>Ga0315284_10005029_pt1 | contig 18789 bp, 11 predicted proteins | sample YL17G09_16_MG_FD_203696 | JGI IMG/M metagenome (GOLD analysis project Ga0315284, IMG submission 203696) | Sediment microbial communities from Yellowstone Lake, YNP, Wyoming, USA - YL17G09_16 | ecosystem: Environmental > Aquatic > Freshwater > Lake > Sediment | place: USA: Wyoming | collected... | reverse complement strand
CGCTTTTGCTAGCGCTTTGGTATATCCATGACCCCTCAATCCCTTTCCAGCCGTTTCGGAGATGGCTCCGGCCATATCATAAGCGGTCAGTTCCATGCTCATGTTCGCTCGTATCCTATCGGGAAGATTGTGAGCCTCATCCACGACGAGCAACACATCCTTGAGGGTTTTCCCTTTCCGTTCAAGTAATGGCTGTGCGATCCCGTCAAAAATATAGTTGTAGTCGCAAACAACGATATTTGCGGTCGCCATCACTTCCTGGGCAGCCTTGTGAGGGCACACCTTTGCCCCCATGCAAGCCCTCTGCAGCTCGTGGACGTGCATTATCTTACTGAATATCCAGTTACCTGCGCCGTCGACCGAGTTCTCGTTATGAGGGCAGGTTCGGGACCTGGTACGCGTCTTGCAAAATTCCATAAAAGCGTATCCGGGCATCCCTGGTGGCGCATCCGGGCACATCGATTGCTTCGCTATGATATCCTCGACCTTGATGTGCCTTCTCGACATTTCTGATATTTTTTTCAGCGTGTCGACCACGATTGTGTGTTGGCTATGTTTGGAGGTGAGAAAGAATATCACCTTGTCAGTGGCAAGGGCGGCCTCGAGGAGGGTGGATAAAGTAGCGGCGGTCTTTCCGATCCCTGTGGGTGCCTGCGCCAAAAGGACCTTCCCATCCTCTGCCGCCGTCTTTATATCTGCCATGAACTCGCGCTGACCGCCGCGGATCTTTTCGTAGGGAAACAAGGGGAAGTCGGGATGATCGAACATCCGGGGGGCGGGGTGCTTGCCCTGAACCTCATAGCTCGATTTATAATTGCATTTTCGACAGAACGCCACACCCTTGTTTTTCGACAGGGTCATGAGGCTTTTACAGTTTGGACAGAACATCTCAACCACTTTTTGCCCTGTTCCTGTATATCCTGCAGTAATAAATAAGAGAAAGGGGCGGAAGAGGAATAGGACCCTTTCCGCCTTTGTTTTTCTTCAAGTTATCTTGTATATCCGTGTATATACGTCCGAATAGACGAGCGTCAGGCCCGGCAGGTCGTTGCCAAGCCAGATCCTGAAGAGCGTCGTCTGGCGGCCCTTGTTCATTTCTTGATGATAGTACGAATATTGTTTGAAAGGGATTATATACCATCAAAAATCTTATGTTAAATGGACCGAACAATCATCGCCCCAGAATGTAGAGAGATATGGTGTTTAACATGATACCCCATGGTTCGATTGTCAAGAGACTGACCTCGATCGTGCTGATCGCCCTGTTCGTGATGGCGCCTTTGAACATCCCTGGCCCCGCGGCCGGCGCGCACACGATCGACACCTTTTCATCGGGCGCCAAAGAGGCGCGGCTGGTCTTCGACGGCAAGGGGAACCTGACCGTCAACATAACGCTCCCCAAGAACGCCACGGTCATGGATGCCAGGCTAACGGTCGCTGGCGAGGCGAAGGTGACCACAATGGAGAGGGCCTACACCACCGACGGGGATTTCGGCTCCATGCCCGAGAAGGTCAATGTCACGATAGCCTCGGGAAGCGTCTCTTTGGTGAACGAGAGCATCTGGTGGAACAAGACCACTGACCAGGACTTCCAGACAGGAAACGGCACGAACGTGGACATAGCCAACGGGGCGGTGACCATAAAGGCCGGCCCGCCCACGAGCATGATGGTCAACGATGACGTGGTTACGGCGGACCAATCGAGCCCCTATATCGCATCCGATGTCAACGGCACGGTCCACGCAATATGGGCCGACGACCGCCAGGCCAATCTCAATTTCATCTATTACTCCAACTGGAACGCCACGACGGACAAGTTCTCGAACAACAAGCTGGTCTACTTCTCGTTCACCGGCTCGCTGTCGCCGAGGGTCGCCCCGGACTCGAAGGGGGTCCTACACGCGATATGGCTTGAGGCCGGGGGCAGCTCTGGAGGGACCTCGACCTCGGTGCACTACGCCAAATCCTCTGACAATGGAACGAGCTGGTCCGCGGCAAAGCTGCTCATGCTCGGCCAGGACCCGGACATCTATGTGGACAGTAAGGACATCCTGCATGTGGTCGCCTACGCAAGCGTCTGGAACCCGGTCGGTGGGACCTACACGAACAGGATATACATCATCAATTCCACCGATGGCGGGAGCATTTGGGATTCGCCGAGGGTCGTGGCCGATGGGTCCTCGGCGTCGGTCGGGACGGAACCGAAGGTGGCGGTGAACTCGACAGGCTGCGAGTTCGTGGCCTGGAGCGACCAGGACAACGTCTTCGTGAGCAGGTCGTCGGGAGGCGGGGCCTTCGGGGCGCCCGTCCAGGTGAACGACCAGGGCCTCGGGCACTCGTCGGGGAACGTGGACATAGACATCGCTCCGACGGGGAAGATCCATGTCGTCTGGGATGACAACAGGAACGGCAACAGCGACATCTATTATGCCAATTCCCTCGACGGGAGCACCTTCTCGGCCGACAAGAAGGTGAACGGCGACGCGGGCACGCAGTTCCAGGGCGTCCCGAGCATATCGGTCTCTAGGTCCGGCACGGTCCTCATCGCGTGGCAGGACGAGCGCAGCGTGGCGTGCTTCGACATATACGCGGCGACCTCCATCGACGGCGGGTCCACCTTCACGGCCAACGCGAGGATCGACGATGACACGGATTCGAGGAACCAGTTCGAGCCCATCGTGAGCCTAGGGCCCGCCGATGAGCAGTACTATGTCTGGACCGACATGAGGAACGGCAACAACGACCCGGATGTCTACTTCACGGCCGGCGGCAGGGCCGAGTACACCACCGAGGCCCGCGACTGCGGCCCGATAGACCTGAAGGTCAGGGAGGTCGACTGGGACGCCGCCACTCCGAAGGGGACGGCAGTCATCGTGTCGCTCAGGTCCTCCCCCGACGGAATCGTTTGGACCGGCTGGGAGCCACTGGGATCGCGCGACAAGGACGTTACGACGGCTGGCCAGCGCTACATCCAATGGAAGGCAAGGCTGCTGGGGACCCCGTCGACGGCCCCGTCGCTGCAGGATGTCTCGGTCCTTTACCGGATCGCGGCCCCCACCGGCCACATCGGTACCCAGGCGTTCGCGGCCAGAAACATCTTCCAGGCCAAGGCGGCCTGGACCGTCATGGCGAACGAGGGGACGTTCAAGGTGGGTTACTCGGCGGACCATGGTCCCTTAACATACCTCATGAACGATGTCTGGCAGGGCCTCCCGTCCAATGCATCGGCCGTGAGCTTCGAGGCCGACATATCGACGCAGGGCCTCAGCCCGGTCCTGGACGATCTGACGGTCTCCTATCGAGGCCGCCTGTTCCCCGAGAACGCATCCATGGTGGTCTCCGGTGCCAAGGTATGGTCCCAGGCGGGGGAGTGCAAGAACTCCACCGATGTCGTGATCACCGCTGCCCTTAACGGTGCGCTAGCCGCGCTGGCCCCCGGGAAGGACGGGAACGTCACGGTCCCGGTCGTGCTCGCCTCCGATGCCGCGGGGGTCCTCGTGCTGGGCTCGCTGAGCATCTCCTACGATGTCAGGCCCGGGGTGCCGCACCTGTTGACGCCGAATGATGGGGCCCTCATCGGGATCGAGACGCCTCCGTTCACATTGTATGGGTCCGACGAGGAGGGCGATAAGGTGTCCTTCTCGGTCGAGGTCCGCTCCGCCGGCTCTCCGACGCCGCTTGTGACCTTCTCGCCCAAGGACAGCGCATGGGACAAGGCAGGCTACGGGCAGGGGGAGGTCGCGACACTGACCCTTCCTGGCTCGACCTCGCTCCAGAACGGCAAATACCAGTGGAAGGCCAGGACATGGGACGGCACCCTCTGGAGCGACTGGAGCTTGCCTTCGAACTTCACGGTGGACAGGACGCCCCCGACGGGGAAGGTCATTACCAGGAACATCAGCTCCGACATGGCGAACCTCGATGCAGAGCTGAATTTCTCGGACCCAGAGACAGGCATCGTTAAGTTGGAATACGCCGTCGGAAGCCGGTCCGGGGCCGCCGACATCCATCCGTGGGAGACGGCCAACCAGTCGATTATCAGGATAACGGGCCTCAATATGTCCGTTGGGTCCACTTACTACATTTCCGGGAGGGCCTATAACGGGGCCGGGCTATATTTCGGCGCCACGGCCGCGGTAAATGCGGTGGGCCCGGTGGCCACGATAAGCTATCCTGAGGGGGTCGTCACGAACGCTACGATCCCATTGAAGATAGGGGGTTCTGACCCGGCGGGAGCTCCAATCGTCGAGGGGCGGCTGATGTACCTATCCGTGCCCTCAACAGAAAAGTTCCCAATAAATCCGTCACCGACACAAATGATTGTCGTTCCGGGCAATTCCCTCAACGCCACCTCCTTCAAGGGCGAGCCTGGCAGGGCCTATAAATTCTACCTCCAGGTAAAGAACAGCCATGGAACATGGGGTTACATCAACGGGACCGGGAAGATCGTCAGGGTGGACGCAGGACCGGTACCGGTCATCTCAGGAAAGAATAAGGTGAAGGTGGGCGAGAGGGTGAGCTTCTCGGCACTTGCCTCCTCTGACCAGGACAATGACACCCTGAACTACACGTGGACCTTACCCAACGGCAAGACGGAGACGGGGGCGAACCTCATATACAAATTCTCGAAGGCCGGGACATACAAGGTGACCCTCACGGTCAGCGATGGCTACATCTCCAAGAGCACATCGACGGATGTTATCGTGAAAAGCAGCGGGAACGCGCTGGGGAACCTCATGATAGCGCTGCTGGCGATCGTCATAGTGGTCATCGTAGTGATCGCCGTGGTCTATCTTCTCTGGCGGGGAAAGAAAGGGAGGAAAAAAGGATCTTCGGATGAAGCGGAGAGTTGAGGAAAAGGGAAAAACGGCGGAGCGTTCCACGCCCCGCCGTCACGCAATCTTGTATATCCTCGTGTACACATCCGAATATACTAGCTTCAGGCCCGGCAGGTCGTTGCCGAGCCAGATCTTGAATACCGTTGTCTGGCGGCCCTTTGCTGTGGGTTCGGGGCTCAAGGGCTCCGTGTAGGGGTTGGCATTGTAGTTGTAGACCAAATAATCGGTCTGGTTGAGCCCCGCAGACTGGAGCATGGCGTAGGTCTTGCCCATGGAGTCCGACTGGTAGGTGATGAGGTACTTGGCCCCGGTCTGGTTCATTATGGACATGGTCTCCGAGGTGTTCGTGGCCACGAGGGCCTTGGCCACCTTCGACACGTGTTCTTGGGTGTCCCATTCCTTCTGGAACTCGGTGGAGAACATCGTGTTCTTGAGGTCCGTGGACGGGTTGGCCACGACCGACGCCCTCTGGGCGTAACCTGTGATGGCGTGGCCGTAGTCCCACCAGCCAAGGAAGGTCGCGTTGGCCTCGGTGTTGTTTATTATCCAGTTCAGCGAGTCCATCATGGATGGCGAGATGTCGCCCTCGTGCTGGACGCCGCCTACCGTGTATATGATGCGGTCGTAGCCGTAGAACTGCCCCGTTTCCTTGATGTACTCCTTCCAGTGCTCTATGCTGGCGTCGTATTTACCGCCGATGTGGTCCGTGCTGACGAGGGAGCGCTCCTCGAAGGTCTGGACATTGTACGCGAACATGGCCGCGCCGGCCGCCGAGACCAGGAACATGGACACAACTGCCAATGCCACCATGGCGTTTCGGCTGGTGGTCCTCTTTTGCTCGAACAGCTTGTTGTCTATCTCCTCGAGGGCGATCCTGCGCTGGAACTCCTCGGAGGACCTCAAGCCAAGCATGTAGGCCAGGTTGAGGGCCAAAAAGACCGGCATGGCGATGCCCATCGATTGCTCGTAGTTGAAGTTCTTGTCGAGATAGCGCCAGACCAGATAGTTGAGCATCACGAACAGGATGCCGGCGGCCAATGTCAGCGAGAGCATGACCGAGCCCGACTGGTAGTGCACTATAAGGCTGGGCTTCTTGAACTGGAGGTATACCAGGACCATGGTCGCGGCGCCGATGATGCAGAACACGAGCCCCGCGATTATCTGGACCTGGGGGTAATTGTCTATGTTGCCGTTTCTGGAGACGAAGTCCTGGGCCAGGTAGAACAGGTCGAGGCCGACCAGGAGCGCTATGAGGCCTAAAGCGAACTGGACGCCCATGAAGGCTTTAAGGACCGTGCCCGGCTTCTTCGGGAGTATCTTAAGATAATCTATAGCCACCTCCTCGGGGGGCCCGAGCTCTTCGAGGACCTGCTCGTATATGGCCGCGTCGGGTTTTTTCAATCCCTTCTCCTGGGCTCGGTCCTGGGCCTTTTCGTTGATGTGGCCCTCGAGCTCCTCCACTATCTGATCTATGGAGTCGCGCTCTATGCCGTGCAGGTTCCTTCTGATCCATTTCAGGTAAATTTCCACATTCTTGTCGGTCTTCATCACGCATCACTCCTCTTGGCCTTTCGGTCGATGCCTTTTTCCAACTTGCCGATCGTCTCGTTGACCGTTCTGGATGCCCCGTTCCATTCCTCGAGGCACATCTTCAGGGCCGCCTTGCCCTCCTTCGTGATCTTGTAGTACTTGCGCCTGGGACCCTCGGTGGCCTCGCCCCAGTCGGCCTTGAGGAAGCCGTTCTCTGTCAGCGAGGAAAGAATGGGATAGACGGTCCCCTCCGGGAAGGTGAACTTGCCCCCGGAGGCCACCTCCAGGTTCTTGATGATGCGGTAGCCGTAGGACGGCTCCGGGTCGCTGTCGACGGCAAGGAGCGAGAGCATGGAGAGCAATCCCGTCTTGAGCTCCTTGTTGAACTTTTTCTGGAATTCACCGATCTCTTGCGCCATGTCGATACCTCGAACCCCAATGCCTCGAACTTCGAGGTATGTGTATGTCCGATGTAGTATTTAATGGTTTGGAGGGGGGGTCCCGCGGGGATGGGCGCAGGTGCGTGCCACGACCGCGCCACAGGCGCCTCAGACCGATGGTCGCGGATGGGCCTTCTTGCCCTTTGGCGGGATAGTCCCGTCGGATATCGCGTTGAACCGCAAGACGAGCCTGTCGGGGATCTCCTCGAGCTCCTGTTTCAACCATCGTGCCAGCAGGCCCCTGGCATCCTTCCGCAGCGGTGATGCCGCCCCCAGCTTACGATAGATGCCCTTTAGCATCCTGCCCATGAGCAAGACCGTGTCGATGTCGTCAGGTACCGACCGGGCCGACCTCCGGCCCGGTTCCTTGAGGACCTCCAACAGGTCGACGTCCAAGAATGGAAGCAGTATGACATCGAAGGCCAGAACGGGCCTCATACCCCGGCCGTTCCTGACCCGGGATACGATCCCGCAATCCTCGAGGACCGTGATGTCCCTGTTCACGGCGGATGGGTCCCGGCCCAGTATTTCCGCGAGCTCCGAAAGGGACCTTATTTTCCCTCGGCGAAGGACACGGATGATCCTGATGCGCTCCTTGGTGAGGATGCTCGGGACCTGCTCATCGTCGAGTATCAGGATCCTGGCGCCATCCTTGAACCGATCTAGCTCCCCGGGATGGTCGAAGTACCTGCCGAACTGGTCCATCACCTCATCCCACTTGTAGTCGGGGACCGTTCTCTGGTCCAGGAAGTCGCGGTTCTTGTCCTTACCAATCCTCTTCAAACATGTCACTTCCTTTCCCTTCGTCTCGAGCATTATGTCCAGCACATCCGTGGTGGAGAGGTCCTTCCGGAATCGTCTTCTGGATATAATATCACAACCATTGACAGTCATACTATTTAAACATTTTCTTTAAATTGACCTTTAAGGTCAATACAATATCCATGAGAACGGTTCGAGCGGGAAAATTCGGTTTTAAGATAGTTGTTGGGCCATTTGCATCTCACTTGACGGTCGTCAAAAAATCGATAGTGAGACGGACCCGCCGGGGTCCGGATAAAGATATAAGCTAAGCGGGTTCGTCATGATGGATCTATGCGATCTCTAACGGAATATATATCCCCTTGGTCATAGTATGGACCGTCACGCAGTTCTTATCTCTTGTCAGATGAACGATACCGTGCTTTTCAAGAAGACCAAGGTCCTTCTTCACACGGCTCACATCACGCCTCACTTTTCTGGCCAGCTCTGAGATGGATGAGAACGACCGCTCCCTGATAAGTCGGATCAGACGCAGACGTTCTTTTGTGAAAAGGGCAGCGATATCTTCGTCATCCAAGAGTAGGACTATTGAATCGTCTCCATACTTGTCAGGATTCTTGATTGCATTATGGATCACCTGAAAGGCATTTTCAATGTTCTTCTCGATCAGCTTGGCCTTCTCCTTTTTAGAGTTCCGTGTCATTCTTCTTCACCATCCTTTCCCTTTTCCTTCTTCCGACATGTCCCCTCAACATACCTGCGGTATCTTGTCCAGTTCTCTTTTAGGTCCTTCTCCACCCATGGGAGCACTGCGGCATAGGGCAAGCCGTCTACCTGAGGGACTGTATCATGATCTTCTTCTTGACGCCATGCCCTATGAACATGAAGGTATCCATGGGCGGTATCGTAACGTATCACCCGTCTCCATTTTCCATTGATATATGCTTTGTATTGGATACTGAAGTCCTTCAATTCCGAACCATCCAGTGTGAGGTGCACTTCAAGCACGTCATCCAAGGATAGTGGTATTTGAAGGCGTTTGCATTTGGGCATTTTATGACCAAATGGACATTATATGTCCAAGTATAAATAGATGTCGCACATATAAGCTATCCATTATGCCACCACTTTATTTGACTCCCGAGCGATTGATGCTCTCATCCTTGTTTCGTTAGATGCTGTTCCCCATCTCGTCGAGTGAAAAAAAGAAAAAAACGGGGTCCGGTTAAAGATAAAAGCGAAAGGGGTTCACACCACCAGCGACGACGACGGCCAGGTCTTGCTTTTTCGTATTGAGACCTTGGGTTTTACCCTGAAGAGAATGAGGTCAGAATCTTTATCTGCCCTAAGTTGCATGACTATTTTGGTGTTTCCCGGGGTGGTGGTCTTCGTGATGAGAATATTCCCTGGTTTCGTGACCGTGCTCCTCCTTCTGCAGGCCGTTTGCGTGGTCCCCATCGGGACCGTTGGGTATGCCGCCCCTTCGGCGGGAAGGGCGTCCATCGCGCCCAAGCTGGCCGATTCCGAAAGCATGAGCCACATGTCCGCCTGGGCCAATGACACTTCAGCCTATGATTCGGGCCATGTGTTCTACATCAAAGACAACGAGCTGATGTGGTGGGACACGGCGAAGAACACGACCTCGCTGCTCATGACGGTGACCTACAACATCACGGGATGCCCGCTCTGCCCCCCGGAGCCCTCGGTGCTCACGAAGGTCGGTGCGTCTAGGCTGGAGAACGGCTCGTACCATGTCGCCCTCCTCGAGATGGAGCCGAAGAACAACGCGACCGCCCAGTACCTCATGGGCGTGGTCCTAACGACGAACGGGTCCGTGATCTATCATCAGCGTGCCAAGGACCTGAACGTCACGAAGTTCGTCATTGAAAGGATCATCATCGGGTTCGTGAGGGTGTACCCGGACGGCGTCAACAAGAGCCTCGAGTTCATGGTCTGGCAGGGCGCGGGATATTATGTCAGCGACCACCAGATGGGACAGGGGGGCTCCTTGGAGATCGCGCTCGCCATCGCCTACACCAGCATGCTCCGCTATGTCGTCACCTACGCGACCGACACCTGCCATGGCGTGAACACGCTGATAACCGATAACGGCCAGGGCTGGGGCGGTTTCGGCTGCTATATCAAGGAGGTCGGGACCGACTGGACCATCGAGAGGATGGATTCCTATGGCGGATGCGACGAGACGACCTGCTTCACCGTCAACGCGATGATCGAGAGGAACCTCGTCAACGGGTCGAGGAAGGTCGACTACTGGATGATGAAGGATTGGGACAAGAAGGCCGATGTCGTCGTCTTCCAGGACAACGATGAATACCAGGTCCTCCCGGACTCGCCGCTGGAGGTCATATGGGATGGCTGCTTCGTGGATCTGGCCTTCCGGGTGAACCACGAGGCCGGGGTCGCGCCCCATCCGCCGCCGGAGGTCTGGATAAAGAGGATCGGCCTCTTTGGGGAGCTCCTGAAGGACTATTCCTCGAGCACCATCACGCGCGGCTCGATAAGCCTCATTGACGCCGACGGCGGGATCTTCATGACCGGCTACTCGCCAGGGTATGCTTTCATGCCGGCCATGGTCAAGTTCGATTACAGGACCAAGGTCTTCGGGGACTGGGGCGTCGATGACCTCGGTGTCTTCCCGCTGAACGGTTCCAAGATGGAGGGCGAGGTCTTCAATGTCAGCTTCCGTCCGTTCATGGCCATGGACATCTGCCCTATGGATTGCATGAACGCCTCGACGGCCGTGCTTCTTGTCGACAACGTGCCAATCCCGGGCCAGAGGATCCCGCTGCAGACGGTGAACGGGTCCGCATGGTTCAACCTCACATGGACCGCCGTCGCGGGCTTCCATTCCATAAAGGTCCGTATGGAGGTGGCGGATGACATCGACCTCTTGGACAACGAGATATCCTTGGGCGTCCAGATCGACGAGTATCCAGATATTGTTGTTAGGGACCTGACGGTCGGGCCGTCGGTCGTCTATCCCGACCAGGAAGTGAACTTCCAGGTCCGGGTCCTGAACAGTGGCGGGAACCTCACGAAGGCCACGCTCTGCGTTTACCTTGACGGGGCGATGGCATGGAACATCACCATATCCAATCTCATTAGCGGGTACACTAACATGTTCACAGGACACTTCACCATCACCAACGAGACGGTCGGGCCCCACAGCATCAAGGCCGAGGCGCTCCCGTTGGTCGGCATCGACCGGGACCTGAAGAACAACGCTGTCTTTGGCAATGTCCGGGTCTACTATCGCGACCTGGCCCTCGAGATCACCACGCCGAGGGACCGCCAGGAGGTCACAAGAAGCCTCCTTGTCGAGGGGACCGTCGTCGACCCGGAAGGGTTCAACACCACGGTCCGGGCGGAGCTCTGGAGGAACGTCCTTGTCTCGTCGTCGGAGATGGATGGCAAGAAAGGCACCTTCTCGTTCACCTTCGACATCAGCGACCTCCAGCCGTCACAGTACACCATAGTCGTGACCGCGAACGGGACAGAGCAAAGGACCGCGACGCAGCGGCTCGACGTCATCGTTCAGAACGAGCCCTACTGGTCGGTGCTCGACCCGGCCGACGGAACGCTGATCGTTATCGATGAAGGCTCTAGCACGAACATAACGGCGATCGCCAAGGACGGCGCGACGGGAAACGAGATCCCCGTGACATGGACCATCAACGGGTGGGCCGCGAAGAATTTCACCGGCGTCAGCATCGTAGGGCACAGGATGACGTTCGGGACCGGCTACCATTCGGCCGGGACCTACATGGTCGAAGCAAAGACGTCGAGCAGGTTCGGCAACCTCAGCGCCATGTGGCGCATCGTTGTGCTCGACGTCAACAGGCCGCCGACGATCACCGACATGAACCCCGCGCCAGGCCATCTGAAGGTCCAGGTGAACAAGACCCTGAACCTGACGACGATGGCGACGGACCTCGACGGCGATACCCTGAGCTATGTCTGGACCTTCGACAACGAGACGGTCTACGGGCGCAACATCACCCTGAGGCCCGGCAGGGCAGGCAACTTCACCCTCGGGTTGAAGGTCTCCGATGGCATCGATGAGGCCAGCGCATCCTGGACGGTGGAGGTGACAAAGCCACCGCCGGTCGTCGTGCCAAAGACAAAGATCAAGAACGACAGCGCGGTCGCGAACATGGCCCTGGCGCTGGTGATCGCGCTCATGGCCGTGACCGTGGTTTCAGCCCTCATACTGAGGAATGCATTGAAGCCCAAGAATAAAGAGGAGCCCGGGCATAAGAAATAGATGTCGCGCCGTTCCTTCGCGCGCCCAGGCGGAGTCTCGTCTATATTTTACTTAATACGTAGATTGTACTAACCAATAATTATTTAAGTTTATTAACCTTCAATTTTTATTGGGATTATCCATGAACGCTCGAATAGCCTGTATCTTCATCATGGGCCTGTTCTTCCTGTCCGCCATCTTCCCTGCGACCCTGACCGCTTCGGCCACTGGGAGCCGCTACAAGGTCACATCGGACGGCCTTAACTGGTCCGACGACCACCGGATAACGAACGATGCGAACCCGGACACCTTCCCGCAGATATTCACGGGCAAGGACAACGTGACCCACATAGTCTGGGTCCGGAGCGGGAAGTACATGGCCATGGACCTCGACAAGAACGGGACGCCCCTGGGCCCCGAGAAGGTCCTGACCGACGCGGGGGTCCCCACCCAGTATTCCGGCCAGTACGGCAAGAGCCTGGCCATGGACAGCTTGAACAACCTGAGCATGGTACGGAACAAGAACGGGCAGAACTGGAACGACCTCCTCTACGAAAAGTACGGTTTCAACGGCACGAAGCTCATGCCGACCATCAACGTCACTGCGGGCATCATGCGGTCCAATGTCGCGAACGTGGGCGTCGGGAACAATGACGCGGCATACATCACCTACGGATACTGGGGCCCCGGCGGCATAGAACGGGTCGCCCTGGCGATGATCGATAAGAACGGGAACGTCCTCATGACCGGCGTGGACATCAGCGAGCCGGCCTGGTACGCCGTGGCGCACACCATGACCATGGACAAGGAAGGGAAGGTGCGCACGCTCATCGACGTCTGGTCCGGCGGCGATCAGGGCGTATGGGCCGTCACCCTCGACAAGTTCGGCGTCCGGCCCGCCGACACGCCTCCGCAGTTCCTCTACAACCCCGGCGCGTTCGCATTCCCCTACATGCCGGTCATTACGGCCTGCCCTGACAACACGGTGGGCGTGTTGAAATCCTCTTCGAACAGCGGCGGGGGCAACCTGACCTTCATAAAGCTCGATGCCAAGAACAAGCCCGTGGCCGGCACCATGACGGAGATCGTCATAACGACGGGCGCGGCGGACCAGGGGGACATCATATGCGACGCCCACAATGTCAAGTGGGTCGTTTGGTCAAACAAGACGGACGGGCGCCTCTACTACACGAGCATCAAGCCGGGCGATGAGATCAAAGCCCACAAGGCAGTGCAGCTCACGACGAAAGGGACGGGCAGGGACCCCAAGCTGGCCATAGATGTCAACGGCTTCCTCCACGTGACATGGCGCGACGACAGGGACGGCAATGACGAGATCTACCACACGCAGATGATACTCGGGCCGCCGCGGCTGTCCCCCAGGGATGATACATACACTCTCACCGAGGATGTGCCGGCAAAGATATCCCTGGTCGCCATAGGCCAACCGATAACGAAGTGGAAGGTGGAATCGAACGCCAAGTGGCTGTCCTGGGACACCAAAGACAATAGAATAAACATCACGGGCACGCCGGACAACGCCGATGTCGGGAGCTGGTGGGTTTACATCAACATCACGGACACCCTCGGCAGGTATGATGACCTCAACCTCACGATCAAGGTCGTGAACGTGCCGCCGACGATACTGACGAACGACCTCAAGACGGCGACCGAGGAGACGCCCTACAAGGTCCATTACGCCAGCGACGACGACGGCCAGGGTACCATCACGTGGCACCTCAAGACCAATGCGACCTGGCTCAAGTTGAACTCGACCACCGTGAACCTGACCGGGACGCCGTCCAACGACGATGTCGGCAGCTACTGGGTCAATGTCTCGGTCGATGACGGCAACGGCGGCTGGGGCTCGCACAACTTCACCCTCACGGTATCCGATGTGAACGACCCGCCGACCATTATCACGGCGGATGTGACAACCGCCACGGAGGACACGCCCTACGGCGTGCAGTACAAGGCAACGGACCCTGACAAGGTGGCCGAGGTGTTCTCCTGGAAGCTGACCACGAACGCCACCTGGCTGAGGTTCAACGGCACGACCGGGAACCTGACGGGCCTGCCAAAGAACGACGATGTCGGGACATACTGGGTGATCATCACGGTTGACGATGGACGAGGAGGCCAGGACCAGCACAAGTTCAACCTGACGGTCGTTGACACCAACGACCCGCCGGTGATAACCACGACCGATGTCGTGACGGCCACAGAAGATATCTTGTACAATGTGAGATACAACTTCACGGACGTCGATCGTATCCAGCAGACGTTCACATGGTCCTTCGCCACGAACGCCACCTGGCTGAAGTTCAATACGACCACCGGCATTCTGGAAGGGACCCCGACGAACAATGATGTCGGGACATACCGCGTGAACATCACGGTCTCGGACGGCCGTGGCGGTCTGGCCAGCCATGTCTTCGACCTGAGGGTAATGAACGTCAATGACCCGCCGGTATTCACGAGCACCGCCAACACGACCGCTCTGGTCGGCAAGGCCTATTCCTACCAGGCCAGGGCCACGGACGTGGACAAAGGGGACGTGCTGGAGTACTCGCTCGGGACGGCCCCCGATGGCATGAGCGTGGACAAGAGCACAGGCCTTGTCACCTGGACGCCTGCGAAGGCGCAGGGCGGGACGCAGAAGGTCGTTGTCAAGGTGACGGACGGACATGTGACCGTCGAGCAGACCTTCAGCCTCAATGTCTACATGAGCCCGACGATCACGAGCCAGCCCACGAGGACGAAGATCTATTCCGGCGAGAGCTTCGACTACAAACTTGCCGCCACGGACCCGGACGTGGGCGATGTGCTGACCTACTCCCTTGACGGGGCACCGGCGGGCATGACCATCGATGCATCCACGGGGCACATCAAGTGGAAGGCCGCTAACAAGGATGTGGGGACGCACACCTTCAAGGCCAGGGTCACCGACAAGCACGGCCTGAGCGACGAGCAGACGATAACGGTCACCGTTGCGAAGAGGTCGGCCGTTGTACTGGGGAACAACCTGATGTTGCTGGTGCTGGTCCTCATCATAATCCTAGCGGTCGTGCTCGCTGTCATGATCGCGCGCCTCAGGCAGAAAAAGAAGGAGCCAGAGGAAGAGCCCATGCCCGAGGAAGGAACGGAGGAGGAGATCCAGGAGTTCTAGACTCACATCAAGAAATCGATAGTGGAAATGGGAACCGGGTGCTCGTATTTTATTGAGCGTGACATCCTTATCCTGAGGCTTTTTTTAGGGTACATACCAACCTGACGAAAGGTATCTTGTACATATAAAATGGGGCACAAACGGTTAAAATATACCCTATCTTATATATGCCTGCCATGAGCGACATACACCTTATAGTGTATTTTATAAATATATATGATGGTTAATTCCACCAAATAGTGAATAATATTTATATATAAGTAAATCCATATACACCAAAAGGTGAATAACATGATGGGCGAATATACCCAAAGGATCTACAGGGAACTCGCCAAAATGACCGCCCCGATGGCCCAGTCATCCCTTGCCCAGCTCTGCGGATGCTCCCTGTCCTTTGTGAACAAGGAGATCAAAGACCTCACGAAGAGGCGATTGCTCGGCCGGCCGTCAAGGACACGCATCTCGTTGGTGAACCGGCCCGGCCTCCTGCTCCTTTGGATCGGAAGACGCGATTCCCATTCGAACGACATGAAGAGGATATCCACGGACCTCGACCTGAAAACCCTGCTCTCAAAGATCTCCTCCTTGAAGAGATATGCCATCACGATGGAGGCCGCTGCGTTCCTGATGGGGATAAAGGAGAACATGACGATCTCCGAGGTCGTGGTCTATGTGCCACCGGGCCTCATTAAGCGATTGAACATCAAGGAGCGGCGCGGGGGAGTTGACCTGGCGATCATCCCTTCCTCCGACGACCACCTTTACAAGAGCTCCAAGGCCATCGAAGGCATCATGGTCGCGCCCGAGGCCCAGGTGTTCGTGGACCTGGCAGATTGGGGCACATGGAGCGCGCACAACCTTGCGGTGAGGCTGGCCCTGACCAGGGACGGCTATCCTGTACTGGCGACCAGGCAGGAGCTGGAGGCGTTCCAATGAGGAGGAAGCTCATCTGGGACGAGGAGCTGATGCTCCAGAGCAGGCAGCTCCTCGAGACTTTCAAGGCCCGGGCCTTCGACATGGTCCTGATCGGCGGATGGGCCGTCTATTTCCTGACGAGATACCATATGTCGCGCGTTATCGATTTCCTGATGAGGGACAGGGAGCTCTGGAAGATGAGGTCATTCATCCAGGCCTCCGGCGGCCGGGAAAAGGCGCCCGGCATACGCAAGGTCGGGTTCGAGCTCGGGGACGTCGGCATCGACATCTACACCGAGACCCGGAGCGGGCTCCCTGTCGACGTCAACGAGGTGTTCGAGAAGGACCTTTTTGTGATCGAGGACGGCTACAAGGTCCTCGAACCCGGCAGGCTCCTGAGATTGAAGCTCGATGCGGCGAGGGGGCGGGACCAGAGCCCCAAGGGTTTGAAGGACCGATGCGACATACTATCGATCTGCCTGAAGGACATATCGTATGTGGTTAGCTATAAGAACCTCGTCCTAGGGACCAATGACCGTGCGGCCCTGGAGGGCCTCCGCTCGCTGGTAAAGAATGCCGATATCGAGTTCGAGTACGTCCTCGGCGAGAAGGTCAGCCCGGGCCGGGTGAAGAAGTTCAAGGAGAGGATCCTTTCCGCGCTAGAATGAACCTGAGCGGGGCTGCTCTGCGTCCTTAAATATGGGCCGGGGACATGGCCATCTGACATTCGGGATTTGATAATGCATCGACAGCATTCAAGTTGGATGGTTTCTTGTATCCAGCCGACTAATGATTATATCTATAATGATTATGATTATAATCATTGCTGGGTCTTTCGAGCTTCGACTATACCCTTGCCGCCACGGACCCGGACGCAGGCGATGTGCTGACCTATTCCCTTGACGGGGCGCCGGCGGGCATGACAATCGATGCGTCCACAGGGCACATCAAGTGGAAGACCGCAAACAAGGACGTTGGGACGCACACCTTCAAGGCCAGGGTCACGGACAGGCACGGCCAAAGCGACGAGCAAACGATCACGGTGAGCGTTGCCAAGAAGTCGGCCGTTTTGCTGGGGTCCAACCTGCTGCTCCTGGTGCTGGGCCTCATCATCATCCTGGCGGTCCTGATCGCCATCGTAATCGTGCGCCTCAGACAAAAGAGGAAGGGGCCAGAAGAGGAAGCGCCCCGGGAAGAGCCCATGCCCGAGGAAGGGACGGAGGAAGAGGTGCAGGAAGTCTAGACTCACTGTCGAAAATCGATAGTGAAATAGGGAAAATACTCGTGTATTTTAATAAGGAGGATAGTTCAAAAAATAGGAAAAAAGGGACTCGGTTCCCCGGACTTATTGGAATAATGTCTGGCGGTTGAATTAGTTCCTCCACAGATAATGAATTTTACCAATAATCGTATTTGTATACCATATTTCTCGGGCAGACCCACTATTTTGTTCCCAATTAATGAACACCTGGCCGTAAGAATCAGTTGATAAAGAAGGATTTGTTCTTACTATACTACTTCCGCTCTGAACGCCTAAATATCTTAATGATTCGTATGTCGAACCCCAGAAAGTCACTCTAATAACGCCAAGATCCTGATTTGTTCCAGAAACAAAATAGAACGCAATGAAAAATCTATTAGCACTATCCGCGGTTACAACTAAATTGTTAGGAGTATATATAAGTCCTGTAGTAATTGCTTGGGCTTTGGGGGTAATGTCATAGTCCAAAGGATAAGCTCCATCGGTCGGATTTAACCGCGTATAAAAGATACTATATGTATATGTTACCGGATTTATCTGAGACCAGAATAAATTAATTTTTAAACCATGTGTTGCGAATTTTACAGCCTGCCAATTATCAACACTCATTGGTTGTGTAATTGGATCAATAATAAGATTTAGAGAATATACCGCCCCTGAATCATAGGTTGTTATTCTTACAGGTTGGCAAATAGGTGTTCCTGTGTCTATATTACGAGATAGATAATAAACCTCTCCATTGAGGTGAGTCGAATCATTAGTTTTATTGATATACGTAATATAAATTTTTGGTTTTGTCGGGCTGCTATCAAGTCCATACGTTTGATCGCTCATTTGTAACATTTGTGAATCTGTTTTTATTTTTGGTGAAATTTGAGGACAACCATCGTTAGCGATTGTAATACCTTTTCTCGTAAATGGTGTTCCGCCCAGTCTATATATTGAAAGAGAGACATCATAATTCTCTGGGAATTGACCGCCAGAGCCCGGGCATGACCAACCTAAACCTATATCTCTTTGAAATGCCACATAGATATCATCGTAACCTACTGCAATCGCAGGATTGGATTCGCTATGAGTATCCGCATAACCAAAATCTATATTTTGAATTAAACAAGTTGCTTGACCACCATCATTGGGGGAAGGTTGAATAGCAGCGAATTTAATATGACTAACAGAACTAGCAATTTCCACCCAAGTAAGATAAACCGAAAATCCCCCCGAACCAGCAAATATATCTGCATCCAAACCCCATTTCTGATTTACTATATTTATACATGTAGAATCTATTATATTAGATATTATACTTCCATCCGATTTTATTTGTTTATATCTAATATAATAATTTGGAGAACTGTATTCAATCCAAACATTTTCTACATTACCTTGTTTATCACTAAGGGAAATAGGCGAAAATGATTCTTTACTTAATGTGCTTAATCGCGTTTCAAATTGGGTCCAATATGTAGCATCTATGGCAAAATAAATCTCAGAATTACCACTGGACCTGAAATCTGACCATAAAACAACAAAAGTACCTGATGATTCAAGAACGCCGACAGGTGAGAAGCCGGTATGGGTAAGCCAATTCGATCTCAAAACTGCTGAGG
>Ga0315284_10005028_pt1 | contig 18791 bp, 27 predicted proteins | sample YL17G09_16_MG_FD_203696 | JGI IMG/M metagenome (GOLD analysis project Ga0315284, IMG submission 203696) | Sediment microbial communities from Yellowstone Lake, YNP, Wyoming, USA - YL17G09_16 | ecosystem: Environmental > Aquatic > Freshwater > Lake > Sediment | place: USA: Wyoming | collected... | reverse complement strand
CTCGCTAAAACCGGTTTCGTAAATCAGCGGGCCGATTACCTTGATTTTGATCTTCATGTCAATGTCGCGAATTTCTCCGCCATTGCGGCTTCCGATTCCAGCCCGAATTTCTTCAGGGTGGCCTTGGTCGGAATTCCGCGGTTGTCATAGCCACGCTGGTCGTAGTAGTGCTGGAGCAACCTGTCGTACTTGTCGTACTCGAGCACTTTGCCGGCGATGGGGCCATCCGTATCAGCATTGGCGGGATCAAACCAGACCGCCGGAGGGTAGTCTCCCTGCCGCGTCGCGTTGGGAAATTCCCGCACATAGTTCAGCTTGATCATGCTGTAGATCCGGTCGGCAGTGGCCCACATGTCGTCCAGCGTCCAGTTGAGGCTGGTGATGGTATTGAAGTACTTGGGATAATGGTCGAGCGACCAGCCGAGCTCGATCCACGGGAAGCGGCAGGCGACCAGGAATTCGAACATGCCGCCGCGGATGCGCTGCAGCTCAATGACCTTGGCGGCTTTCTCCGGGCCGTAGGATTCACGGGTTGTATGCTTGATCTCGAAGGTGATGATCCAGGCTTCCCGGTGATGGGCTCCGATGGGAGAAACGCCGAATGCCAGAGCCTGGCCCGGGATGAACTTACAGTTATACGCGGCCACTTCCAATCCTTTGACCTGCATAGCATAGGCTTCGGAGTTATGCCCAAACTCGCGGGCCATGCGCAGCGATCCTTCGGCCAGCAGATTCCCTATCTTGCCCTCCCGCCGCGCCGCCATGCCAAGCAGTTGCTTGGCTCGTTCGGCATTGCCGAACTTGAAATCGCCGCCGATCGCTCCATGATCGATCGCATCGGCATAAAAGCTGAGCACGCAACCGGCCGACATCGTGTCCAGTCCGTATTCGTCGCACAGGTAGTTCAGACAGCCGACCTGCTGGAGGTCGAAGATCTCGAGGTTTGACCCGAGGAGAGCGACATTTTCGTAATCGAGTTCCGACTCCCGAGCCTCGCTGTCATGAATCGTGATTCCGCAGCGCATCGTGCAGTTGGGACAGCCGTACGTTTTGACCCTGGCGTTATTGACCCGCTCCCCGTCGATCTGCCATGAGTCGGGATGATGGGTCTTGCGGAAGTTCCGCACCGGAAGACCGGCCACTTCATTGCAGAATGGCAGCACGCCGGTTGTGCTTTGCTTGGACCATCCCGTTTCTTGATCTATCTGGTGGACTTTCTTAAGATCCCCGGTTCCGAGCGCCTTCATGGCGGCCGGATCGGCCTGCGGGATTGGATGGGTGCCTTTGACGACGATGGCTTTGAGGAGCTTAGATCCCATGACAGCGCCGATGCCAGGGCGGCCGCCAGCTCTTCCTTCCAGGCTGCGGATGACCGCATAGCGGTTGCAGTTTTCTCCTCCCTGCCCGATGTTGAGGACGCCCACGCCTGCCCCATACTTGCCGTAGATCCAGTCGTTGGTCGCGTAGGTTCCCTGCCCCCAGACAGCATCAGCGGGCAGAAATTCCACTTTGTCATCCTCGATATAGATCATGGTCGGCCGCTCGGCTTTCCCCTCCACGATCATGGCGTCATAGCCGGCTTTGCGCAGATGCTCCGATACGCGCGTACCAAGGTTACCATCGCCGTAAAATCCGGTCAGCGGCGATTTGGCTGCTACTACGCACTTGCCGGTATTGGGAGCGGGAATTCCGGCGATCGGTCCCAGGGCAATAATGAGCTTGTTATCAGGACCCAGCGGATCGGTCCCGGGCAAGACTTCGTCATAGAGGATTTTGGCGGCAAAGCCCCGTCCCCCGACCCATTTGTGCGCGAATTCTTCGCTAAACGCCTCTTTTTTATAAGTTTTTGTAGATAGATTGACTCTGAGAATATTGCCGGTCCATCCGTACATACGAAGCCTCCACAGGAATAAGGGCCATATTAATTATTACTGGCTTTCATTGCATAACATAGGGGCAATTCATAGTCAATCGCATGCACCTTTGAACAGTCACACAAGCGCGGATCCGAAAAGGTGTCAGACTGCTATTTCCCCTTTTCGGGAGAAGGTGTCTGTCGCCCCTTCGACTGTGCAATATGGCGCGTACCACAACATGTTGGGGGGAGCGACATATTGCACAATCGGAGGGGCGAAAGAAAATCATATTAATCTCTTGCCAATGCAATGATTTAGCAAGCCCTTATCCATTCCTTATCTAAGCGCCATTCTAGCCTGCCACCGATTTCAAGCCAACTCCGCAAACGGATTGAGAGCGCGGACTCGGCCATACAGGCGATCGTGCTGGAAGTCCTCGGAGATCAGCTCCTCAATTCCGTAATATTCCGCATACGCCCAGATATTGGCATCAAACCATGGCATCCGGTAGGTAGCCGCGCCCCGGATCGCGAGTCGCACCAGTGGTTGGTTCGGAAAGAGGACCTCAAACTGGTTGAACAAGTCCTCCGCCTCCAGGTATGCGTCGGATAGCGGCAGCAGGGGGCGTTCCTTGCCCACCCGCCGGGTTACGGCGGCGACGAATTCGAGGATCGCCTGATGGGGAACCCGCAGATTACCCGTGGCGATGCCTTGCCGAAGGAGATCGGTAGCCACCCGCTGTTTCTTGGGAAAACGCGGATCGAAACGGTAGACAAGCACATTGGTATCAATCAGCGCGGCCACGCCCGTGCAGCTCCTCTCGAGTCCAGCCTCTCGCGCGCGCTCCTTGTACCGGGCGCCTCCGAGCCTGACGGCGGCGCTGGCGCTCGGTTGCCTCATCGAACAGACGCAACCGCATGTCGGAGGAAAAGTGCGTTGGCTGAGAGCGACGCGGCAGAACCCTCAGCGCATCGCCGGCTTCCTGCCAGTCAATGTCGTCTCCGGGCCGAATTCGGAGCCGATCCGCCAGCGCCTTGGGCAAGGTCACTTGCAGTTTACTCGTGATCTTGGACATAATCCTTACTTTAGCAAGGATAAACTCCTTGTCAAGAGTCTTGCCATCCTGCTCGGCCCAACCCTGGCGCACCGCGACTGAAAGCCCGACCGGCATCCAGGACAGAGTTTGTGATAAGCTTGCACGCGCCGGCACGTGTAGAGCGAAGGAAATCGGTCGTCAAAAGCCTCAACGCATTATCCGGCAAGATTCCATGCATTTATTTTTCGCGCCCGATTCGAAATCAAGTTGTAGAACAGGTTTTTGCCCTTGCCGCCGGCTTCCTCGGCCAGTTCCTACTCGCGCGAGGAAGAGTACGCCGACAGGAGTCTCCTACTTCTCCGTCCTCAGCCAGGCAGGCAGCGTGTCAAACAGAGCTTTCATGATGGTTTCGCTGTTCTTTCTGAAGACCTCAATATTCCCGTAGGCTTCGCCTCCCGTCTCGCGCACCAGGTCTGTTACACCCCGCAGTATGAGGAGCCGCTTCGCGTTGCGGCGGGCCACGAACGCAATGGCCCCCGATTCCCAGTCTGCGGCAACGGCACCATATTTCGCGCGCAGCACGGCAATGGCTTTCGGATCGATGTCCTGGTCCGCCGAGACGAGAACGGTCTCAAGAACGGGCAATGGCAACGGCCGTTTTAGCCAATTCAAGTCGATTTCGGTTGTGTAGTCCTTGATGGCCTCCTCGGCATCTCCCATTCGTTCGATGATGTCATAGATAACCGTTTTGGCCGCCAGGATGATCGTGCCGCGTTGGATCACTCCCTCGAAGCCACCGCAGGTGCCCAAGTTGATCAGCAGGCCGGGATTCCAGCGATCGATGGCAAACTGGGTGGAAGCGGCCGCCCTGGTCTTACCCCAGCCGCCCTGGAGAATAACCACAGACCGGCTGGTCTTGTCCGGCAAGTCAAACCTCCGGAAGAAGTACTCTCCAAAAGGCGATTTCTCGCAGCGCTGGCCGGGAAACAGCGTTTTGACAACCGCCCATTCCGCGTCGGCCGACACCAGCACGACGGCCTGAACCGGTGCACCGGATTGTCCGGCATAAGCCGAGGCGGCACAGATCAGCAAACTGATGAGAATCCATCCGAAGATCTTTTGAGCCATGCCAACATCTTACCAGAAGTATCAGTGGAACGCCTCTCGCCGAACCAGAACGCCATCCTTCAGCGCTATTTCGATGTGCACCAAAAGGCGTTCTCTGATGCCGAGGTGTCTTTTCAAGTCGCCCATGCTCGAGTTCGTCGCACCGAAACCGCTTTTCTCCGATGGGAGCTGTCCTGGATAGACATCGCCAGAGAGGTTGGATTCGAGCGGGAGAGAGGGCCGTTGGCGCGATGGCTGAGATGGGCGCACCAACAGTCCTTTACGCTCCTCCAAAGGACCGCTGAATGGAAGTTTGGGCCGAACCTCGTAAAATGTACGACGCCCATCAACAACGTGAGGATCACCTCATTTTTCGCAGGCGAATGCGAGGTCAATGTCATCGACCCCAGGAGGGTGGAGATCATGGCGCCCCGGCTGGGCAAATCGGCCTTCGCCTGCGACCAGCGGAGCGATGGCGATGCGCGTGAGATCGAGGCGCCGTGAAGCGGAATGTCGAACATCGGATCTCAGGCGCAGAAGCCTCGAGGGCGCCTCGCCCCACCTGGATTGAAAGCCGGCTCGGCATCCAGGGCAGGGATTGTGATAAACTCGTGGCCGCGGGTACGTGAAGAGCGGAGGATATATGGAGTTCAGGTTGCCCGACAAACCCGTCGTAGTGTGGCCCAAGGAAAGCCCAGCGGGATACAGCGTTTCAGTGATTCCAGGCTCCTATCAACAGGTAAGGTTCGACGGGCACCCTGCCACCTTTCTGATGGCGTACTCGGCCTGTGAGAATCCAAAGTGTGAGTGCGCCGACGTGGTTGTGACCTTCTTCGAGGAAGGCTCAGATATAAAACCGCGGTCCCGCTGCCTTCAGTTTGGTGTCGAACTGAATATCAATACCTGGAAGGTGGGTCGGCTGTTTGATGCAAATCCGACCTCTAATCCCTTGATCCAGGAGTTTGTCGGCTCACTGACCGGGGATGTAAAAGACAACATCCGAATCAAGCACCGTACCTTCCGCCAGGCGGTGGTGACCGAGGCGCGGTTTCGCATATCGGCCGCCGCGGTGTGCAAGGGTCACATGGCATCCGCCGAGGAGGTATTCGGCCTGAGCAAAGAGCCCGGTGCCTGCGCATTGACCCTGCCCCTTCTGGCCGAGCACAAGGGATCGCTTTTTCGCATCCATGACTTCTACTGCATGAATCCCTCGTGCAAGTGCGGGGAAGTACACCTGAGCGTCGTGCAAATCGACCATAAAGCCATTCATGCCGCCAAGACCGAACTCCTGTTCGCCGCCCGGCTGCACTTTGAAGGGAAAGTCGGGCTGAACTACATCTCCGGAAGCATTCCAAAGCCGGATGCGATGGAATTTATTTCGGAATGGCTCCGGAAGCATCCCGCCGCAGTCGTGGAAATCGGGGAACGATACCGGAGAATCAAGGTTGTCGGGCAGCGCCTGCTGAAGCGCCCAGGGAGTCGCTGATCCGCCTGACTCCCTCGTGCGGCGCGCCAGCCGTGGCACCGGCAATCCAAAGTCCCTGCGACGCCCTGAGTCTTCAGGGAACAACCCGGGCTTGTCGTGCCATTGAAGCATCGTGAAACAATTTGAACGGGACTTAAAATCCTGTATCATGATGAGTGGACTAACTTGGTTCAATCGAGGACCGTAATGCCGCAGGTCAACCTTCATGACGCAAAAACCCATCTCTCACGGCTCGTCGAGGCCGCGGCCAGGGGGGAGGAAATCGTAATCGCCAAAGCCGGCAAGCCCATGGCCCGACTGGTGCCGCTGCGTCCTTCCGCTCGCAGGGAGCGCAAGCCCGGCGCACTGAAAGGCAAAATCTGGGTCGCCGAGAATTTCGATGCGCCCTTATCCGCCGAAGAGCAGGCTGAGTGGACCAAAAGCCCGATTTCTCCCGTGGAAGATTCAAAGTGAACCTCTTGCTGGACACACACATTTTGCTCTGGTGGTTGGCTGACGATCCACGCTTGCCGGGCAGGGCCCGGAAGTGGATTGCGCAGGAGGCGCAATCCCTTTTTGTCAGCGTCGTCTCCCTTTGGGAGATTTCCATAAAAGCGGGCAAAGGGAAGCTGCGCGCAGATCTGGCGGCAATCCATAAACAAATCGAGCATGGCGACTACACTTATTTGCCGGTGGAACCGGCTCATGTCCTTCGATTGTCCCGTTTGCCCGCCCATCATGCCGATCCCTTCGATCGAATGCTCCTCGCCCAAGCGATTTCTGAGAAGTTGACACTGCTCACCTGTGACACTCCACTCCGCCGGTACGGCGAATCCGTTCTTTTGGCCTGACGCGACGATCCCTGTGCTGCGTGTACATCGGTGACAGGATGCGCCAGGAAGTTTAAGAGCGGTGGAGATGCCGACGGGACCGCACCTGTCCCGGCTGCGCAATCCCATGATCGCTGATGCGTTCCACCGCACCGGCCCGGTTGAAATATGGGGCCGCGGCTCCAACGGGGTGACTGAGGCGCTCGAATGACGTATTAGGGTCGCCAGGCTGGCAAGGAAGGGTTCTTTATGGACGCCGATTCCGCGGAACAGATCCCAGGGAAAGAAATCGCGAACAAGAAATTCGGCCTGTTTTCACTCTTTGACCTCAGCCGTCCGAAAGTCCGTAGCCGCAATCGCAGGCCAGTTTAGTTCGCCAAGATCATTCAACGTGGCTCGAAACTGGGCGTAAACCGCCCCGGCATTCGAAAGCGAGAATGCCCATCGTCGCTGTTGGCTATTTGCCCAATCCACGACCTCGTGCAGATCCGCTTCCAAATGAACAATCGGCCCCTGCCCACCCCGGTAGCTTAAATCAGGATGATTGGCGCACGATATCAGGTAAAGCATGATCGATCGGGGACAGAAGTAAAAGGGGACATAATCTCCGACGCAATCGCCAGGATGGCAGTCCAACGGCAATTGGAGTCGGCGCCGTTTAATAGCTGACATCCCGATTGCCGCCGCGGGGCCACCCCGCGCTATCATGGCCGCATCTGACACCAAGCCGCTATCAGCGATTATCGAAGGGAGATTGTCCACATGGGTGATGTGGTAAATCTTAGGTCGTGACGGCGGCGGCGCACGTGATTCACTTTGATCGCTGGTGGAACCCCGCCGTCGAGAATCAGGCCACCGACCGCGCATTTCGCATCGGGCAGCACAAAAACGTCCTGGTGCACAAGTCCGTGCGCCGCGGCACGGCCGAGGACAAGATCGAGACGCTCATCGAGGAGAAAAAAGGCTTGGCGCAAGAGCTTCTCGAAGAGGGGGGAGAGAAGCTGCTGACCGAAATGAGCAATGCCGAATTGCTGCGGTTTGTCGCGCTGAACATCAAGAGCGCGCTGGCGGAATGACCGCGCATCGTTTATGCGGCCGTCCGTAGCTCACCAGGCAACGATCCGAAGGTCAGAAATCTCATTGAAGTGGGCGTCGCGCGTGACCAGACTCAGATCATTTTGTCGGGCGATGGAGGCTACCCAGACATCATTCTCCGGCAGCGGCCGCCCTTTGATGCGGAGGGCATCCTCAATTTCGCCGTGGCGGCGCCCAGTGTCGGTGTCACAGTTCAAAATGGCGATATTGGCGGCGAAATCCTCGATCCGAGCGAGATTTTCCGCGGGCCGATTGGATTTAAGCGCACCGAAGCAAAGTTCGCCGATGGTGATGCTGGAGGTAAAGATCTCACCGGCCTTTTCAATATTCCTCCTGACGGATGCGTCATCCGCGAACAGGGCGATAATGATGTTTGTATCTAATAGGTATCTACCACTCATCGCCGTCAATCCGTTCGCAGCCTTGTTCGATCGTTTCGCTCATCAACTGGATTTCTTCGGGGGGTAGCGCACCTGCAAAGCGAAGCAACTCACGGCCCGGAACACCGCGAGGTACCGACAGCGCCAGAGCACGCGCGAACTCCAGGACTTGGCGTTGCTGGTCGTGGGGCAAGATCTTTATTTTTTCAATAACTTCGTCCAAGATGAGTGCCTTCATTTAGCCCTCCTTCGCAATATCTTACTCTAATTGAAGCCCTCCGATTACATTCTTCTCCCAAAGCTCGGAGAGTGAATAATCTTCCAGCCATTCGTTCAGCGCTTGTCCGTCCAGCCGCCGGAATTCCGATTCACGTCCCTTCCTCTCCACGACGACAATGTCCTTCGGCTCAAAACAGTCGATCAGCGGCATGGACTGAGTGGCCACCACAACCTGCGTCTGGGTTGAAATGCTTCGGATCAGCCCGCCGATCACGTTAATAGAATACGGATGCAACCCGAGTTCCGGCTCGTCGAGAATCAAAACGTCTGGCAGGTCCCGTTCCGGCTGAAGGAGAAGCGTGACCAACGCCATCACCCGCAACATGCCATCCGCCGCTTGGGAGGCATTGAACTCGCAGTCGCAGTTCCGTTCCCGCCATCTCAATATCAGCCGCCGATGTTCGGGCTCCAGCTCGAAGTCCGCGAAAAAAGGGAGAATCAGCCGGATAGTTTCAACGATCCGTTGGTAGCTCCTGTTTTCGTTATCCCGCAAGCGGCGCAGGAAAGGCGAGAGGTTGGCGGCATCTTCTTTCAGCCAAAGGACAGCTTGGGAAGCTCGGCGCTCGCCAGAGGCACCAATTCGAGGCGGACCGCGCGCCCCCCAAGGAGATTTCCCCCGCCCCGCCTGAGCTTGCGAGCGCTGGAACCCGAGAGTATGAACCTGAGGCCGCAGTGTACGATGAGCCAGTAAACCTCGTCGAGGAGCTCCGGGATTTTCTGGACTTCGTCGATAATGATGGGATCTTTCTGCGTCGCGCGGCTCAATCCGGCGGCCTCGCATTCCTGCCGCAGCACTCCCGGATCCTGCAGCAGCCGCCGGTATTCCGAAGACAGCAGGAGGTCGTAGTATGGCGCGGTGGGGAACAAGGATCTCAGCAGCGTGCTCTTCCCGGTCTGCCGCGGCCCCCACAGGAAGCAGCTTTGGCTCCGGGCAACCGACAAATCTATTTTTCTGTTAATCATGTGTATAGAAATAATGAATTTCGATCATCATAGGATGGGACAGCAATGGCAAGCGAATTCTTCGAACTCGTTCCCCGTCTTCTTTTCATGTATCGCGTGGTCTTCATTCGGCAGCCGATCCAAATCATTTGAACTTTCCTTCTCTTCGGACTATCTTAGGCTCGCTTAATCATTCCCACTCGCTTGTCAATGGCGCAGGAGGCGCTCGTAATCGCCATGACTGCCGATCCAGAACCAAATGAGAGCGTCTTCCACTTGTGCGGCCAGGGCACGGTGATTCCTGCCGACTCGCACTGACCGGGTATCATCTGCCACCTTGTTGAAATGGAGAGATGGGTGAAACGGATCTCTGCGCCAAAGGCGGTATTGCTTGCGTGCGAGGGTTCAGATTTGGGGCTCAAGAGCCCGGTATGCTATCCAGAAGTTCTGGTTCGCATGGCGGGTCACGGGAGGGGGCGGGTCCTGCCGGCCTTTAAGTCTGATATGGCTTCGTCGATAAAACGGCGGAGCGGCCCGCCGGGTTCTGCATCCTTGGCGATCTGCTTATCCCACGCCTGCTCCCGGTATTCCGCCAGCCATTCGGCAAGGCGCTCCAGTTCGTCTGGTGGGAGTTTTTCGATTTCTGCTTCGATATCTTCAACGCTTCGCATGGGAGCAGGATATTCCAAGAGCGAGGCTGCCTCAAGCGGCATTTCAGCTATCCGTCGTGCATGGACTGGATGCGCTGCTGACGTGCGCTTGCGCCCGCACTGCCGAAGCTTTTGCGCCAGGGAGGATCGATGCGGTTTTTCTTTCCAGGGGGTAAGTGTCAGAAATCACCGGCTCGCGGGAATGACCTCTGGGGAGGTCGTGCAATGGGGTGCGATTTTACCGCCCCTGGGGTGCGCGCCACGAGTGAAGGATACGCCAGGAAGTTTAAGAGCGGTGGAGATGCCGACGGGACCGCACCTGTCCCGACAGCGCAATCCCTTCATCGCCGATGAGTTTAACCGCACAGCCGCGGTTGAGATCTGGGGCCGCGGCACCAACCGCGTCATCGACGAGTGCCGCCGCTACGGAGTGGAACCTCCCACGTTTCGCGAGGAGGCGGGGAGCCTGATAGTCACATTCAGCGCGCAGCTTAGTCCCATGCAGGGACCAAGTAGGGACCAAGCAACAGGTGAAGTAACGGGTGAAGTCGCAGGTGAAGTTGCGGATGAAGTCAGGAGGCTTCTGGAAGTCCTGCGCGCGTCGCCCCTGACTCGTTCTCAAGCCCAGGCCGCTCTCGGATTGAAGGGCCAGGCAAATTTCCGCGACCGGTACCTCCAGCCTTCGCTGGATATGGGCCTCGTCGAGATGACCCTCCCCGACAAGCCCCACAGCAGCAGGCAAAAGTACAGGCTGACGGAAAAAGGGCGCCGTTTTTGGAGCAGAATAGCGCGGGTGGCAGTTGATAGAGTATAAACCTAACATTAACAAAACGGAGACCATGCATCATAAACCAGCTTTATCATGGTTCGAGAACATAGCGCAAACAGGGAAGCCACGACTTTCGGAGCTAGATTGCAGTTCCGACCACGGAGCACGGATATGGGGCAATCCAAGTCGAAAGGACATTTCTTATGCGAGAATACATGGTTCAATTTGAAATTGCGGGGCCAGTGGCCATTTTTACTCGTCCTGATTGTGGGGCCGCGTTCGTCAGCTATCCGCCGCCTACACACTCCGCGGTGAAGGGGATGTTCGAGTGCGTCGCGTGGTTCAAATCGGCATTTATCAGACCTACCAAGGTGGAAATTTGCGCACCAATCCAATATCAGACCTACATGACGAATTACGGCGGTCCCCTGCGCAAGAGTAACCAGATCAGCAAGGGTTCCCCATACCAACTGGTAGCCACTATCCTTGCCGACGTTTGTTACCGGGTTTACGGGGAGGTCGAAGCCTTTACCCAAGCACCGCAAAACATCAATCATTTGCATGCGCTGCAAGATATCTTCCTACGTAGACTGGAGAAAGGACAGCTTTACCACACCCCGTTCCTGGGTTGGAAGGAGTTTGCTCCTTCTTATTTTGGACCCCTTCGACCGGAGACAAGGGTGGACGAATCCATAAACCTGAGTCTTCCTTCGATGCTCTTCTCCGTATTTGACAGGCCTACAAACGGACGGAGGGCCGCACAGTACCGACAGGACGTCCAAGTCAAGAAGGGGGTGCTTGACTATGCTTAACGAGGTCTTTTTGCTCAATCAGGCTCTGGCTCGGTGCGGCGTTGGTGTGTCTGAAACGCATCCTTGGGTCAAGAAACTCAAAAAGGGAGAGGGACTAATCGTGGGCATCGGCACGGACGGCTTGATAAAAACCATTGAATACCTCGATCCATCGCGCGCCCCCGAACTATCCAACATCACCCCTAGCAATCACAGAATGTTTCCGGCGATCAATCTCTTCGGACCGATCTGGAAACTTCCTGCTGATTCCGAACTCGTGACCGAGTTCCTCACTCAGAAAATTCGCAGTGACGCGCGAAAGCGTTTAGACATCATGACGAGACTTATTGAAAATGCCAATCTTGCATACCCACCTAAGGATCTGGAACGTCTCAAAAGCCTGGTCGATGACTTCGCTCGAACAGAATTGAAGCCGAGATTTCCGCAGAATCAACCAGAGTTTGCCGCCTTCCCGGAGCTTCTTGCGAGGTTGACGAAGAACAGCTATGAGCCAGAGGAATTCTTGCGCCAGTTAACTAAAATGAGTCTCGAAGCATGTCGGGATGCACGGCTAAACGCACTAGAATTGATTGAAGCGGTCCTCTTCGGTAAGTGGAATGCAAGGACCCGTGGATTTCAAAAAACCAGCACGACACTGGTGTTCGACCTTGCCGATTGCTCTCATTACCCCCTTCGGGTGGCGGAGCCAAAGATGGGCAACTATTACAGTCAGTCGCTTGCCCATACGGAACCGCGAGGAAGTTCCCCGCAGGGCGTCTGCTCGCTAACAGGTGAGACCATAGACCTAGAGACGGAGAAACTGCCTTCTCCCCGTCTGCCGGTCCTGGCAGACACCTATTTGATGTCCATGAACGAGGATGCGCCATGCCAGTTCCGATACGGCTTGATTTCCACACAAATCTTCCCTGTCGGCAGGAAAACCGCCCGGAATTTAAGCAATGCCCTACTACAGATTACGACGCCCGATAAGAGAGGGCGGACCTGGATGAGCATTCCAAACTCCGCGCCAAAGAAACAAGATCTTCTTATCGCCTACCTCGAGGATCAACCGGTTACAGCCATCAAGCTCGCCAGCTTGTTCGCCGAACCCATGAGGGGTGACGAGATGGCAGAAGAGCTCTTCGAGCAAACGGCGAAAACGGTCTGCGATGCGCTGAAGGGTGACCCGTCAGTTCACAGGAGTTCGCTTCTACGACTGCTCGTTCTTACAAAGATCGATAAAGGCAGAGCTCAGGTTGTCTTCAGTGGCGCGCTTTCTGTGGATCAGGTCCTGGATGCTGCCGAGGAATGGCAATCTGGGGCAGGAAACCGGCCGGAAATTCGAATTCAGATGCCCGGTCGAAAGAGGGGGGAAAAAGCTCAGTTGCAGGAACCGTCCTCTCCTTCACCCGCGTCAGTTCAACGATGTCTCCGCATCAAATGGGTGCGTAGCGGCGCTGACAAGTGTGAGGTTGACGGACCTGCGCTAAGTGACATCTATTCTGTGTTCCTCCGTCAGGGAAAGGAGTCAAGGGCTGTTGCTGCAAGATTGCTTGAAAGAACGCTAACCCTGACATTACCGCTGCTTCTAGGCCTGTCACACGCTCAACGCTTGGGAGAGAACAGCATATCCTATGAGGGACGGAGAACCTCGCTGACAGCAATTTCCCTGCTATCGATTCTGCTTCACAAGCTGGGATATCGAAAGGAGAAATTTATGGAAGAATCGTTTTTCCTTGTGGGCAGGCTGTTCAGCCTTGCCGACACGCTTCACAAGGAATACTGCAAGATCGTTCGAAAGGGCAAGATTCCACCACAGTTGATCGGTAATTCACTGATTGCCATCGCAATGGAAAACCCGGAGCGTGGCATAACACGACTTTTTGAAAGGCTGCGAATCTACCAGGCGTGGGCCCAAACCGCCACAGGCGACAATATCGGTCTCGCCAAATGGGCGCTTGGTCAAATCGGACGGATCGCCGATGCCCTCGGGCATCAGTCCATCCTCAGAAACGCTGATGATGCGGCCAAAACAAAAATGGCGCTCGGATATCTGGCATGGGGAACTTCGGAAGTAGCTGAGCAGGAGCAGTGAACATGTTTCCTAATAATAAAAGGAGATGAGGCATGTCCAATGAACACGCGGTGACGACAATGGCGCGGGCAACCGGCCTGCTGATAATTGAAGCTGTAAATTCCAACCCCAATGGGGACCCTGATCGCGAAAGTGATCCGCGACAGCGGTCCGATGAACGGGGACAGATCTCACCAGTTTCTTTCAAACGGAAGCTCCGCGATTTGGTTGAAAACAAGGAAGGGCCTGTTTGGCTCGCAATGGCAGGCTCGTTCGAGCCGCGACTCGATCCAGAAGAATTCGGCATTCTCGAGAGTCGGGGCAGGGACCGAAAGCAGATTGAGAGAGAGCTGCAAGACGGAACTTTCATCCGGAAATACTGGGATGGGAGGGTCTTCGGCAATACCTTCTTGGAGGAAGGCAGCTCCACTTCCATTCGGACAGGAGTGGCACAGTTCGGCTTAGGCATCTCAATCGCTCCTGTGCAGGTGGAGAGGATGACCAACACGAACAAGGCTGGAGTGCAAGAAGGGAAAGACCGTGGCATGGCACCGCTAGGATACCGCATCGTCCAGCATGGTATCTACACAATGCCGTTCTTCATTAATCCTACAGCTGCGGTGCGCAGCGGATGCACCACGCGAGATATCGATTTGCTCGTCAAGCTCATCCCTTATGCCTACACGCACTCGGCGTCCTACGTCCGACCCTTCGTTGGCATTCGTCATGCTTGGTACATGATTCACAAGTCACCCCTGGGATCCTGTTCCGACTTCGAACTCATTAATGCGATGACCCCCAAAAAGATAAAGGGAGATCCCGATAGGCCATCCACCAGCTCAGATGACTACAGCGTTCCGAATGAACTGCCGCCCGGTTTGAAAAACCGCTTGGCCAGCATTAGGGATCTTGCGAAGGTGGACTAATGGAGCCGGTCGCTCACAGTGCGCGCAAGAAGGTCGGCATACCCGAGCAGTCCTACATCCAACACATATCCGGTGTCTTGGCCAAGACGAGACAAAGGGCTACGGAGATGCTTGGCTACAATTCCTCTGGGGTGCCGTACTTTGCCGAAGTGGTCGAAGCAGCGGCTCACGCTCACGATCTCGGGAAACTCAGCACGGAGAATCAGCGAGTTCTCCGCTCTTCGGAGCGCGACAAACTGCCTGTAAACCATGTCGACGCTGGAACAGCAGTACTGTTGAGGCAAGGGAATATCGAAGGATCACTGTTAATCTATTCGCACCATCGTGGTCTTTGTTCCATTCCCGAAGAGCTTGTGCGGGATGACAGACTCTTCCGGGATGATGAAAGCTTCCGTCACACCAACGAGGAATTGGACGTCCTCCTACAAGAACATGAGCGCATCACCGGTGAAAAGATCTCCACGACAGATCTGCCACCGCTTTATTGGAGCGGCCTTACCAGGCGATTAGCTCTCTCCTGTCTAGTTGACGCCGATCATGGCGATACCTCGATCCATTATGGAAAGGAAAGAGAATTGGAGCCTCCGCTGCCGCGATGGGGTGAGAGATTGGAAACACTCGATGTTTATGTCAGCCGCCTGCCCGAATCGCAACGTAGCGCGGATCGGCATGCAATCTACCAGGAGTGCCGACATCGGTTTTCCGGAGAGTCACTTCTGGCGTGTGACAGTCCCGTTGGATCAGGCAAGACTACTGCTGTTATGGCGAGTTTGCTCAACATGGCCATCGCGCATAGTCCTGAACTACGGCACATAATTGTTGTGCTCCCTTACACAAACATCACTCGGCAATCGGTCCAGAGATATCGTGAGGCGCTCGTATTATCAGGTGAAAAGGCCGATATGGTCGTGGCGGAACACGATCATCAGGCGGACTTCTCTGATCCTGACTGCCGGCAGCTCGCGACCCTATGGGATGCTCCAATTACCGTTACCACAGCCGTGCAGTTCTTCGAGACGATGGCCAACAACCAGACGGCACGATTGCGCAAGCTTCATCAACTGCCCGGCTCCGCTGTCTTCATCGATGAAGCGCATGCGGCAATACCTGCGTGGCTTTGGCCTCAGGTCTGGATGTGGATCCAGGAACTGGTCAAGGAATGGGGTTGCCATTTCGTGCTTGCGTCGGGTTCACTAGCGAGGTTTTGGGAGCGGAGAGATTTCGTAAACCCGCCTGTCAAACTATCTAACCTGGTCGAGGGGGCAATTCGCCAGACGACTCTACGACAAGAAACCGGGCGAATCACGTTCATGCCGCGGCAAGATCCGCTGGATTGCAAGAATTTGATCGACTTCGTGTCAAACAAACCCGGCCCAAGGCTTGTCATTCTCAACACCGTTCAGTCAGCGGCAGTGATGGCAGATGAGATGCGGAGAAGTGAAAAAGAAGTGTTTCACCTTTCTACCGCTCTAACGCCAAATGATCGACAAAGAGTCCTTGAGCGAATCCTGAATCGGCTGAAAGACAAATGCAGTCCGGACTGGTCTCTTGTAGCCACCAGCTGCGTCGAAGCAGGGATGGACTTTTCATTCCGAACCGCATTCCGGGAAAGCGCCAGCGCGGCAAGTCTCATTCAGACAGGAGGTCGTGTGAACAGGCATGCCGAGCAGGATATGGCTGAAGTATGGGATTTTCGCGTTTCTGATCCCCTCTTGAATGACCACCCAGCTTTCGAGACATCCCGTTTTGTGCTCGACGAAATGTTTCGTGAAGGGTGCTGGTTCAACCGAGTTTCCGCATCAGATCTAATCACAGAGGCAATGCGGCGGGAGTTGCTTCGCGCACCAAACCAGAAGTCTGAAGAGATCCTTAGGCGCGAGCGAAGGTGTGATTACCCTGAAGTGGCTAGACTCTGCCGGGTGATTGACGCTGACACGCGTTTGGTCGTGGTGGCGCGCAGCATCATCGAAGCCCTGGAAGCCTACGAGCCAGTGGATTCCAGAGCTTTGCTGGCCAATAGTGTGCAGCTTTGGAGCACAAAGGTACGATCACTGGCGCTTGAGCAAATTCGAGGTAGGCCAGAACTCTATAAATGGACTGGGCCCTACGACTCGGAGTTCCTGGGCTATATGCATGGCGTCCTGCCGCTAATTCGGGCCAGTCAGCAAGGTTTGCTCATTTGAGGGCATAAGCCGTGGAATTCACGGAAGACAATTTGTTGCCGTTGTCGGCGCTGCAACATCTGGTGTTTTGCACGCGGCAGTGTGCGCTGATCCATATCGAGGGGTTGTGGGCGGATAATGCGCTCACAGTCGAGGGGGAACACCTGCACGATCGCGTCGACGAATCCGGGCCTCGCACCGAATCCCGGGGCGATGTCCGGATCGCGCGCGGGCTGCTCCTGCGGTCCCTGCGGCTTGGCCTGTCCGGGAAAGCTGACGTCGTCGAGTTCCACAGAGTAGGCGAAGGCGGAGTCCGGCTAGCGGGAGCCGCAGGCCTTTGGTTGCCGTTTCCTGTCGAGTACAAGCGCGGGCGGCCTAAGCGCGATCGCTGCGACGAGGTCCAGATCTGTGCCCAGGCGTTGTGCCTGGAGGAAATGCTCGAGGTCGCGGTTCCGCAGGGAGCACTCTTTTACGGCGCCCAGAAGCACAGGTTTGAGGTCGCCTTTGATGAGAGCCTCCGCGCTGAGACGTGTCGCGCGGCCGCCCGTTTGCATCAGCTTGTTTCGGGGCGGGTCACGCCCGCGGCCCGGCGCGAGCCCAAGTGCGACCGGTGCTCCCTACTGGAGCTTTGCATGCCGGATGCCATGTCCAAGGGCAGGTCCGCGCAACACTATCTTGAGAAAATGGTCCGTGAAGTCACAGAAGCTGATGAAAAAGAAGAAGGGCCGGCATGAAGCACCATTTGAATACTCTCTTTGTGACCACGCAGGGCGCCTATCTTTCATGCGAGGGGGAGGCGATTTTGGTGCGGGTCGAGCAGGAAACCCGTCTGCGGCTTCCCATCCACATGCTGGGTGGAGTGGTCTGTTTCGGCCGGATTTCATGCAGCCCGGCAATGATGGGGCTCTGCTGCGAGCGCGGCGTCACCATCTCTTATATGACGGAGCACGGAAAGTTCCTTGCCCGTGTCGAAGGACCGGTGTCCGGCAACGTTCTGCTCCGGCGCGCTCAGTATCGCTACGCCGAGGATTGCGAGAAGTCAGCCAACCTCGCGCGCACGATCGTGACCGCAAAAATCGCAAATTGCCGGACCGCCCTTCTACGTTCGGTTCGCGATCACTCCGATGCCGCCGGCAGGGATAAGATCAGGCTGGCGGCGGAGCAGCTTGCTCAGGCGCTCGACCGTCTTCGCGCCGCCCTTCCCCTGGACACGGTGCGCGGGATTGAGGGGGATTCGGCGCGGGAATACTTCCAGGTGTTCGACCATCTTATCGTGGCTCAAAAGGAGGACTTCTTTTTTCGGAGCCGCACCAGGCGGCCGCCGCTCGACAACGTCAATTCCCTGCTGTCTTTCGTGTACACGCTGCTGACGCACGATGCGCGCTCGGCTCTCGAAACCGTGGGATTGGATCCGGCCGTCGGCTGCCTCCATAGGGACCGGCCCGGGCGGCCCGGCCTTGCCCTCGATCTGGTGGAAGAGTTCCGGCCCGTGCTTGCGGATCGGCTGGTCCTGTCTCTGATCAACAAAAGACAGGTGCAGGCAAATGGGTTCAGGAAGAGCGAAACAGGCGCCATCTTGATGGATGATGAAACGCGCAAGACCGTCCTCACGGCGTATCAGGAGAGGAAACAGGAGACCATTACGCACCCATTCCTGGGGGAAGAAACAACCATGGGAATGCTGGTTTATTTGCAGGCGAGACTCCTGTCCCGCTTCCTGCGTGGGGACATGGATGCATATCCGCCGTTTATCTGGCGCTGAGATCGAAAAGGGAGAATCCGCAGCCGCATTGGGAGTCAGGAGAAGCATATGTTCGTATTGGTAAGCTACGACGTGGCTACGACGACGTCAGAAGGCCGCCGGCGTCTGCGAAGGGTGGCAAAAGCATGCCTGGATTACGGACAAAGGGTTCAGCACTCCGTTTTCGAGTGCGTCGTCGATCCCGAACAATGGGCGCGGCTACGCTTGCGGCTGCTTGACGAATATAATGGTGGTGAAGACAGTCTTCGTTTTTATTTCCTGGGAAGTAACTGGCGTCACCGGGTGGAGCATCATGGAGCGAAATCCGCCGTGGATATGGAAGGGCCGCTTGTCGTCTGATTTGCTCTGCCGCGCGTACCTGGAGTGAACATGATTTGGCTCGATCTCTCGCGATGCCCGCAAATTCAGTTTAGGGAGCCGCTTGCGGGCCTGCCAAGTTTGGATGGACGCTCTGATTGGCGGTGGCAGACCGGGTCCGCGAAATCGAGCACGCAACATGCTGTGCACCATTGATTTACATGGCGCAGAGTAGTCGCCCGCGCGCGGGCGTGGATTGAAACTTGGTTGATCCTGGTGGATCTCCTAACGGCACAGGTAGTCGCCCGCGCGCGGGCGTGGATTGAAACATAACCGCATAAACAAAGGGGACGAGTACACAAGGTAGTCG
>Ga0315284_10005027_pt1 | contig 18792 bp, 30 predicted proteins | sample YL17G09_16_MG_FD_203696 | JGI IMG/M metagenome (GOLD analysis project Ga0315284, IMG submission 203696) | Sediment microbial communities from Yellowstone Lake, YNP, Wyoming, USA - YL17G09_16 | ecosystem: Environmental > Aquatic > Freshwater > Lake > Sediment | place: USA: Wyoming | collected... | reverse complement strand
CTCTCCTATATAGTCCCCAATACCAAAGTTTTCTTCGAGTCTAACCTTAATTATATCACAATACTCCTCAGCCATCTCGAATCCAATGTAGTTTCTGTTATTTTTTATTGCCATCTTTGCAACAGTACCAGCTCCCATCATTGGATCCATAATTATATCATATTCATTACTCCAAGTGATGATATGGTCGTTGGCAAGGGCTTCAGGAAAGGTTGCAGGGTGCAGAAAAGATACTTTATCCTTAGAAGTGTATCCGAACCCATTTTTTATCAACCAGATGTTGAAACGTGGAGAAAATGGGGGTATGGGCTTGAATTTTCGCTCTACTAACTCTCCATTCTTTGCCCTAAACTCAGCTTTTCCAAAAGGAACAGTACCAACCCATCTATTTGCATGATCTACTATTAAATTAGCAGTGTTTGGTTGTTTATCCTTAGAAAACACAAACATATACTCAAAAACCTGAGAATATCTGTTACCTGTAACTCTGGCGGGGAAAGCTGGGCCATTCTTCTCATAAATCATGGTATCATGTAGCTTAAAACCTAAATCCATGAAATAAAGAGCCTGTCTGAAGGAAGTACCTGATTCACTCTTATTAATTACTGAATCTCCTACTACCCACACTACAACTCCACCTTTTGCAGTAACTCGGTACAATTCTTGGGCTATTTCCTCAAATGGAAAGTGAAAGCCCTTATAATCTCTTAAAGAATCATAGGGAGGTGATGTAATGGTTAATTGTATACAATTATCATTTAGTTGAGCCATTCCATCTAAACAATTACAATGATATGTTTTATTTAAATCAAGCATTTTCTTTTATCCTTTCCAGAGCTTTCCTATAGTAGTCTTGCTCCATTTCTATTCCTACATAGTTTCTATTGGTATTCTTACATGCTACAGCTGTTGAACCTGACCCAAGGAACGGGTCTAGTACAATATCTCCTTCATTGGTAGACTTACTCAGCAAATACTCTAGTAGGTCTACTGGTTTCTCCGTAGGATGATGAATATTACCAGTTCTGTTGAAGTGAAGTATATCAGGGTCTCTTCTTCCTATCAACTCTCTTCTGCCCTTGTTAGCATAGATAATCATTTCATACTTGGGTGCATAGGCAGCTGAGAGATCTCCCATGCCAGTATTATTCTTCTCCCAAATAAGTATGTTCTTTATCTTGAATAACTTTTCTATTTCAAACACAAATTCAGAAACACTGTGCATATTACAGAACCAGTACAGTGCGGTGTTGGGTTTCATAACTCTATGAAGTTCCCATACTACCTGTCCTAACCAAGAGGATACATCTCCTTTCTTGTCATTAGATATCTTTTTATACCTAACTGTTCGATAATTGCTTCTAAACTCCATACCATAGGGAGGATCAGTAACTACTGCATCTACACTTTCTTTTTGGAGTAGCGGGAGTATCTCCTGGCAATCTCCACAATATATATGATTAATCATCGTTTGATAAGCCTTGTCTTAGTATCTCATCTATCCTACTATCTGGTTGCTCATCCTTGAAACAATCACAAATAGGACAGTAATCTTCCTCTGCACTGTGAATATAGTTAGTTTCACACTCACAATCCCAATAAAGTTCTGTTGTTTTTATCATAGTTTATCTCCTTGTTATTTTCTTATCACTTATAGTAAAAAGAATCCAAAGTATTGGTATAAGTATAATAGTTCCTATTACTAATCCAATTAAAACACTCAGTAACCAAGTTAAAATATTCACATTAATTCTCCTTTATAATATTCTAAGTAGACTCAGTAATCCTAGTGCTAACATAGCTATATTCCAGAAGACTGGTAGCATAGCTATTCCAATAAGAACTCCTTCTAACTTAGACCCGAAATTAAACTTTTGTAACATTACAGAAACAAAGATAGTTACTGCTATCTTTATAAGAATTATGGTAATAAATGGAAGTCCTCTTAGCAGGGGATTCGCTTCCAAAAGTCCAAGAATATAGACTCCCATATAAGTAGTTATTACATCAAGTGCTTCCCAAATAATAATATACTTGACAGCAGGCTTAATCTTATGAGTGTCTGCTGTGAACCAAATCATTTTAATAACTCCTCGGTAATTCATATTCGTGAAGCCATAGAATAAGCCTATCAAGCAGGGTATATCCTGCTATTAGCACAGATATTGTTACCAATATTAGGGGTATTATTATTTTTTTCATTGTGACCTCTTTCCTTCAATGTAATTAGACATGGTTAGCACTATAAGTCCTAGACAAAATAAATATAACCTAGGGTCATCTACCTTATAGGGACTCGTAGCTACGAGTATGATAACTATAATGCTACTTATTATATTCATATTATTAACCTCTTTTCTTCCTCTATAAATTCATCTCCACATACCACACAGGTATAGTAACAAGCAAAGTATTTGTACTTGTTCCACCTATACCCATAGAAAGAGTTATATTCAAACAGAGTCCTCTCTCTCAGATACTCCTCTTTAATGAACTTCCAGATGTGGTTGTGCTCTCCAATCTTTCTACGTTTCATCATCTTAACATGTTCAAAGTGTTCTATATCTTCTAAGTCTATCATATGTTCTCCTTTTTCTCTTTCAGGGGTAGGTCTACAAATGTTTCTGTTCTTCCTAGCCTAAGTCCATAAGTTAGCCACATAGAATGAAACTGACTTGCACTTGTACTTCCCTGTCTACCAGTTGGGGTAATAAAATCAATCCTTCGATTGGGTATGATCTTCTCACAGCCTCTTTCTATCCAACTAATCTGTAAACCAGAGTAGTCAGCATTAATAAGAAAAGCAAATGGTTTACCTATCTCAAATGCCCTCTCTATAAACTTTTCCTTTATGGAGTAGGGAGGGTTGGTAACAATCATATCAATAGCTTCAAAGTTAGGTCCAAGAACCCACTTAGCCTTAGTATCCTCTAAGAAGCTCTCATTTATATCAACAACTTCTTTTAGGTCTCTGATATCTGAACCATAGACTTGATAACCGTAATGCTGTAATCTTCTCCTTATTTTACCACTACCACAGGCACACTCCCAGATTGATCTTACACGGCAGGGAATAAAGGGAACGAGCAAATCTACTGCGTAGTTAGGGGTCTCAAATGTGTCTCTACCCTGTGGTACATCTGGTGTCTTAGATGTAGTGGTATAACCCTTACTTCTTATCTTGTAAATTACTGTATCTTCTGTCATTTACCTTCTCCTTTTGCAATCAACTTCTCGTAGTCATTACTACAATGAGGACACATACCAGACCCAAGCATAGCAGTACCACAGGCAACACATTCGGAGCAATCATCTGGAAGATAGCCACCCATGCCCCCATATTTATTTCTGTTTCTTTCAAGATAGACTAGGCAACTTCTTTCATCCTTATCTAGTCTTGCCCAAAATTCTTTTGTCCTTCTCATTGTATGTCCTCATAATAAGTACCACCCCAGTCAATAGCATCTTCCAGATTAGCTAAGAGAAATCTTAGTGCAAATATTTGCACATCTTCATCACTAGAAAAACCAGTATCATTAAGATCTATTCCTAAATTTTCTGCCTCTTTATAAAGATGATCTAATACTTCTGATATAGTCATTAGTCCACCTCCATACCACAAGCCTTGAAGAAGCGTTCCCTATCAAACAAAGGGTTGTCCAAAGAAAACAAGTAGGCTATCTCTCCTACTATGCGTTCCAGCTCTTCAATAGCACTGATACTTCCAGGATTTACATAATTTGTAAGGGTATCCTTTTCCTGCTTTAGCATCACAGCAAAGTTTACATAGTTTTGTTTAGACATCATAGTTTTACTCCTTGACTGGTAACCCAAAGTGTGTTATACTATGGGGGTAAAGGGAAGAAAAAAGAAATCCATTCCCATCAATAATTGAAGTATAGCATATAATCCCCCACTTGTCAAGGGGTAAAAGGAAGGTGAAACATGAGTTTTTTTGAAACTAAAATGACATTTGATACCAAACTAAACTTTGGGAAATACAAAGGCTATACTATTAAGGAAGTATATGATAGGAACGCCTCCTATCTTCGCTGGGCTTTAGAAAATACTAACAAGCTTGTACTATCTGATAAAGATATAGAACTAATAGAGGAAAAGGCAGAAGCTGAGGATAGAGATTGGGAGGACGAGAAAAGGGATTATGAGGCGGACTACTATAATTTTTGTGACTGAAATGTTAACAGAACTCTTATACTCTGACCCTTGACAGGACTTGACTTAAGGTGTATAATTTGGGTATAATTAACCAATACCCACAAGCCTGATAGATAGATGACCCAAACCAGTTCAACTTATTGACAACTAAAAGAAAAGGAACTTAATGTATAAATTCATAGACAACAACTCAGAATTAAATCTGGAAGAACTGAAGGGGGGCCTTGCCACAGCTGTGGTCGTTTCTATAGACACAGAAGCAACGTCCCTAGATACTCGTACAGCAGATTGGATACTACTACAAATTAAGTTTGGAAGTAGTATTTATTTATTTGATGCGAGGAAGCTCGGAAGAGAGACCATGACCCAGATCATTAATTTAATTAATAAGTCTGGAAAGAAATTGATAGCTCATAATGCTAAGTATGATCTTAAGATTATATACCATAGAACTGGTATACTGCTTAAGAATATACATGATACGATGCTCGTAGAATCTTTTATATATAAAGGTCTGCCTAGGTCAAAGGTGTTCTGTTCTCTTGGAGATCTGGTAGAGTTATATACTGGAGAAAGTCTGGATAAAGAAGTAAGGTCAAGTTTTATAGACTTTAAAGGAGACCTTTCAGCTGAACAATTATCTTACGCAGCTCTTGATGTTCTATATCTGGAAAAGATATATGATAACCAGATACTATTAGTAGCAGAGAATGGTCTGAACCAGATATATAGTCTGGAGATGGAACTAATACCAGTAGTAACTGATATGGAGATCACTGGAGTTTACGTAGATCAAGATGAATGGAAAGGTCTTGTAGACCTAGCTATATCAGAACAGAAGAACAGTTATATTACTATCATGGATATTATCTTAGATACAATTGATTACTCTAAATATGAAAATGGTTTTATTATGGCTACTGCTTTTAGAATTCCAGTTAGAACTAAGAGAGATACCCTTGCTCTTGAATCTTTATTGGATGCCTCAGTATTAAGAGAATGGTTGAGGAATAATCTTAACATCAATTCCACTTTTCAACTCAGGTCAGTACTGAATAAGGAATTTGGTATGGACCTGACCTCTACCAATGAAAAGATTTTAAAGGATATAAAAGATAGTAAGATTATTCCTCATATTCTAAAGTATAGAGAGTATGAGAAGAAGATAACAACGTATGGAGAAGCATGGCTACGTCATATAAATCCACTTACTGGAAGAGTCCACTCAGAGTTTTTACAGAATGGTACAGACTCTGGTAGGTTTAGCTCAACCAATCCTAATCTTCAGAATATCCCTGCAGAAGCAGCCTATCGCCATCCATTCAAAGCAACTGAGGGTAAGTTATTTGTAGCAGCTGACTACTCACAGATGGAATACAGACTGGCAGGTGCTATAACTAAAGACCCTGCGATTATAAGAGCATATGTGAATGGTAAGGATATGCACACAGCTACTGCCTCTATTATTTTCAAGAAGGATATGAATGTTATAACTAAAGAGGAACGTAACTTTGGAAAGACACTCAACTTTGCTGTACTATATGGTACTACTGCTTATGGACTTTCTTATAACTTGAAGATAGAACAAAAGAAAGCTGAGCACTTCTTAGATACCTTTTTCAAAGGATACCCTGCACTAACTGCCTTCAAGAATGGGGTTGAAAGTACCATCTTCAAGCTAAAGAAATCGTCTACTGTATTAGGTAGAAAAAGATATTGGGAAGATAAGATACTGTTTGCAGATTATAAAGAAGCAGAAAGATATGAAAGTAGAATGAAAAGAGAGGGGTTCAATCACATCATTCAGGGAACAGGGGCTGACATTTGCAAGTTAGCCATGATAAAAATATTCAAGGAGAATCCATTTGGAAATTCCTTAAAACTTATTATTCAAATTCACGATGAAGTAGTAGCGGAGGTAGATAAAGACATAGCCGAGGATGCCAGAATATTTATAACAAAGTGCATGATAGACGTATTCCAACCCTTTCTAGGTGAGATACCCGCACAAGTGGACGCACATGTAAATGCGTGTTGGACTAAATAGGAGAACAAATGCCAGATTTTATTGAAACTTTGATTGACAAACTAGGAGAAGCACTGATTGTTAGAGAAAATGTAAAGGTAGATGTTATATCTACTGGAAGTCTCTCTTTAGATTCTTCTATAGGAATTGGGGGTATACCCAGAGGAAGAATTACAGAACTATATGGAGTAGAGGGCTCAGGAAAAACTTCATTGGCTCTTTCAGTAGCTAGAAGTGCCATCAAGCAGAAGCTAAAGGTTCTTTATGTAGATGCTGAGAACATGTTAAATTATGATACTATCTTTGCCCTTCTAGGAGAAGAAATAAGTAATGAGGATCTCGTTCTCATTCAACCTGAAACAGCAGAAGAGAATATGGAAGCTTGTGAAATAGGTATAAAATCAGGAGAGTTTGGTTGCATTATATTAGACTCAATTGGTGCTCTAGCTCCAGAAGTAGAGAAAGCTAAAGACCTTACACAGCCTACAGTAGGTCTAGTACCTAAACTAATTACCGTATGGCTAAGAAGGAATGCAGTGCTAATTGGAAGGAACAACGTAGCATTTGTGTTCATTAATCAGGTAAGAGATCAGATTGGTTCTTACACACATGCCTTTGCTACACCAGGAGGACATGCCCTAAAGCACTTTGCCTCTGTTCGTATCTCTTTATCAAAAGGAGAGAAGATTATTCAGGGAAAAGAGGTAGTAGGAATAAATGTAAAGTTTACAGTGCAAAAGAATAAACTAGCACCTCCCTTCAGAAGTTTTCTTATACCATTATACTTTGGTAGAGGAATAGACAGTGTAAGAGATACAATTCTCTTTGCAGAGATGCTAGGTGTGCTAAAGAAGAAGGGTTCTTACTATGTGTTTGAAGGAGAAACGATAGGTCAGGGTGTTTCTAAGACAGCAGATGCACTGAGCAATAATACAGACCTACTTGACAAGATTAGAGAAATATGTTATACTTGGGTTGCTTCTGAAAATCTACCGTCTGTAGTAATGAAGGAGGATGAAGACGCCGAGGAAGCCGAAGAGGAAAGGAGTGATGATGAATAGAACCCTAAAGTACGAAAGGAAGTTTCCGATGGAACAATATGGAAACGTAACATTTACAGATGATATAATTGAACTTCCAGAAGAAGTCATATTAAATCAAGAGCTTATCTCAAAGATAAGATACCTGCAAATGATTGACGTAGAGCTCGCATATAGGACTTACGTAGAACTTTACAAACAGTCCAAGACACTCTCTGTTGAGAGTTTAGCAAGAGCCGTAGAGTTTCTAGAGGAAGAAAAGAAAGAAACAATGGCCTTCATACAGGCCACCCTAAAACCAACTAAAGAATAAGGAGAACAAGCCATGTCATTTTTCGATACCACACGTCCTGAACGACAGTCAAACTACCGTAAGACGGAACATATAGACCTATCACCAGGACAGACAATTATCCGAATACTCGACACCCCAGAGGAAGCTTACAAATACTCTACTCACTATGTAAAAAGATTATATGTTAAGTGCTTAGGTGAAGACTGTCCAATTTGTGCAAGCAATATGAGAATCTATGCAGAGAATCCTGACAACTATCGAGATGTTGCAGGATGGACTCCAAAGGCAGACCGCTATGCAGTCAATGTCTTTGATAAGACCCCTGTAAAGATTTGTCCAAACTGCTCAAAGGAAGTAAAGAAGAACGGTACTTCCTATCCTCCAATCTGCGTAGGTTGCAACCAACCAATCGTAGAAGTAGTAGAAGCACCACTGAATAAAATCAAAGTGCTTGCAAAGGGAGTAACAGTAGCAGATTTATTGAATGGAATCCATGAGAGCGTACTAGATGCAGGAGGAGATAAGTTGGGAATAAACAACTTTGATCTTGTCCTATATGTAACAGGTACTGGAAAGAATCAGACCATCTCACCAATTCCACTTACCGATAAAACAGCACCAGTAGATGTAGGAGCTCAGGAGAAGTTTGATCTTACCAAGATAGCCATTGAACTAACCCCCGAAGAGATCATTGACCTACAGAAGGGCATTAGCCTAAAGGATATCTTCGCTTCACGAAGGACTCAGGAAGCAGAAGAAGTAATTGAAACTGCTGAGAGCATTCAAAACGATATAGACAAGCTGTTGAAATAGTTTGATTGGGGGCAGGTCTCCCTGCCCCCTCTTTAAGGAGAAAGATATGAAAAAATTATTGGTTAGTTTTATCTTAGACGAAACTGGTTCAATGGAAACAGTACTTGACAAGACAATTAGTGGGTTCAATGAGTATATAGACTCCCTCAAGAAACAAGAGAATGTCTTATTTACACTTACCCAATTCAATAGTGATAAGGTAGAGGTAGTATATGACAGCGTGGAAGTAGCTAACGTAGCCCACAGAAACAAAGAAAACTACATTCCTAGGGAATTGACCCCTTTGTATGATGCTATCGGACAGACAATCAGCTCTCTTGAAAAGAAGGCAATTGGAAAGACACAACCAGTTCTTGTAGTTATTCAAACTGATGGTCAAGAAAACTTTTCTAAGGAATACAACAGTAAATCCATATTCAAGAAAATAGATGAAAAGAAAAAGAAGGGATGGACATTTGTATTTCTAGGTGCTGATCAGGACGCTTGGCTTACAAGCCAGGAGCTTGGTATCTCAAGAGGAAATACCATGAGTTATCTAGGTGCTGAAACCCAGACTGCTTTTGCTAGAGTTGCAAAGGGAACCTCTTGCTATGTAAATACCAGTGGTATGCAGACAACTACATTTGTTTCGGATACAGAGGATACAGGTATTGGAAAATAATGCTGATTTTTATTATGAGAAGTTAGGAGAAACAAGTAATCCTGGCCCTGTTATTGCCAAGTTTTATGAGAGTACCTTTGACTTATCATACTCAGTTAAACATACAATTATGTTTAATAAGTTAGTAAAAATGTATGGAAAGTACATACCATTCTTTGCTGTACTTGACCTATTCTCTTACGAGACTGTGGAAATATCTGAGAATATGTTTGGACTTTTATCTTACTACTGCAAGAAGAGAATGGAACAAAAGACAGAGCTAGTGGTGCTGAATGATGCCTACAAGAATCTGGACAAGCTCGCTAAAGAGACACTCGTAAGAATAGAGTCTCAGAAAGAAAAACCAATCAAGATAAAGAGGATGGAATAATGGAAGATAAAGACACACTATCTATTGAACCAGAAATCATTACTCTTTCCCTTATTCTAAATCATCCTGACCTTATATATAGTGTAGAAGGTTTGAAATACTATATGTATAGTGTACCAACACATCAAAATATTTTCTCTATTATGTCAGCCGTTGGAGAAACACACTCATCTCCTGACCTTGCTATGGTTATGAATTATGCAAATTCTCTAAAGAAACTAGAGGCGTGTGGAGGAAAAACTTATATAGAACACCTGAAAAATCAAACATATCAGCGAGAAAACTTTTCAGAGTTTCTAAAGATAGTAAAGAATTCTTATAAGCTGAGAACCCTAGTTGGACTTACATCTGGTGTTACTATTGATACACTTAAAGTAAGTAACATAGATGATAGTATCTCTCAATTTCAGAGTAACTTGGAAAAGCTCCTAACAGACTCTGGAGGAGAGGGAACATATGCTATAAGTTCCTTAGTAAAAGATTCATTTAATGAGATAGTAGACAGGGTTAATAATCCAGGAGTACGTGGATCTTCTACTGGAATAAAGAAAGTGGACACCCTTACAGGAGGCTTTGATGGAGGAGATTTATGGTACATAGGAGCAAGACCTGGGATGGGAAAGAGTGCCTTTATGCTGGGCTCAGCATTGAGTGGAGCTAAGATAGGCATACCTTCTCTGATATTCTCAAAGGAAATGTCAAGGCAACCAGTCATGGACAGACTATTATCAATAGAGACAGGAATTCCTTTGTTTGAAATAAGACAAGGACTCTTAAATAAAGAAAAGGTAGAGATAATAAGAACAGCCTCTGAGAGTTTCAACAACCTTCCTCTTTATATAGACCTTAATTTTACAAGTTCTATAGAACAGGTAGAGGCAACAATGAGGAAATACCTTTCTCTATACAACACAAGGGTAGTTTACTTAGATTATATCCAGCTTCTATCAGAAAGGAATACTGATCAGACACAAGAGTTGGGTAGAATATCACGTAAGATGAAGTTACTGGCAAACCAACTGGACATAACAACCATTGTACTTTCACAGTTGAATAGAGATGTAGAACACAGAGACAATAAGAGACCAGTAGCTGCAGATCTGAGGCAGTGTGGTAACCTCGAAGAGGACGCAGACTATATTATTGGTCTATACAGAGATGAAGTATATGACAAAGAAACCAAAGATAAAAATAAGCTGGAGTTTATCATACTAAAGCAACGCAACGGTCCCACAGGGATGGTAAAGTTGGGATGGGATGGAGTTACAGCTCAGATTAAGGAGGAGTAATGCCTAGTTATAGTAAACGTAAGGGAGCACAGTTTGAGATGGAAGCAGTAAAGATGCTTACCCTGTTAATAAAGGATAGTGAATGGAAGAGAGTTCCAGGTAGTGGTGCAATGGGAACCAGTTTAGGCATACCTCTTCTTTTCTCAGACATAGTTGGGAAAGTAAAGAATTTCCGACAGAAGTTTAGAGTAGAAGCCAAGGCAGGATATGGTGGAGCACAGCAGTTCACCATGCGTAAGGAGTGGTTAGATAAAATACTTGAAGAGGCGAAGAGTACGTACTCCTTTCCCTTTCTTATTGGAAAATATTCAGGAGCCAGAGAGGGTAGTAGAGTGTTCGTTGTACTTGATGTAAATATTTTCGCCTCTCTTATTAATGAATACACAGATATGCAAAAGAGGTTAGATGAACAAACAACCGAAATGGACAACAATAAGAAAGAGATTATCTAAAGTCTTAAATATAAGCCCCGATATCCTTGACTTTTTATCAAACTATGATATAATGGTAGGAAGTGCTTCAGGAGTTTCAAATAAAGAGATAAGTGAAGAACTAGAGATAGATGAAAGTACCATAGAGAAGGTGTTATTAGATAACATAGGTATTTATTGTGGTGGTTGGAAGGGTTTTACTGAGTCAAGTTGTATAAACCCATACTATGTTTTTAGATCTCTAATTAAGACACTTGAGAAAGTACCAACTGAAACAGACTTTGCTGATGAACTCCAAAGACTAACAGGAGAAGCATCCTTTCTAGGAGAAGAGTTCAACAGAGTATACCAGATAGTATCAATATTTAGTACAATTCGGTACAAATATTTAGCAAAATACAGAAAGGAAGATTATGGAAATTACATCCGCAGAAATTCTAAAAAAATTACCAGACTTTGATGATCTGTTATCAGTAACAGACGATATATCTAAAGCTCTTATTACCAAGCTGTCCTTAGATAGACAGATAAAACAGAAGGAGGCAGAGGTAATTATAGAGGTTATGAAGAATGAGGCATACTTTGTTGGAGGAAAGCCACCATCAATGGCACTAATTACATCTACCTATGTTTATACTGGTATTAATGGAGACATACTGCCACTGAGAGATAACCTTGCTACCGCTACCGCCGAGTTTGAAAGACTCAAGGCACGACTTGATCTATATAAAGAATTTCTTAATATGTGGAGAAGCCTAAACGCATCAGAAAGGGCTATCAATGCCTAAAGATATACATATCTCAGCATCACTGCTAAAAGACTATCTGGAATGTCCTCTTAAGGCGTACTGGAGGTCTCACTATCAAGTAGATGTCATAGAGACTCCTTACATGGTAGTAGGAAACATAGTACATAAGGCAATCGAAACCTATTGGAAAGATCGTCATAGTGCCTTTCGGTTTACACAAGAGCAGGTACGAGAGCGTAACTTGGATTTAGCCTTTGCAGCTAAGGCAGATGATTGTGTTGTTAATTTCTTTGACCACTTTGCTCACCTACTCACAGATGATGATAAGGTAGAGTACCGATTCAAGTTACCCTTTGGCAGTGCCTTTATTGTAGGGAAGATAGATAGAATTACTAAATCAGGAGTCTTGATAGACTGGAAGACAGGAGCAACACATACAAATAACCTATCAAGAGATCCACAGTTTATTCTATATAAGTACGTGTATCAACAGGTGTTCAAGAAAGAACCTACAACAGTTATGAAGGCTAACTTGGCTGATGGAACGATTGATTCATACAACGGAAACAAGGTTACGGAATATAACCTGATTAATGGTATAATTCCTATGGTGATAAATCAGATTTCTACGGAGACACTAGCACCAATCGGCATACTAACTGGTAAGTGTGGTAGATGCCAATTTAAACCAGGGTGTCACAAGGAATTAGGGTATTAATTATGTCATGGATAGTTCAGAGACTACTAATGGAAACACCACAGCTAAAGGTGGAACACGACTTTGATTCTGATGATTATAATAGTCTGCTAGTCATTGAGAAGAAAATAAATTCAATGATAGAAAACGAAATGTTCTCTGAGCAAGAAATAAAGATACTTGGATTAATTTGTGAAGGATACTTGTTCGGAGATATAGAGGCAATCTTAGGAGTTGGAAGGAGCACTGTAGCTAAAATATATAAGAACGTCTGCGAGAGAATTTCTTTTTCTCTTGGAGGGGAGTTTACTAACGAGGGTTTTATTAGAGAAATATCAAAAAGAAAACACCTCACCAAAGCGGAACAAAGAAAATTATCTAAATTCATGGAAAGTAACATGAGATATAGAATATTAAGGAGACCAACTAATGAAGTATAATAGAAACAGACTTAAGTTAGATCCAATTCATTTCAGGTGTCACCACAGACACAATGGGCTTACACATCCCAAGTGTTATTATAAGTACCTGAATGGAGGGCCAAAGCTTACTGTAAAACTTCCTAAAATCCTGGTGTTTGACATAGAAACATCCCCCTTGAAGGCATATATCTGGGCAACCAGTGTATGGAATTCTAATGTCAATGAAGGACAAGTATTGTCAGAGTGGTTTATGCTGACTTGGAGTGCTAAGTGGTTATTTGATGATAAGGTAATGTCAAATAGACTAACTGGTAAAGAAGCTAGAGAAGAGAACGATTACAGAATTGTAAAAGAACTATGGAATCTTTTGAATGAGGCTGATATTGTTATAGCCCATAACGGAGACAGATTTGATGTACCTAATATGAACACTAGGTTTATAGTAAATCAACTTCCTCCTACAGCACCATATCAAACCATAGATACTGTAAGAATCGCTAGGAAACAGTTTGGATTTACACACAACAACTTGAACGCTCTCGCTAGAGTCTTTGGTTTCAAGGTAAAGCTAGATACCAACTTCGATTTGTGGAAGAGGTGTGTAGATGGTGATGAGAAAGCACTCCAGAGAATGGAGATATATAACAAACACGATGTTGTACTATTGGAAGAAGTGTATATGAAGATTAGACCTTGGATACATTCACACCCCAATATTGGTCTATATGGTGAATCAGCTACTCCAGTTTGTTCAAACTGTGGAAGCGAGAAACTAAGTAAGACAGATAAGTTTTACTATACCCCTACAGGTAAGTATGAATTATATACTTGTGAGTGTGGTGCATACATGAGAGTTAGAACATCATCACTCTCAAAGGACAAGAGGCAAAGTCTCTTGGTAAGCGTAGCTAGATAAAGGAGTTATAATATGACAGATGCGGAATTTAATGATACAGATATAGTATATCCATCTAATAGTGAACCAATTGCTAGATATAATGTTTCACTTGACACAGCAGAGAAAGGAGAGGATGGTTATTGGGTTGTAATTAGAACCCTGAAACAAGTAGTTACGTTTGATAGATCCAACTTCTTTGTTAGAGAGAAGGCAATAAAATCAATAGACAAGTCCTTTGACAACGCAAACCTTACTACACACATGGCTATTTCAGCCCTACTAGATGAGTATAAAGGAGATTTCTTTAGCAAGGGTGAGTGGGATGGTCACCAGTACATCGTAGAAAACAAGACCAAGGATGAGGCTATAGTAGAGGAGTATCATGGCACTATTGAAAGTGTCTAAAATACCTAAACTAAATACCATTGTTGTAAAGCAGGATAAGGAGAGGGCTTTCTTTATAGCCTCTCCCACGTCCTTAGTTATCAGTGTAGATACACTTGCATTCTTGTTAAAGTTCTTAATTGATAACGGTTATGTGAGCCACAAGGTATTAGAAGGTGTTTTAGAGGAGTACAATACGGATAAAGGAGAAATAGATGGCACTATTATATAAGACCCTTAGTGTTATGGTATCTGGCTATAAGGAAGCAGGTAAAACTCTTTTTAGTAAGATGCTAGTAACAGAAATGAAGGAACATGGTTGGAATGTGTACCTGTTCCCTCTGGCAGAACCACTAAAGCAAATAGCATTAAGAATGGGTTGGGATGGAGTCAAGGACGAAAGAGGAAGAAGGCTGCTGCAGACCCTAGGAGTAGAGGTAGGGAGAGCCTATGATGAGGATCTATGGGTAAAGAAATTGATAAACGAAACTGTTTTACACGCTCCAGGTTATCCATTTGATTCTATAGTTATAGATGATTGGAGGTTTCCTAATGAAAGAGACTACATAAAAAAGAATCCACTATATGATGTAGTTACTATAAGAATCTTTAGACCTGATACAGGAGGTGATCCACACTCTTCAGAAACAGCACTACCTCTAGATATAGAGCATTATGATTCTGTAATATATAATACAGGAGACATATATTCACTTCAAAGGTCTGCTATAGCAACCTTTGAACACTTAGATGAAGTTTACAATAAAGGAGTAAAATAAAATGAATGTACCTATTTGGAAAAACAAACTTGTTCTAACAGCCCTCTTGGGGCTAATATCAAGCATTGTACTTGAGTACCTTGCTATCCCACAGTCTATCTGGCTATCCATTGATGGCTTTCTGGTTGTGTTGATTGGAGTATGGGCAGTAGAAGATGCTGCTACTAGAATCTCTGAAGGCATCCGTGAGTTCACCGCTGAGCTTCGTGCTTCAAGGTTGCTTGCACTAGGTAAGAAGGAAAAATAAAGCAATATCTTGCATTATATTGAATTTAATGGTATAATGTGGGTAATAAAGTGAAAAAACAAGTGGAAATTGCCCCTTGACAAATAAAAAGAAAGGGTGTATAATGTAAGTAAGATAAGGTAAAAAAATAAATTCACCTCCTTTTGGTTAGTAATAACAAATCCTTATCTTATAAAGTGGCAGTGATGAGGGTCAGTCGGATAATAGTTAACAGCCATCCATCACCCCACAGTACTAACGGGAAGGGCAACAGAATAAGAAAGTTCAGGCCCACGCAAAGTTTGATAGATCAACCTGCTCTGCCCTTCCCCAATATATAGGATTAGTTCAGCTTGGTAGAACGCTTGCTTTGGGAGCATGAGGCCGCTGGTTCGAATCCAGTATCCTATACCTAGGACTGCAAACTGCAAACCATAAAAAACTTCTATTGAAAAGAAAATTTATTGCAGTCCGATATAATAATAATCAAGACAGCATCCAGCACACAAAAAACAACTCTTGGATGATAGAAAAAATAACGCTGTCTGACAATATAAAATAGGCTACACACAGCAACACATAAAATGGTCAGATTGCTCAGCACAGAGCAATTGATGGTTCAAATCCATAAATCAAATAAAAGCAATAAGTAGCCAGTAACTTTGTACATTAAAATTCGATGCGGGATACAGTAGTCTGGTCCAACTGATGGGTCTCATAAACCCAGCATCGTGGGTTCAAATCCCACTCCCGCTACACCGAGATAGCTCAATTGGTAGAGCACTTAAAATAACGTAGTCTGAACAGACTGTAAACAGCAACCCATAAACAATCCATGTTAAGGAAGTGGTTGTCAGTTCGAATCTGACTCTCGGTACTAGGCTTCACACAGCAAAAAAACCCTGTCTATCACACAGATAAAAACGAAGCCTGTCATATATGCAAATGTAACTCAGCGGTAGAGTAACTGTCTGATATACAGTAAGTCGGTAGTCCGAATCTACCCATTTGCACTGCAGGTGAGAATCTGCTAATTGACTTCTTACAGCAACTCATACAAATACAGTTGAGCTACCCTTGATGTATCAGGTAGACCGTAAGATGAGGTGAAGACCTCACTAATCTACTAGAAGTCAGACATAAAGAATTTATAGGATAGCTACTTACAGCAACAAACCTTCGGGCCGAAAGCCTGGTGAGAGGTGAAGACCTCAATAAATATACTAGTAGCTAGTTATAGTAAGACAAGGAGGACGACTATGAGAAATTCTTTTATTAACGCTATGCAGACCAGAGATGCTGTAACCGAGAATGATATGGTTACTAACTCTACCTCTGGTAGCAAGGTTCTGGATATGTTTTACCAGATGGGTGGTTCACGTGGGATGAAGGACGGATCACTTGTCAGAATGTTTGATACCGCCTTCTCAGAGGATGCACTTCTAGCTACCAAGGCCCTATTCTACAACAGAGATGTACGTGGTGGACAGGGTGAGCGTAGATCATTCAGAGTTATGTTCAAGTACCTATGTGATTTCTACCCAGAGGTTGCTATCAGGAACTTGGCAAACGTACCCTTCTTCGGAAGGTGGGATGATATATTTGTGGCATTTGGTACTCCTGTGGAGAAGCCAGCACTTGACGTAATTGCTTCAGCTCTAAAGGTTGGGGATGGACTCTGTGCAAAGTGGATGCCACGTGAGGGAAAGAGCAACCATCGTGTTGCTATGAAGATCATGACACACCTTGGTCTAAAGCCAAAGCAGTATCGTAAGCTATTGGCTGGAAATACTAAGGTAATTGAGACATTCTTGTGTAACAGGGAGTGGAGTGCAATTGACTACAACCATGTACCATCTGTAGCTTCAAATAAGTACAGAAGGGCTTTCGGAAAGCATGACTTCGAGAGATACTCAGCATGGTTGGAGAGCCTAAGCAAGCCTGAGTCAGGAAACAAGATTCACGCTGATGCTATCTTCCCACACACCCTTGTTCATGGTTATGGACTTAGTAACTATGGTCATCTAAATCCTCTAGACAAGACTATTGAGGCACAGTGGAAGGCACTTCCTGACTATGTACCAGATGGAAAGTCATTCATCCCTGTGTGTGATGTGTCAGGGTCAATGTATGGAGAGCCTATAGAGGTATGTGTAAGTCTAGGTATCTACCTATCACAGAGGAACAAGGGACCATTCAAGGATGCGTTCATCACTTTCTCAGGTAGACCAGCTCTACAGGTACTAACTGGAGATACTCTAAGGGGAAGAGTTGAGCAGTTGCAGAAGGCAGATTGGGACATGAATACAGACCTAGAGGCAGTGTTCAAGTTGATACTAAGCAAGTCAGTGGCAGGAAGAGTTCCTGCAGAGGATATGCCACAGACTATCATAATTCTATCCGACATGCAGTTTGATCAGTGTGTACGTAGTCCTGGAAATACTGCTGTGGATATGATCAGAAGGATGTACAGTGACGCAGGTTACACAGTTCCTAACGTAGTATTCTGGAATCTAAGAACCTCATCAGGTATTCCTGTAAAGTTGGGAGAGCAGGGAACTGCCCTAGTAAGTGGGTTCTCACCAAGCATTATGAAGAACCTATTGAGCGGAGAGATGTCTCCTGATATTGTAATGTTGAAGACTTTGCTAGATGAAAGATATGCTAGAGTCGTAGTATAATCATCGGGGGAGGGTGGGGTCCACCTCACTCTCCTCCAACCATTAGAAAAGGAGTAATATATGGCTAAATTTGGTAGGTGGTTAAGACGTTCTTTGAAGGTGGTTTCTCCAAGTGCAATTAGAATTGTACTACAGGAATCCAATACCAGTTTGACAGCTTTGAAAGAGGTAGCAAAGACCAATGCAGTTGTAAAAGAGTCAGAGGCTACCGACAAAAAGCTAAAAGCAGATAAGTTGTCTGTAGAATCGAAAGCATTATTTACAGCATCTAAAGATATTAATGATGCTTTAGCAGAACTTGATTCTGCTGACGGAAAGATATAAATTAGAGGGCAGACTGTTTTGTTATTTCATAGAACTCCTATAAGTGGTGCGTAGAAATGACCAACTTGCCGACTAAGGGGTGAAGACCCCCCTTGTCGGCTCCAAGCGGGTATGGTATAACGGCTGTGCCTCTGCCTTCCAAGCAGGTGATGTGGGTTCGACTCCCGCTATCCGCTCCTTAGCTTCGACCCTCATTAAACTAGACCGATTAGGTGAGCGAGGGTTCAAATCCCAGATGCGGTCAATTTGGAGGAAGACAAACACCGTGTCCATTCGGCAGGTCGAGGAACGTGCATCTTTAGCATAAAGGATAGTGCAAGTGGCTACGAACCACTGTTAGTATCGGTTCGACTCCGGTAAGGTGCTCTTTAGGAAAGGAGAAGTATATGAAATGGAACAGAGTTCTAATAAAGGTTTACAAAGATATAAAAGAACGACCAAGTGAGGCAGAAGTTTGCAGTATGGATTTGCCAATGTTAGATTCAGTACTTAAACCTGCAAATGAGATGGTGTGTGCATATCTTAATGATG
>Ga0315284_10005026_pt1 | contig 18794 bp, 19 predicted proteins | sample YL17G09_16_MG_FD_203696 | JGI IMG/M metagenome (GOLD analysis project Ga0315284, IMG submission 203696) | Sediment microbial communities from Yellowstone Lake, YNP, Wyoming, USA - YL17G09_16 | ecosystem: Environmental > Aquatic > Freshwater > Lake > Sediment | place: USA: Wyoming | collected... | reverse complement strand
GGCGGCGTCGCCCTCAGGATACAGGACGCGGCACGGGCGAATCGAGTGGGTCCGGGGGGGTCGGGCGGCCGGCGAGGAGCTACCGGCCCAGCCCCCGCCGCACGATCGCGCGGGTGCGCGAAGGCCGCGCGACCTCCTTGAACCCCGCGCGCCGAAACACCGGCAGGAGCCCGCTGAAGGCGTAGGCGTCGGGCCACGGCTTGCCGGGATCCACGGGATAGGCCTCGACGATCTTCGCGCCCTGCTTGCGCGCGTGCGCCACCGCCGCTTCGAGCAACGCCAGCGTCACCCCGCGCTTGCGGTGCGGCCGCGCCACGAAGAAGCAGGTCACCGACCACACCGGCCGGTCGTCGATCGGCTTCAGGGTGCGCGAGCGCGCCAGGCCGGCGTAGGCCGCGCGCGGGCCCACCGAACACCAGCCGACCGGCTCCTTGCCCGCATAGGCCAGCAGCCCCGTCACCTCGCCCCCGTCCACCAGCTTCTTCATGGCGCGCTTGTTGCCGGCGCTCCGGTTGGCGCTCCACTGGGAGCGCGGCAGCCGCCACCACATGCACCAGCAGCCGGCGCAGGCGCCGCGCTCGCCGAAGAGCGCGACGAAGTCGTCCCAGCGCGCCGGCGTGAGCGGGCGGACGGCGAGCTGGGGCAGCGCGGCGGCAGGCCCGGCGGCGCGCCGGACGGCGGGTTTCTTCGGGGACGCGGTCATGGCGTGGCTCCTTGGGCCCCGGCCAGATCCCGACGCACGAGCACGCGCACCCAGGCCCCGCCGGGCGCGGCGTACTGGGTCGTGTCCCGGAAGTCGGCCATCTCGGCGTACTCCCTCCCGATCTCCTGGAACTGGCTCTCGTCGAGGAAGGGGTTGGCCACGCCCGCCGCCGGCGTGTTGCGGTAGAAGGACAGGGGCCGCACGATCAGCGCGTCGGGCCGCAGGCCCGCGACGGCGCGGTAGTACCAGCCGTCGCTCGTCTGGCGGAACGCGGACAGGCGCGGCGTGACGATGCCGATCTCGTCGTAGACCGCGCCGCGGAACTCCCAGCCCAGCACCCCCACCGCCTCGGCGAACACGCTCTTGGCCCCGGGGAACTTGGCCACGTAGCCCGCGGCGTCGCGCCAGGTGCGGTCGAGCAGGCGCCGCTGGTCGATGCCGTCCTGCGCGACCCACACGAAGAGGAACACTGCGTTCAGCACCAGGAACGCCGCGCCCACGCGCCAGCGGCCGAGGACCTCCGAGCGGCAGGCGGAGACGATGATCAGCAGGTACGGCAGCGCCAGATACCAGTCGAAGACCGGCGCGCCGGCGAGGATGAGGCAGGCGATCCAACCCAGCGCCAGCCCCAGCCCCCAGCTGCGCCCGCCGCGCGTGCAGGCCAGCGCGGTCAGCCATAGGGAGGCGCTCGCCACCACCATGGCGCTCTTCCAGGGCCGCGCCTCGTGCACGGGCAGTTGCCCCAGGTGATAGATCCACGACACCGTGCGGTCCCAGCGCGAGCCGCCGTAGACGATGCGCTTGGCCTCGGCCGACAGCGGCAGCGGCGAGCCGAACATGGCCCACGCCGCCCCGTGCCAGAGGAGCCCCGGCACGACCGCCACGAGCGCCGACGCCCGCCGCTCCCGCAGCAGATGGGCGAGCACCAGCAACCAGCCCTCCGGGCGCACCAGCGGGGCCAGGGCCGCCGCCTCGGTGGGCCGCACGCGCCCCCACCACGCCACCGCACAGAGCCCGAGCAGCGAGGTTTCCATGCCCCCCACCGAGGAAGTGACCAGCACCGGCCACGCCGCCAGCAGCGCCGCCAGCGCCACCCGCCCCCACAGCGACACCACGAGCAAGGCGGCGATGTAGGCGGTCGCCGCGTCGCAGGCGATGGCCAGGCCGCCGAGCCAGGCGTGCGGGTCGGCGTGCAGCAGCGTCCCGACCGCGGAGAGCGCCACCCAGGCGGGGCTGGTGAAACCGTACGACGGCTCGCCGGCGTTGAACGCCAGCCCCAGCCCGTGCGCCAGGTTGCGCCCGTAGCGCGCGGTGATCAGCGCGTCGTCGAGGACGAAGCGCGTGAGCAGCAGGTAGAGCACGCGGCTCGCGAGCACCGTCGCCGCCACCGCCAGCGCCCCGCCGTCGGTGAACGGGTTCGACAGCCGGCGCGGCCAGCCGGGGGCCAGGCGGCTCGAGCGGCGGGCGGGCGGGCGGGCGGAGTCGGCGCGGCGCTTGGCACCGTGACCGGAGTGGGTCATCGCGGACCTCGGGGGTTGGGCCGGGCAGCCGCCACCCGCCGCGCGGCGAGCAGCTCGCGCGCTCGCGCGAAGACGGCGTCGAACATGGGGCGCGTGAGCCGCCGGGTGAGCGTGTTCTGCTGGCTGGGGTGGTACGAGCCGAGGAGGACGGGCAGGTCCGGCGCGAGGCGCACCTCGGCCGCGTGACCGAAGCGGGGGCGCGGGCGCGGCAGCCCGCGGCCGGCCTCCGCCCACACGCGCAGCACGCATTCCCAGGCCACACTGCCGAGCGCGATCACCACGCGCGCCTGGCGGAGCGCGTCCAGTTCGGCAGCCAGATAAGGCCAGCAGCGGTCCAGCTCATCGCGGCTCGGCCGGTTGGCCGGCGGCGCGCAGCGGGCGGCGGCGGTGACGTAGGCGCGCGACAGACGCAGGCCGTCGCCGCGGTCGGTGGACGTGGGCTGATTGGCGAAGCCGTGACGGTGCAGCGCGCCGTAGAGCCAGTCGCCGGAGCGGTCGCCGGTGAAGATGCGCCCGGTGCGGTTGCCGCCGTGCGCGGCCGGCGCCAGGCCGACCAGCACGAGCCGCGCGCCGGGGTCGCCGAAGCCCGGCACCGGGCGGCCCCAGTAGGTCTGGTCGCGGTAGGCGCGGCGGCGCACGCGCGCCACCTCGCGGCAGTGGGCGCGCAGGCGAGGGCAGAACTCGCAGGCCGGGATCCGGCGCGCGAGGCGGGTGAGCGCCGCCCCGGCAGCGCCGGCAGCGGGTCGAGCCGGGCGGGCGGGTACGCGGGTGGGGGGCAACTCGTCCTCCGCAGCCGCCGGCGGCGCCTTGCGCGCCACCGCCGGGCTGCTATGGTTCGGGCGCTCCGGGCAGCGTCCCCCGCGACCTCGGCCCGCGCGCCGCCGGATCGCTTCGGGCGCCGCGGGGTCCGGGCAGCAGGTCGGATCGAAACCGGGAGGTAGCATGGGACTCGAAGGCCTCTTTGGCAAGCCGCGCGTGCTGGTCGGCATGGTCCACCTGGGCGCCCTTCCCGGCAGCCCCGGCTTCCAGGACTCCATGGAAGAGCTGGTGCGCCGGGCGGTCGAGGACGCCCTGGCGCTCGAGTCGGGCGGCATGGACGGGGCGGTGGTCGAGAACTTCTTCGACGCCCCCTACTACCCCGACGCGGCCCCCGCCGAAACGGTGGCCGCCATGGCCGTGATCCTCGCCGAGGTGCGGCGCGCCGTGCGCTTCCCGGTGGGCGCCAACGTGCTGCGCAACGACGCGGCCGCCGCTCTGGCGCTGGCCGCCGCCTGCGGGGCGGAGTTCATCCGGGTCAACGTGCACACCGGCGCCAGCGTCACCGACCAGGGCCTGGTGCAGGGCCGGGCGCACGAGACGCTGCGCTTGCGCGAGCGGCTGTGGGCGCGGGCCGACGACCAGGCGCCGCTCCTCTTCGCCGACGTGGACGTCAAGCACGCCAGCCCCCTGTCTCCCTACGACCTCGGGCAGATGGCCGAGGACACCTTCCGCCGCGGCCGCGCCGACGTCCTGCTGGTCACCGGCAGCGGCACCGGCCGCGAGACCTCGTTCGACGACCTGAACCGGGTGCGCGAGGCGGTGCCCGAGGCGCCGGTCCTGGTGGCCAGCGGAGTGACCGACCGCACCGTGGCGCGCGCCCTGCGCGAGGCGCACGGCGCGCTGGTGGGCACCTGGCTCAAGCGCGACGGCCGGGTCGCGGCGCCGGTGGACCGCGAGCGCGTGCGCGCCCTGGTCGAGGCGGCGCGGGGCTGAGCCGGCCGCCGCCGGGCCGGCCCGGGTTTGCCCGGACCGCCCCGGCTTGCTAGTTTCATCGCCTGGCTGCCGCTGCCGCCAACCCCAGCCGAGGAGTCGCCGTGGTCATCGGATATACCATCGCCTACATCCTGCTCGTCGGGCTCGCCTTCCTGCTGCTCGTCTACGCCGCGCCGCGCCGCTACCAGGTGAAGGTGACGCGCGTCGTGCCGGCGCCGCCCGAGCGCGTCTGGGCGTATCTCAGCGATCCCGCGCGCTTCCCGCACTTCTTCCCCTACGTGGCCGACTGCGTGCACGCCGGCGGCCCGGAGCGCGGCGTGGGACAGCGCCGCCGCGTGGCGCTCGACGTGCGCGGCCGGCCCGGGGAGCGCGAGGAGCAGGCGACGCGCTGGGAGGAGAACCAGCGCCTCGAGCTGACCCACGGCCGCGAGACGCGCGACGGCCGCGAGGTCCTGTGGACCGAGGCGCGCAGCGAGTTCCGCCTCGCCCCCGCCGACGGGGGCACGGCGGTGACCGGCGTCCTGTGGTTCTCCGGGCGCGGCGCGCTGGGACGCGTCTTCTCGCTGCTCACCATCCGCAAGCGCCACGAGGCCGACTATCGCGCCGCGCTCGCCAATCTCGAGAAGCGGCTGCGCGAGGAGTCGTTCCCGGCCTAGCGGGGACTCGCCGCCCGCCGCCGGCGCCGCCCCCGGCGCCGCAGTCCGGCGCCGCCCCCGCCGGCGCCGCGTCACGCGGACGGCGATCGCCCATCTTCGCACTGGAAATCCCTCCGCGTTTCGACGAATATCCCCGCGACCTCTCCGGCCGTGATCGCGCCGGCCGAAAAGCACCTCACCGCGGGCTCCCGAACGGGGTCGCACCGCGTTCCGGAAGGATAGGACATGGACGTGAACGACGACGCCGGCCGCACGAACCTCCCGCCCACCGCCGAATGGCTGGAGGCCGACGGCCTGGGCGGGTTCGCTTCGGGGACCGTCTCCGGCCTGCGCACGCGGCGCTACCACGCGCTGTTGCTCTCCGCCACCACGCCGCCCACCGGGCGCGCCGTCCTGGTCAACGGCGTCGAGGCCTGGCTGGACACGCCCGACGGCACCGTGGCGCTCACCTCGCAGCGCTACGTGCCCGACGTCGTCAGCCCGGACGGGTCCGAGCGCGTCCGGTCCTTCTCGCCCGAGCCGTGGCCGCGCTGGCACCTCGAGCTGCCGGGCGGCCACACCCTCGAGCACGAAGTCACGGTGCCCGGCGGCTTCCCCCTGACCGTGCTGAGCTGGACGCCCGGCGCGCGCAAGGGGGCCGGGGTGCTCTACGTGCGGCCCCTGCTCTCCGGCCGTGACATGCACCTCCTGCACCAGGAGAACGCCGACTTCCGCTTCGAGTCGGCGCTCGACGCCGACGCCGACGGGGCGCGCGTCTACTGGCGGCCGTACCCGTTCCTGCCCGAGATCCTCGCCTGGTCGAACGGCGACTACGCGCAGGACCCGCACTGGTACCGCAACTTCCTCTATACCGAAGAGCGGGCCCGCGGGCTGGACTGCGTCGAGGACCTGGGCTCGCCCGGCGTCTTCCGCTTCGACCTTTCCCGGGGCGAGGCGGTGATGATCCTGGCCACCGTGGACATCGAAGCGGAACTGTTGGCGCGCCGCGGCACGGCTGCCGAGGCCGCCCGCCGGCTGCGCGCCGCCGAGCGCACGCGCCGCCGCAAGTTCGCCTCGCGCCTGCACCGCGCTGCCGACGCCTACCTGGTGCGCCGCGGCGAGGGCCGCACGGTGATCGCCGGCTACCCCTGGTTCACCGATTGGGGCCGCGACACCTTCATCTCCCTGCGCGGGCTGTGCCTCGCCACCGGACGGCTCAAGGAGGCCCGCGACATCCTGGTGCAGTGGGCCGACGCCATCTCCGAGGGCATGCTGCCCAACTGCTTCCCCGACCGCGGCGATTCGCCGCACTACAATTCCGTGGACGCCTCGCTGTGGTACGTGGTGGCGGTGGGCGAGTACCTGCGGGCCCTGGACGCGCAGAAGAAGAAGGCCCCGGCGCGCGACCGCGCCACGCTGGCGGCAGCGGTGGAGGCCGTCCTCGACGGCTACGCGCGCGGCACGCGCTACGGCATCCGCCTCGACTCCGACGCCCTGCTCTGCGCCGGCGAGCCCGGCGTGCAGCTCACCTGGATGGACGCCAAGGTCGGCGACTCCGTGGTCACGCCGCGCGCCGGCAAGCCGGTCGAGGTGCAGGCGCTGTGGCTCAACGCCCTCTCGGTGGGCGCCGAGCTGGCCAAGGGGGGCCTCAAGAAGCGCTGGCAGGAGCTCTTCTTCCGCGGCCTGACCTCGTTCCGGCAGCGCTTCTGGAACAAGGAAGCCGGTTGCCTGTTCGACGTCGTGGACCCCGACGGGCGCGCCGGCGAGGCCGACGCGACGTTCCGTCCCAACCAGATCTTCGCCGCCGGCGGCCTGCCGATCAGCCTGCTCGAGACCAAGCAGGCGCGCCGCGTGGTGGACGCCGTGGAGGCGCGGCTGGTCACCCCGCTCGGGCTGCGCACCCTGGCGCCCGGCGAGCCCGGCTACGCGCCGCGCTACGAGGGTGACCTCCGGCAGCGCGATGCGGCCTACCACCAGGGCACGGCGTGGCCTTGGCTTCTCGGACCGTTCGTCGAGGCCTGGGTGCGCGTGCGCGGCGGCACCGCCGCCGCCAAGCAGGAGGCGCGCGCCTGCTTCCTCGAGCCGCTGCTGGCGCGGATGGACGAGGCGGGGCTCGGACACTTGCCCGAGATCGCCGACGCCGAGCCGCCGCACACGCCGCGCGGCTGCCCCTTCCAGGCGTGGTCGGTGGGCGAGGCCCTGCGCCTGACGCAGGTGGTCCTGGCGGAGAGCGGCGCGAGCCGCGACAGCAAGGCCGCCGAGACCTCGACCAAGGCGAAGGCGAAGCCGAAGACGACCCGCCCGAAGCGGGCGCTGGCGACCGCGAAGCGCTAGAGACCCGAAACCGGTCGCGATCGTGGGAGGCGGCGCCGGGGAGACCCGGCGCCGTTTTCAGCCTTGGGCGTCGAGCTTCGCTAGAATTGACAAAAACCACGCATCGGACGCCCCCGCCGGGCCGATTGCGCCTCACGCCGGGGCCCGCCTCGAGGGTAGATTATCTTGTCACGAGTCCGGCGACCCGCCTCCGAGGGGCTTGCGCTTCCTTCCTCCCCCCCTCTATGACGTTGCCGCCCCCCCAGCCCACCCCGAGAGAGAGGGGCTCCATGCGGAGGCTTCGCATCGGCATCGTCGACCTGGTCGCCCGGGGCCCGACGCGCGCGCTGTACGCGCGCCTCATGCACCCCAACCTCGCGAGCATCATGCCCCAGGTCCTCGGCGTCTGGTGCGAGGAAGCAGGCCACGAGGTCCGCCTCGTCTGCTACACGGGCTTCGGGGATCTCGCCACCCAGATCCCCGGGGACGTGGACCTCGTCTTCGTCAGCGCCTTCACGCAGTCGGCGCAACTGGCCTACTCCATCAGCAACCTGCTGCGCCGCCGCGGCGTGATCACCGCCATCGGCGGCCCCCACGCCCGCTGCTATCCGCAGGACGCGCAGCGCCACTTCGACTACGTCTTCGGCTTCACCGACAAGGCGACGCTCCGGACCGCCCTCGACGAGTGCGCCCCGCACCGGCCGCTGGGCCGCCGGCTCTGCGCCGGGCGCCATCCCTCGTCGCTGCCGGGGGTGCGCGAGCGCTGGAAGTTCATCACGCCGATCCTGGAGCGCGCCCCGGCCCTCAAGATCGTGCCGATGATCGGCAGCATGGGCTGCCCGTACTCCTGCCCCTTCTGCATCGACTCCACGGTGAGCTACCAGCCGCTGGGCTTCGAGCAGATGCGCGACGACCTGCGCTTCCTGCGCACCAAGCTGAAGCGGCCGCGCGTCGGCTGGCACGATCCCAACTTCGGCATCCGCTTCGACGACTTCATGGGCGCCATCGAGGAGGCGGTGCCGCCGGACAGCGTCGACTTCGTCGCCGAGAGCAGCCTGTCGTTGCTCACCGAGCCGCACCTGCAGCGGCTGCGGAAGAACGGCTTCAAAGCGATCCTGCCGGGGATCGAGTCGTGGTATGAACTGGGCGGCAAATCCAGGACCGGCAAGGCGACGGGGATGGACAAGGTCCGCCAGGTCTCCCGGCACGTCAACCTGGTGCTCAAGTACATCCCCTACGTGCAGACCAACTTCGTCTTCGGGCTCGACTCCGACCAGGGTCCCGAGCCGTTCGAGCTGACCAAGCGCTTCCTGGACATGACGCCGGGCGCGTTCCCGGCCTACTCGCTGCTCTCGGCCTTCGGCCAGGCGGCGCCGCTCAACCTGGAGTACCAGCGCAGCGGGCGCGTGCTGGGCTTCCCCCACCATTTCCTCAACAACAGCCACGCCATGAACGTGCGGCCCAAGCACTACCGCTGGCCGGAGTTCTACGACCACCTCATCGACGTCTCCCGGCACAGCTTCTCGTGGCGGGCCATCTTCGCCCGCTACCGCGCCATCGACCAGGCCATCCCGCGCTGGATGAACGTGGTGCGCGCCGTCTCGTCGGAGGGCTTCGGGCGCATCCGCTACCACACCGCGATCCGCAAGAAGCTCGGCGAAGACCGCGCTTTCCGCGCCTACTTCGAGGGCGAGTCGCGGATCCTGCCGGAGTTCTACATCGACCGCGTGCGGCGCGACCTCGGGCCGCTGTGGGACTTCCTGCCCGAGGGGGGGCTGTACCACGACGAGCACGCGTATCTGAAGGAAGAGGGCAACGGGGCGCCGGTCGCGGTCGCGGAGCCGGCGATCGCTTAGGCTCCGGCCTTGGCCGTCTGCGCGCGCGCTTTGAGGTCGCGCATCGCCGCCAGCGGGTCGCTCTGGCGGTAGACGGCGTTGCCCGCCACGAAGACGTCGGCGCCGGCGGCCGCGAGGCGCCCGATGGTCTCGGGGCCGACGCCGCCGTCGGCCTGCACGAGGAGCTGCGTGCCCTGCGCCGCGCGCCAGCCCGCCGCCCACGCGACCTCCGCGAGCGTTGCCTCGCGGAACGCCTGCGCGCTGAACCCCGGATAGACGCTCATCGGCAGCAGCAGATCCAGTTCGCCCAGCACGGGCTCGACCTCGGCCACGGCCGTGTCGGGGCGGAGCGCGAGCCCGACGCGCGCCCCCGTGCGGCGGAAGGCGGCGAGCGAGTCGCGCAGGATCGCGAAGTCGATGGCGTGCGGGACGGCCGCCGGGGAAAGCCGCGGCGGCCCGGCCGGGGCCGCCGCGTCGGCGCCGCCGGAGCGCGCCCCCTCCCCCGCCGAGCGCACCGGCGCCGGCCAGCCGGGGCCCGCCGCGCCGCGCGCCTCGACGTGGAAGGAGAGCCAGTCGGCCCCCGCCTCCCGGAAGGTCGGCGCGTAGCCCACCGGATCGTGGATCATGAGGTGCACGTCGAGCGGCAGCTCGGTCATCCGGCGGATGGCCCGCACGATGACCGGTCCGAAGGTGAGGTTGGGCACGAACTGGCCGTCCATGACGTCGAGATGCAGCCAGTCGGCGCCCTGCTCGGCCAGAGCGATCTGCTCGCCGAGGCGCGTCCAGTCGGCGCTCAGGAGCGAGGGCGAGAGGATGACGCCGCCGCTCACGGGATCACCTGGCCGGCGACCTTGAGGACCAGCGCCTGGCCGCGCCGGATGCGCGTGCCGGGCAGCGGGACCTGCTCGACGATCGAGGCCAGCCGGCCGACCTCGCCGGCCACCTGCACGGCGAATCCCAGAGCCTCGAGGTCGTTCTTCACCGACTTCACATCGCGGCCGCGCAGGTCGGGCATCAAGTAGCGCTCCGTGGGCGAGCCGCGGCTCACCAGGATGCTGACCGCCGTGCCGCGCGAGATCACCGACTGGGCGCCCGGCTCGGTAGCCACCACCAGCCCGCCGCCGACCTCGTCCGAGAAGGCCTCCACCGTCTCGCCGAGCTGCAGGCCCGAGCGCGACAGCAAGAGCGAGGCGCCCCGCTTGGACTCGCCGTAGAGCACCGGCAGCGAGGCGTACTCCTCGCCCAGGCTCACCAGCACGCTCACCGAGCGGCCGCTGCGCACCACGTCGTTGACGGGCGGGTCCTGCCAGAGGATGAAGCCCTTCGGCACCGCCGGGTCGAACTGCTCGCCGCGCACCGAAAGGCGCAGCCCCATCTGCCCTAGCACGCGCTCGGCCTGGCGCGCGTTGAGGTTGGAGAGGTCGGGGATGCGCACTTCCGAGCCGCGGTGCACCCACTGCGGCATGACGACGTAGTTGAAGAGCCCGAGGCCGGTGAAGAAGGCGGCGACGGCGACCAGGGCGGTGGTGAGGAGGGCCCGGAACGGACGCCGGGCGCGCCGCGGGCGGTACGGGCCGGCCGGGGCGGAGTCGTCCGCCGAAGCGGCCGGGGCGGAGGAGTCCGCCGGAGCGGAGGCGGCCACGGGTTCCGTGACCGGTTCGCTCGCGGGCTCGCGAATCTCGTCGCTCACGCCGTCTCCCCCGCCGTCGGGGCTGCGCCGCCGGCCTCGCCTCCCGACCGCTCGAACCGCGCCGCGAAAGCGCCGTCGGTGCCGTGCACGTGCGGCAGGCAGAGCAGGAACCCCTCGGGGCTCACCACGCCGGCCGGCAGCAGCGGGCGCGCGTCGGCGAGCCGGAAATCGGCGTGCTCGGCGAGGAAGCTCCTCACCCGGTCGGCCGTCTCCTCCGGCTCGAAGGTGCACACACTATAGACGAGAACGCCCCCGGGCCGCACGGCCCGGGCCCCGGCGGCGAGCAGCCCGCTCTGCACGAGCGACATGGTGGCCAGGATCTCCGGCTTCTTGCGCCAGCGCGCGTCGGCGCGCCGGGCCAGCACGCCGAGCCCCGAGCAGGGCGCGTCCACCAGCACGCGGTCGAAGGGCCTCTCCCAGACGAGGGCTGCGGCGTCGCCCTCGACCACCTGCACGCAGCGCAGGTGCAGCCGCTCGACGCCCTCGCGCAGCACCCGCACGCGCGCCGGCTGCTTGTCCACCGCCACCAGCTCGCCGCGGTCCCCCATCAGCTCGGCCAGATGGCCGGTCTTGCCGCCCGGGGCGGCGCAGAGGTCGAGCACCCGCTCGCCGGGCCGCGGCGCGAGGAGCAGGCCGACGAGGGTCTCGCTCTCGTCCTGCACCGTGCAGTCGCCGCTGGCCAGCCCCGGCAGTTCGGCGAGGTCGACCTCGCCCTCGATGTACACGCTGCTCGGCGACCACCGCCCCGGCGCCGCCTCGACGCCGGCGGCGGCCAGGCGCTTGATCAGCTCCCTGGCGTCGAGCCGCAGGCGGTTGGCGCGCAGCCCGACCCGCGCGGTGCGGTTATTCGCCTCGGTCAGCTGCAACACCTCTTCGCGCGGGTAGCTGGCGAGCCAGCGCTCGAGCAGCCACTGCGGATGCGAGGTCAGCGCGCTGAGCGCCGCGATGCCGGCCCCCGCGGGGTCGGGCCCCGCCAGCTCGGCCAGCACCGCCTCGCGCGGCTGCTCGGCGAGTCGCCGCAGCACCGAGTTCACCAGCCCCGCCGTGCCAGGGTGCCCGTACTTGCGCGCCAGGCTCACGCTCTCCGACACCGCGGCGTGCGCCGGCACGCGGTCGAGATAGAGCAGCTGGTAGGCGCCCAGGCGCAGCGTGTTCTGGATCCAGGCGGGCAGCGTGTCGAGACCGGCGTGCACGTAGCCCGCCAGCACCGCGTCGAGGGTCCCGCGCCGGCGCAGGGTGCCCTTGACCAGCTCGTTGAGCAGCGCCCGGTCGCGCCGCTCGAGCGCGTGGCGCTCGGCGAAGCTCTCGGCCAGCTTGTCGCTGAAAGCGCCGCGGCTGTGCACGCCGACCAGCACCTGGAGCGCCAGGTCGCGCACCGAGACGGGCTGGGGCTTGCGGCGCAGGCGGGCGTGGCGGGAGCCGGGGCTCATGGCGCGGTCGGGAGCGTCAGGCGGGGCCCGGGCGGCCTACGGCTCGCTGCCCGGACAGAGGAAGTGCCCGGCGGCGCCGCGCAGGCCGTGCCACCAGTCGAGAGCGGGCATCGAGCGCTTGCCGGCGGGGCGCACGGTGACGAGCTCCAGCGCACCGCGCTGGCAGGCGACCACGACGCCCTGGGCCGGGCCGACGCGGTCGGCGGCGAGGACGCGCCCCGGCGCCACGTCGCGCACCAGGCGGTCGAGCACCCGCGCGCGCTCGACGAGCAGAGCCTGGCCGTGGGCCTCGGCGCCGCCGTCGCCCCCGGCCTCGGGCTCGAAGACGGTATGCGCCCCCGGCCACGGTGTCATGGCGCGCACGTGACGGGCCACGCGCTCCGCGTCCTGCGCCCAGAGGATGACGCCGTGCTCCTTGCGCAGCTTGCGGCAGTAGGAGCCGGCCTTGAGGTCCTGGGGCGCCCGCGGCGCGGTGCCGCGCTCCACCTCGCGCAGCGTCTCGACCAGGAGCCGGGCGCCGAGGTGCGACAACCGCTCGGCCAGCTCGCCGGCGCTCTCCTCGGGCTGGATGGGCGTGTAACGCTGCAGGATCACGTCGCCGGTGTCGATGCCGGCGTTCATCCACATGGTGGTCACGCCGGTGCCGTACGCGCCCTCGAGGATGGCGCAGGCCACCGGGGCGGCGCCGCGGAAGTCGGGCAGCAGCGAAGCGTGCACGTTGATCGACCCGAGGCGCGGCACGCGCAGGAGCTCGGGTGAGAGGATGCAGCCGTAGGCCACCACCACGAAGAGGTCCGGCGCCAGCTCGCGCAGGCGGGCGAGCGCGGCCGCCGAGTTGGCGTCCTCGGGCTGCGCCAGCGTCAGTCCGCGCTCCAGCGCGAACGCCTTGACCGGCGGCACGGCCGGCTTGCGGCCGCGGCCGGCCGGGCGGTCGGGCTGCACGCAGACCTCGGCCACCTCGAAGCGCGCCTCGGCCAGGGCCGCCAAGGACGGCACCGCGAACTGCGGCGTTCCCATGAACACGACGCGCATCGGCGGCGGTCCTCCCCTTCCGTTCGAGCCCTAGGCGGGCGGCGGGCCGGCGGTCCGCGCCGCCGCCTCTTCCCGGCCCTTCTCCTCGATCTCCCGCAACTGCTGCTTGTGGCGCTGGCGGCGCAGGGCGCCCAGGCGGTCGATGTACAGGACGCCGTTGAGGTGGTCCACCTCGTGCTGCACGGCGCGGGCGAAGAGCCCCTCGCAGGTGAAGGAGATCGGCTCGCCCTTCTCGTCGAGGGCCTTGACGTCCACCTGCAGGACCCTGCGCATCTCGTCGTAGAGGCCCGGCACCGACAGGCAGCCCTCGTCGTCGGTCTGCGCGCCGCGCGGGTTCGACCACTCCGGGTTGATGAGCGCCAGGTGGACGATCTTCTCGTCTTCCCGGGGGATGCCGAGCACCGCGATGCGCAGGCTGACGCCGACTTGCGGCGCGGCCAGGCCGACGCCGTTGTGGGCGTGCATGGTGTCGTACATGTCCCGGATGAGGCGCCGGTGCGCGTCGGTGATCTCGGTCACCGGCTCCGCCTTGCGGCGCAGCACCGGGTCGCCGAGGATGCTCAGAGGCAGAACCGCCATGCGTGAGGGCTCCTGGGTGTCTCCGCGGGTCGGCCGCGCCTACTCCCCCGCCGCTCCGCTCCGCGCCGCTACCGCCTTGCTGCGCTCGATGGACTGCAGCGCCAGGTAGCGGTCCCCGAACTTCTCCAGGTTCTCCATCTCGGTCAGGTACTGGTCGTAGTGGCGCTCCTCCTCGGCCACCAGGTCCTCGAACAGGCGCTTGCTGGTGGCGTCGGCGTTGGCGCCGCACTCGGCCGCCCAGGCGTTGTAGTCCTTGGCGCTCTGCTCTTCCATCCCGGCCGCGCACTCGAGCATCTGGCGCACGTCGCGGAGCGGGCGGATCTCGCCGCCGACCCGCATCTTCACGTCGCCCTTGAGGAACAGGATGCGCTCGGCCGTGCGCTCGACGTGCAGCATCTCCTCGATCGCCGTCTTCTTGAAGAGATTGGCCAGCAGGTCGTAGCCCTGGTCGTCGCAGTGGAAGTGGAAGTACATGTACTGGTGGACGGCGGCGAGCTCGTCGGCCGCCGCCCGGTTGAGCAACTCGATGCTCTTCTCGTGCATGGTGACCTCCCGGGGGTGCGGGGTGAGGCTACTTCTGCGGCTGCACCCCGACGACCGACTGCTTGGTGAACTCGACCTTGACGTTCTCGGAGATGCGCAACATCACCGTCGCCTCCTTGACGTCGGTCACCTCGCCGTAGACGCCGCCGGCGGTGACCACGCGATCGCCGCGCTTCAGCGCGCCGATCATCTTCTGCAGATCCTTCTGGCGCTTGGCCTGCGGGCGCAGCACCAGGAAGTAGAAGATGACGAAGACGAGGATGAGCGGCAGGAACTGGAAGATCATGACCAGCGGCCCGCCCGCCTGGGCGGCCCCGCCGGCTTGTGCGTACGCGACGTCCATCATGTGGACCTCCGGGCGAGGGGCTCGGCCGCCTCGCCGCTCGTGTAGCGTTCGTGAAACGCGCGCCGCCAGGCCGTGAAGCGGTCCGCCAGCACCGCCGCCCGCGCCGCCCGCAGGGTGTGGAGCAGGAAGTGGACGCTGTGCAGGCTCGCCAGCCGCATGCCGAGGATCTCGTCCACGGCGAAGAGATGGCGGACGTAGGCGCGCGTGAAGTGACGACAGGTGTAGCACCCGCAGTCCGGGTCGAGCGGGCGCGGGTCGCGCGCGTAGGCGGCGTTCTTCACCACCAGGCGCCCGCGGGAGGTGAACACCGTTCCCCTGCGCGCGTTGCGTGTGGGCATGACGCAATCGAAGAGATCCACGCCGCGCGCCACGGCCTCGACCAGATCGTCGGGGGTGCCGACCCCCATAAGATAGCGGGGTCGCCCCTCCGGCAAAAGGGCCGTGTCGCCGGCCACCAGGGCGTGGCCGAGGTCGCGCTCCTCCCCCACCCACAGGCCGCCCAGCGAGTAGCCGTCGAACGGCATCCCGGTCAGCGACTTGGCGCACTCGGCGCGCAGGCCGGGGTGCGTGCCGCCCTGCACGATGCCGAACAGCGCCGGTACCGTCCCGCCGGCATCCGCCAGCTCGCGGGCCCGGGCCAGGCCGCGCCCCGCCCAGCGCACGGTGCGGCGCATGGAGTCCTCGGCCACCACCGTATCGCTGGGGTACGGCAGGCACTCGTCGAACGACATCATGACGTCGGTGCCCAGCGCCGTCTGAACCTCGACGGCGCGCTCGGGCGTGAGGCGGTGCGCCGACCCGTCGAGGTGCGAGCGGAAGAGCACGCCCTCCTCGGTCACCTTACGCATCTGGGCCAGCGACAGCACCTGGAAGCCGCCCGAGTCGGTGAGCACGGCGCGCGGCCAGCTCATGAAGGCGTGCAGGCCGCCCATGGCGCGCACCAGTTCTTCGCCGGGGCGCAGCATCAGGTGGTAGGTGTTGGCCAGGATGATCTCGGCGCCGGCCTCGAGCAGGTCGGCGGGCGACAGCGTCTTGACCGTCGCCTGCGTGCCCACCGGCATGAAGGCGGGCGTGCGCACCGCGCCGTGGCGGGTGTGCATCACGCCGGCACGGGCGCGGCTGTCGGGGTCGCGGTGCAGGAGGTCGAAGCGCAGGGGGGCGGTCATGTCGCCCGCATCTTGCACGCGCGGCGCGCCGCGGCTCAAGGGGTGGGGGCGGCGACGCGGCGGCCGCGGCAGCGGTGGCCGCGGCAGCGGGCGGCGGGCGTCAGCGCGCGAGCCCCGCCCGCAGCGCGACGAAGAGCCAGTTGCCGACCAGCGCCCCGCCGAGCGCCAGCCGCCAGGGCAGCGGCAGCCCGCGCGGGACGACGGGCACGCGCCGGGCCGCCGCCAACCACAGCGGGGCGATGAGCCCCCCGGCGACGAACGCGAGCCCGCCGGTCGCCAGCAGCGGATTGGCCGCCAGAGCGTCCGGCCAGCGGCCCTCCGCCAGGGCGAGCGCGGCGCGCGTCGCGCCGCAGGTGGCGCACGGGATCCCGGTGAGGTGGCGCAGCGGGCACGCCAGGCCCAGTGCCGCGGCGGAGGAGGAGGCCCACGGGCGCGCCGCCAGCAGGCTCAGCGCCGCGGCCGCCCACGCCCCCGCCAGCGCCGCGTCCCAGCGGCCGGCCGGGCGCCAGCGCGCGCGCCTCACATCCGGCTCAGCAGGCGCCAGATCGCGAACGGCGCGCAGCAGGCGCAGCACAGCGCGACGGGCAGCAGCACCGCCGCCGCGGCCTTGCCCACGCCGATGCGGTGCGCCACCGACAGGCCCAGGATGGCGGCGACGGTGACCCACGCGGCGCTGACCAGCTGGCCGGCGAAGGGCACGAACGCCCAGACGTTGCCGGCCAGGCTGTAGCACACGACGCGGAAGGTGGCGCCGAAGCCGCCGCCCGAGCCGCCGAAGATCAACAGGAACAGGTGGTAGATCAGCGCCGAGATCAGCACGGTGAGCGCCGTCAGCAACGGCGAGCCGAAGACGGCAAGGAGGAAGACGGCGAACCTGGGGATATCCGGCCCGCCGGAGTCCCCGAACCGCGACCAGAGTTCGCTCATGGGGTCGCCGATCAGCCAGTCGTAACCCGCCGACACGCAGATGCCCAGCACGCCCAGGATCAGCGCGAAGACGATCGGGCGCGCGTAGCTGCCGCCCGGCGCCATGCGCGCGAACGCCTCGCGTGGGCGGAAGAGCACCAGGCGGATGGTCGCGAAGCAGGACTCGAGCAGCGGTGCGCCGGGCTGCTCCCAGGGCAGCGGGGCCACGGCCGCCGGAGGAGACGGCGGCGGCGCGGGCGGCGGCGAAGCAGCGGCCGGGGTCTCGGGCGGAACCGGCGAAGCGCCGGCCGGGGTCTCGGGCGGAACCGGGGGCTGGGATTCCATGGCTCTAGGCCTCCTCTCCCAGGAGTGCGGCCACCGCCTGCCGGCGGTAGCCGAAGATGCGCTCGATCTGGCGGCGGACGAGGGGGTGCGCCAGCTCGCCGAGCGGCGCCAGCGGCAGCGCGTAGCGCACCTCGTCGGCGACGGTGGTGACGCCGTCCGCCTCGCGGAAGGAGTGGGTGTGGATCCACGTCCGGTACGGGCCGGCGAGCTGCTCGTCGACGAACTCGTCCGGCGGGCGCCAGCGCGAGATCCGCGTGCGCCAGCGGAAGGGGACCGGCCCGAGGCGCAGCCGGTAGTCGATGAGCGCCCCCTCGGCGAGGGCGATGGGCAGCGGCGTGAGGATGCGGAACTCCAGCTCGGGGGGCGTGATGCGCTGCAGGTTCGCCGCGTCGCCGAAGAAGGCGAACACCCGCTCGCGCGGCAGCCGCAGCCGCATGGAGGTGGCGAAGACGTGCATGGGAGACGGAAGATAGCACATCCGGCGGGCGGCGGGCCGGGTGGCCGAGCCGCCGCCACGGGCGGAGCCGCGCCGGCCCCTCCCGCCCCTTGACCGGCCGCGCGGCCGCTCCCTAGACTCCGCCCGACTCGTCCGCCCGCCGCGTCCGTCCGGCCCGTCGCGCACGCCGTTCCCGACCAGCGCCCATGATCCGAGGCATCGGCATCGACATCGCGCAGGTTTCCCGCATGGAAGAGGCCGTGAAGCGTCACGGCCCGCGCTTCCTCAAGCGGCTGTTCACCGAGACCGAGCAGGCCTACTGCGAGCGCCATCGCGACCCGGGGCGCCACTACGCCGCCCGCTTCGCCGCCAAGGAGGCGACGATGAAGGCGCTGGGCACCGGCTGGAACAGCGCCGTGTCGTGGAAGTCGATCGAGGTGGTGAACCTGCCGAGCGGCGAACCGACGCTGCGGCTGTCGGGAGCGACGCTCGAGATCGCCCGCCGCATCGGAGCGGCCACCGCCTTCGTCACCCTGAGCCACGACGCCGGCCTGGCGGCGGCGTGCGTGGTGCTCGAGGGGCCCGACTCCGGCGAGGGCGCGGCGCGCGGCACGCCGGTGGAGGGCGTGGCCCTGCCGCCGCCCGCCGGCCCGGTAGCCCCCGCTCCCGAGGATGGGACCGGTGGCGCCTAGCGGCTTCCGCCGCGTCCTGGTCGCCAACCGTGGCGAGATCGCGGTGCGCGTGCTGCGCACGCTGCGCGAGATGGATCTCACCTCGATCGCCGTGTACTCCGACGCCGACCGCACCGCCTTGCACGTCCTGCACGCGGACGAGGCGTACGCGCTGGGACCGGCGCCCGCCGCCGAGTCGTACCTGCACGGCGAGCGGTTGCTGGCCGTGGCGCGCCGATCGCGCGCCGAGGCCATCCACCCCGGCTACGGCTTCCTCTCCGAGAACGCCGAGTTCGCCGTCGCCTGCCAGCGCGCCGGCCTGGTCTTCATCGGGCCGTCGCCCACGTCGATCCGGCAGATGGGCAACAAGCTGGCGGCTCGCGAGCTGGCGCGCGCCGCCGGGGCGCCGCTCATCCCCGGCAGCCCCGGCCCGGTGGCCACCCTCGACGAGGCTCGGGCCGAAGCGCAGCGCATCGGCTACCCGGTGCTGCTCAAGGCGGCGGCCGGCGGCGGCGGCAAGGGCATGCGGGTGGTCGCGGACGCCGCCGCGCTCGCCGGCGCCTTCGAGCGGACGCGCGGCGAGGCGCGAGCCGCCTTCGGCGACGACCAGGTCTACCTCGAGCGCTGCCTCGAGCGCCCGCGCCACGTCGAAGCCCAGATCCTCGCCGACGCGCACGGGCGCGTGCTCTGCCTCGGCGAGCGCGAGTGCTCGGTGCAGCGCCGCCACCAGAAGGTCCTCGAGGAGACTCCTTCTCCCGCCCTCACCCCGGCCACCCGCGCCGCCCTCGGCGAAGCGGCGTGCGCCATCGCGCGGGCGGCGGGCTACGTCAGCGCCGGCACCGTCGAGTTCATCGTGGACGCGCGCGGGACCTTCTACTTCCTCGAGATGAAC
>Ga0315284_10005025_pt1 | contig 18798 bp, 15 predicted proteins | sample YL17G09_16_MG_FD_203696 | JGI IMG/M metagenome (GOLD analysis project Ga0315284, IMG submission 203696) | Sediment microbial communities from Yellowstone Lake, YNP, Wyoming, USA - YL17G09_16 | ecosystem: Environmental > Aquatic > Freshwater > Lake > Sediment | place: USA: Wyoming | collected... | reverse complement strand
GGAAGAGGCGTGGACGCAGATTGGGCGGGCGCTGCGGGAGTTGGGAGTCGGCTGGATTCCGGCGCACTCGCCGCAGGCCAAGGGGCGGATTGAGCGCTTTTTCGGGACGGCCCAGGACCGGCTGGTGAAGGGGATGCGGAAGGCGGGGGTGCGAACGCTGCCCGAAGCGAACCGGTATCTGGAGCAGGAGTACTTGCCGCTGTGGAATAGCCGTTTCACGGTCGCGCCGGCGAACCCGGCCGAGGCGCACCGTCCCCTGGGGAGGGAACATGATCTGGATGCGATCCTTAGCCACGTGGAGAGCCGGGTGGTAGCCAACGACTACACCTTTCGCTACCCCAGGAAAATCTACCAGATTGCCCGCACGGACCTACGTCCCGGATTGCGCGGAGCCACGGTGCGGGTCGAGGAGCGGCTCGACCAGAAGGTGGGGGAGCGGTTTCGGGATCGCTATCTGACGGTGGAAGTGTGCGAGCCGCGGGCCCGGCCGGAGCCGCAACCAGCCTGGGAGCCCGTCCAGAAAATTCCCAGGGCCTCCGCGCGCCCCCCGTCACGGCCTTGGATGAAGGGGTTCAGCCTGAAGCACAGCCCACCGCTATGGAAGGTGTTGAAGCAAGAGAGCGGAGCAGGGGCGCCCAACGCGGAGGGCCGATGAGCGGGCGGCTGTGGGCGCTAACTCCAGTCGCCCTATGGGCTCCTTCCGTTAGCGCCCACAGGAACTTCTTACTTTGCCTTGACAGGACCAGGCTGGCCACGGTTTGGGTAGGGGAGCCCTCCGGGCTCCCGTGTTTGGATTTTGGGTAGGGGAGCCCTCCGGGCTCCCGCTGACGGGAGGGCCGAGCCTTCCCCTACCAAGGACGTCGCGGTTGTGGGCAGGGGCGACGCATGCGTCGCCCAGGAGAGGGGCTGTGACAGCAGGTAGCCACGGCACCCTTTTTGTGCCGTGGGCTTTTGGAGGATGTGCAAACCTACGGCAAATTTGGAAAGCTGTTCCGCCGTCACCCGCTCCCCAATCCCCAATCCCCAATCCCCAACCCTGAATCCCCAATCCCAGTTTTTCGGGAAAAACCTGGGTTGGGGGCTTCAATCTCAAGCTGCAGGGTTACACCACGACTCTGCGTTACCTGCTCCCAAAACATCCGACCCTCACGGAGCGCTCCCGCCAAGAGTTGAACCAGCCTTGAATTTCCTTTTGTTTGCCCTTAACATGAAGCGTGCACGTTAAAGCCTGAGTATAGGGTACTGGATTTCTCAGTCCCTGGAGAACTTGGTTGGGGTTCACGGTTCCCGCTGGCCGACCTGCGGCTGCAATCCGCTTACAGCCAGCGTGCGTAGGATTTTGCGCACCGGGAGACGTTGAACTCGCGAATTCTCGTGAGAATCCTACTGATTAACCCGAACAACCCTTACAACGTGTACCGCGTGCCGCGTTTTGTCAAGAGGGCCCCAGTGCTGCCGCGCTATTTCAACATGGAGGCGCGGAGCGTGTTTCCACCCCTGAATCTGGCGATGTTGGCCTCCTATTGCCCGTCTGATGCGGAAGTCCGCATCCTGGACGAATCTGTCGAGCCCATAGATTTCGAGGCCGAGGTGGACCTAGTGGGGATTACGGCCATGACCTGCATCGCACCGGTGGCCTACCGCATTGCCGACCGCTATCGCCAGCGCGGGAAGACAGTGGTACTGGGCGGCATCCACCCCACGCTTCTCCCCGAGGAGGCCGTAGCGCACGCAGACGCAGTGGCGGTGGGGGAGGGCGAGTTGGTCTGGCCCCGAATCATCGAAGATTTTCGCTGTGGTCGCTTAGAGCGTATTTATAGGGCGAACGGTTTTCTGAAGATGGAAGACCTGCGCTGGCCACGGCGCGATCTGCTGCCTCCGGCAGGGTACCTACTGCAAACGGTGCAGTCCTCACGCGGTTGCCCCTGTGACTGCGACTTCTGCTCGGTGACCACGACGCTCGGTCACGCCTTCCGGCACCGGCCGGTGGCCGAGGTGGTGGAAGAAATCAGCACGCTGCCGACCCGTACTTTCTTCTTCGTGGATGACATCATCAACGGAGCTCCGCGTCGGGCACGCGAACTCTTTCGCGCCCTCATTCCACTGAAGTTTAGCTGGGGCGCACAAGCAACGGCTAGCCTTGCCGGCGACGAGGAACTGCTTGACTTGGCGGCCGAAAGTGGCTGCAAGGTCCTGTTCCTCGGTTTTGAGACTTTCTCCGACCAGAACTTGAAGAAGCTCGGGGCTCATGAGAAGCGGCAGGACAAGTTTTTCCGGTCGGTGCAGAAAATCCACGATCGGGGCATTGCTATCTGGGGCGCATTTGTGATCGGGTTTGACAATGATACGCCGGAGACGATCGTGGAAACAGTCAGGCTGGCGAAGGAAGCGGGCCTGGATTTTGGGCAGTTTTCGACGCTGACACCGCTTCCCGGCACGAGGATGTACACCGACTACCTGCGCGAGGGGCGGATCTTCAACCACGATTGGTCGGCTTACAGCCTGGGTGAGGTAGTGTTTCAACCGGCGCTGATGGATGTCGCGACACTGAAGACGACAGTCTACGAGGCCTGGCGGGAGTTCTATTCCCTAAGCTCGATATACCGCCGCCTCCCCCTTTGGCCGCTCACGAAGCGCGCGGTCATTGTCTGGCTCATCAACCTGGGGATCCACAAGGTGGTTAGTCACGCGAGGAATACCAACGCGCCCCGCAATGCCGACCAACCTCTCTCCCAGGTCGACATGGAGGCCCTTCGTCAGAAAAAGGAGGAGAAGAGATAAGTCAAGCACTCTTGGCATGTTTCCTCTCCGAGCGATTCCCACCAAACAGCGTGGTTCGACATTTCGGACGTGTTGAAAATAGTGGCCCACCTTGATATTTACAACGACGATGAGCCGCGGAGGCAGCAATCGCGCCCCGCCCCGATACTCGCCATCTCCCGTCAGGCCGGGAGGCCGGCCCAAGTGGCGCCGGTGTCTCACCGCCGGTCAGCGCGGCGCTAACCGTTTCTTTTGATTCCCGCCGATGGTATTATGGCCCCGTCGTTTATGCGCCCACAGCCAGAGATATCTCCTCACCATCGAGCGATCCGGCGTTACTACGCCAGCCTCCAGGCATTTCGTGAGCAAAACGTGGAGAGTGAGCTGAACGTCCGCCCGGCCTTTGAATTCCTGCTGACGGACACGGCCAAGCTGCACGGCTGGACGCTGATTCCGGAACTCTCGCAGAAGACGGGTGGGAGCCTCGTCCGCCCCGACGGCACCCTGCGCGATGCCAACAGCCTGCCGCGCGGCTACTGGGAGGCCAAGGACACCCAGGACGACCTCGACGCCGAAATTCAGCGCAAGATCGCGCGTGGCTACAAGCTTTCGAACATCATCTTCGAGGACACGCAGACCGGCGTCCTCTATCAGAACAAGCAGGAAGTCTTCCGTGCCCATCTCGGTGATCCGCACGAACTGGCGAAACTTCTCAACCAGTTCTTTGCCTACACCGAGCCCGACATTCAGGGTTTTGAAGAGGCCGTCGATGAATTCAAGGAGCGCGTGCCAGAGCTGGCCGCCGGGCTGGCGCAAAAGATCCGCGAGGCGCACCACGACAATGCGCGCTTTATTCAGGCTTTTGCGGATTTCTTCAAGCTCTGCCAGGCGGCCCTCAACCCCAATATCCGCGTGGAAGCGGTGGATGAGATGCTGGTGCAACACCTGCTGACCGAGCGGCTGTTCCGCACCATCTTTGACAATCCCGAATTTACCAAGCGCAACGTCATCGCCCAGGAAGTCGAGCGCGTGATTGACGCGCTCTTGAGCCAGAGCTTCAACCGTGCGGACTACCTGAAGGGGCTGGACCGCTTCTATGTCGCCATGGAAAGCGCGGCGCGGATGCTGCCCGACTTCAGCGAGAAGCAGCACTTCCTCAACAGCATCTATGAGCGTTTCTTCCAGGGCTACTCGGTGAAGGTGGCGGACACGATGGGCATTGTCTATACGCCGCAACCCATCGTGGATTTCATGTGCGCGAGCGTGGCGGAGGTGCTGGAGACGGAATTCGGCAAGAGCCTGTCAAGCCGCGATGTTTACCTCATCGATCCCTGCACCGGCACCGGCAACTTCATGGTGAACCTGCTGCGGCGCATCCCCAAGCGCGACCTCCCGCGTATGTACCGCGAGCAGCTTTTCGCCAATGAAGTGATGTTGATGCCCTATTACATCGCCGCGCTTAACATCGAGCACGCCTATTACGAACTGACCGGAACCTATGCGCCTTTCGAGGGCCTCTGCTTTGTGGACACGCTCGACCTCGCCGAGGGCAGCCAGCACCAGCTTGGATTTATGACGGAAACGAACGCTCAGCGCGTCGAGCGCCAGAAGCGCACGCCGATTACGGTGGTAATTGGAAATCCACCGTACAACGCAAACCAACTCAACGAAAACGACAACAATAAAAACCGGAAGTATCCCGTGCTTGACAAGCGCATTCAGGATACTTACGCCAAAGATTCGAAAGCGACGTTGAAGAACAAGCTTTATGACCCCTATGTTAAGTTCTTCCGGTGGGCGATAGATCGCTTAGGCGACCGAGATGGCATTGCTTGTCTGGTCACCAACAACAACTTCGTTGTTAACCAGTATCCTTTTGATGGTTTCCGTAAGCACCTTCAGCGGGATTTCGCGGCTATTTACCACGTCGATCTGCATGGCAACATTCGAAGGAACCCGAAGCTTAGTGGCACGACCCATAACGTTTTTGGCATCAGGGTCGGAGTGGGGATAACCGTCGCAGTAAAACGTCGCGGATTGAGTGAAGGGACCATACACTATTATCGTGTTCCTGAATTATGGCGGAAAGAAGAAAAACTCGGTTGGCTAGTTACAGCTAAAGACATTCGAGGTGTCACGTGGGAGCTGAAGAAGCCAACCACGGATAACGACTGGCTCATACCTGATAACGAAGCAGAATTTGGGGAGTTCATCCCGCTAGGAGAGCGCGGATTCAAGAGCCGTAAACCTCGGCAAACTGTGTTTGAAGCTGGTGCTCCGGGAGTTGAGACTTGCCGTGATGAAGTTGTCTACGACTTTGGATCTAAAATTCTCGTGTCCAGAGTTGAGCGTGTCGTGCAGGACTACAACGCGGAGGTCGACCGATTCAAGAGATCGCAAAAGCCTAAGATTCTGGATGATTTTTTTGATTATACGAAGATCAAGTGGAGCAGCGGGCTCAAGCTCCATTGCACCCGTGGGACTTACGCGGAGTTTCATCTCGAAAGGGTTCGTCCGAGTCTTTACAGACCCTTCACAAAGAGGTTCACTTACTACGATCACATCCTCAACGATCGACCAAGTTGGTACGAGAGGGTCTTCCCGAATCCTGTTTCGGAAGATGATAACATTGTATTCTGCTGCACAAACCATTCTGAAATGCCGTTCTCTGTGCAGGCCACAAACCACATTCCCAACAGAGCTGTTGGCGGTCGGGCAGGTAACTGCTTTCCGTTCTACATCTACGACGAAGACGGCAAGACCCGCCACGAGAACATCACCGACTGGGCGCTGGAGCATTTCCGCCAGCATTACGGCGATGCGAAGATCACCAAGTGGGACATCTTCTATTACGTCTATGGTGTTCTGCACCATCACGAATACCGCGCGAAGTATGCGGAGAACCTGAAGCGCGAGTTGCCGCGCATTCCGCTTGCCAAAGACTTCCGCCCCTTTGCCGATGCTGGAAAGGAACTGGCGCGGCTGCACATCGATTACGAATCCCTGGAACCGTATCCGCTCAAGTTCATGGAGACGGGTTCTTCTGTAGCGGCGGTCTATCGACCGCCGGCTCTTACTAAAACAACGACCGGCGCTCAGAGAGCGCCGCTACAGAAAGAACCGCCGGCCGGAGGCCAGCGCTACAACGATCTGCCGCTTTCCTATCGCGTACAAGACAAGATGCGGCTCGCCAAGGATCGCCGCTCGCTCCAGGTAAATCCCTCTCTCACGCTCGCGGGCATTCCGCCGGAGACCTTTGAATACCGCTTGGGCAACCGCAGCGCGCTCGAATGGGTGATTGACCAGTATCGGGTGACGGAAGACGAGCGTAGCGGCCTCCGCTCCGATCCCAACCGCGCCGACGATCCCGAATACATCGTCCGGCTGGTCGGCCAGGTGATCCGCGTCAGTCTCGAGACCGCGAGGATTGTAAGGTCGTTGCCAGCGTTGTAGGGGCGCACGGCGTGCGCCCTTTTAGAACTTGTAGCGCAGGACCTGCTTTCTGGACCTGCGGCACTTCATTGCAGAGAATTGAGGAGACACTTAATGGATCACATTCCAGAAGGAAAGGACATGAAGAAAACTTATGAAAACTTCACCGCAGGCTGCCCGTGGTGTTGCCACCAAAACATATTCAATCGAGCTTCCGACCTCAAGGATTTTGCCCCAATAGACCACCGAGACGTGATTTGTTTCGACTGCTCGAAGCCGTTCTACCTTGCCGGTGACGTTATAGACCCTGCGTACGAAATGATGATATTCGACTGTGCTGAACTTCGAGAGAGAAAACACTATGCGTATTGTATTCTGAACCTGGCCCAAGCCTTTGAAGTGTTCTTCAGCCATTATCTTCTTATTCAGCTCCTCTACAAGAGTTTCGCCTCTGAGCCAGACAAAGACATAGACCGGCTAAACCGCCTCATCAAGCTCCTGTACAGCAAGACCGAGAAGCTTTCCTTTTATCACCTGCGGAATCTGTTTTTCTTTTGCGTGCTCGACGCCGCGCAGCCAACCTCATTGGTTGAAGCGGAAAAAGCCATACATCGAATTCCTGACAAATGGCCATGGCTGCCTTGCCCCTCTGATGAGGACATAAGAGGTGCAAAAATTTCAGAAGACACCAGGATCAAGGACCTTCTACTGCGAGTAAAATATTGTGGCGTGCCAGCGTTGAGGAATCAGGTTGTTCATAAGCGCGCATACAGGCCAACTCTGGAGGAAGTGAATGGCGCGCTAAGGGAGACACGAGAGATTCTATTTGTCCTGCCTAGCGCTCTGGCAGTTCGTGCTGACGATATTAACTGGTATTGTCAAAACGAGCCAGGTAGCGCAGACCTCCGTTTTTGAGGTCTGCGGCTGGTCCACGATGAATCCAGAAAAAGCCCCGGCGCTGAAGGTGGGCGCGCCATGGCGCCACTCGCACCAAGGCATCGTTGGCGGACACGCGACCGCCGGGCGGATCAAAGGGAATCTCCCCAGGGCAGTGAGCGTCACGCCGGGTGACGGTGTCCTGCGAACGCGCTTGGGCCGTGGCGGTACGCATGTGCAATTACGCACGATTCGCGGCAACATCCGCGTGGTGGAAAAGGAAGAACTTTTGTGATGAAATGAGAACGAGTTGACGGGCAGCCGTAATCCTCGCTTTGGCCCTTGGGGGGGCGGGCGGGAACCCGGTGGAAGAGGAGGATGATTATGGGACGCAGAATTGCGATTTCGTTGGCGGCTACAGTTTTGGTCATGCTAACGGGCCTGGGAATACATTTTGCTCAGGAAGCACCGGTTCAGGGGATAACGTCTTCGCTGGACTCTCCCGGCGTGTTCATTGCTGCTGCTCAGGAGCCCACGCCAGCGCCCGGGGTGCGCGTGAAGAAGGAGGTACTTGTCCGGGTTGATTCCGACGATGAAGATCCAGACGTAGAAAGAAATATATTCTTCAGCCGCGCCTTCGTGCCTTTCCGTCCGCGCTTGGGAGTGCAACTGGAGGACCTAACCGCCGAGAAGGCGCGTGAGCTGAAGACGCCCGGTGAGTACGGTGTCCTGGTAAAGGAAGTGGAAGAGAATAGCCCGGCGGCCAAGGCGGGCATCGCCAAGGATGACGTGATTGTTGAGTTCGCCGGCGAGAGGGTGCGGAGCGCGGCGCAGTTGCGGCGTCTGGTGCAGGAGACGCCCCCGGACCGCAACGCTTCGATTCAAGTGCTCCGCGCCGGTCAGGCGAAGACCTTGGCCGCGAAAATGGAAGCTACCACCAGGCCCTTTCCCGGCGCGCATACGGTCCCGCTTCCTCCGATGCCCCCTGAAATGCCGGATACCCCTGATTTCTTTAACTTCGAAATCCCGGATGCGAACGTGCTGATGCACAGGCCCTCGGGCAGCCTGGGAGTCTCAGGTGACGAACTGACCCGGCAACTGGCGGATTACTTCGGAGTCAAACAAGGCAAGGGAGTGCTTGTTCGCGAAGTTGTAGTGGGCAGCGCCGCCGAGAAAGGCGGGGTGAAAGCCGGCGACGTGATCGTGAAGGTCAACGCCACGGAAGTCGGGTCTGTCTCTGAGTTGCGCCGCGTCCTCCCGAAAACGTCCGAAGAGAAGCAGAAAGTCACCTTGATGATCGTGCGTGATCGGCGCGAGCAGACCGTGACCGTGGAACTGGAACCTCCTGGGCCGCCCAAGCCTCGACAGTTCGCTGGAGCGGAAATGCCAGGACGCAACAGGGCGGAAATCACGGACCTAACGGCACGGGTTCAGGCTGCCGTGGCACAAGTCCAGGCAAAGATACTCCGGCTGCAACAAGCGTGGAAGGACAGCGCCCGACGCTGGCAGGTGGATTGGCAGCCCCCCAAAAGCGTCCCCGCGTGGTGAGAAATCCGGGCTAGGAGCATCCCCCGACGGCAGTTGCAGGACGGTGATCAAAGCAACAGGCAGGAGAAGGAAAGGCCGGCGGTCACCCACGTGGGACTGCTTCGAGGGCGGGACCGGCAGGGAGGACCGGCCTTGTCGGCGAGCCGAGAGCTACAGCTAGGTGGTTTTACTGAACCGTGTCGGAGGTAGGCTCGGCGGGTTGGGGGGCAGCGTGATGGAGGGCCATGCGCCACTCATCGTGGCGACGGACGAAGATGTTCACGACGTCAACGATAGCCGTCGTGAATCCTTCTTCCGAAGTGTAGGTTAGTTCCTGGCGGCACACTACCCAGGCGGCATCGCCCACCACGTGCACGAGCGGATGGCTGATCGCCACCCGCATTCTCAGCGTGGAACGGAAAATATTCGCCCAACTTTCCCGGACCTCCTCCCAACCCACGATCAGGTCCCACCCTGGATGAAGGCTTTGTACCCAGTCCTCATGCCACCAGATGGCTTCCATCTTGGCCAGGTCCAGCGACTCCAGCGCTTGAAAGAAAGCGCGATTCGCCGCCAGTACCTCGTCTTCGTCAGTCTTAAGGCTATACGCAAAACCCATACCCGGACCTCGATGTCGAAGTGCCAGCAACCTTGCCGAGCCGCCAAGCCAGTGCGGTGAGGGAGCCTCCACAACCAGCACTATCCGTGACAGACCATCTGCCTACCTAGTTGGACGAAGTCTCGCGTGCCTCGAAACGGCCTAGGATTCGCGGGAAGGAGAGACCCACCAGCGCGATTTTCAGAATGTCTCCCAGGAGAAAAGGATAGAAGCCCAAAGCCCACGCTTCTCGGTAAGGCACGCGGAGAGCGAATTGGAGCCAGATGGTGCCCGCGGCCAGGATAAGCAGATTGCTCAAGACGAGCCCCGCTCCCAGACGCAGGGAGCCGCGCGCGCCGCCTCGTTCCACCCACCAGCCCAGGACTCCTGCCGCCAAGGGAAGACCCATAAGGTAGCCGCCCGTAGGGCCAAGTAAATGAACGAACGAAAAGGCGCCGCCCGCAAAAACCGGCAGACCGGCAACTCCCGCCAGCAAGTAAAATACCTGACTGGTGAAGGCGCGGCGAGAGCCCAAGGCCACGCCGGCCAAGAGCGCCCCAAACGTTTGCCCCGTGAGTGGTACGGGTGTGTAAGGGAGAGGAATCCGGATCTGCGCCAGGAGCCCGGTGAGCAGACTGAATCCCACCACCCAAAACAAATCTTGTGTAGTGCGGCGCTCTTCCGAAAAGCGATCGACCAAAACGTTAGCCATTGTGCGTGCCATCCATTTTCCAGAAGCGCTCCGATTCTGTAAAGTCGAACCCCCCCCTGGGGCGTGCGGCATTATACCCTAAGTCAGGTGCCGCACTAAGAGGCTTCTTTGCGCGACAACCAATAAACTTCCTCCCGCACGAATTCCTTGCTGAATCCACGTCGACGCAGAATGCCCTTGGCATTCTCCACCATCTGGGGATGTCCGCAGAGGTAGGCGGTGGTCTCGGCGGGTTCCATGCCGAAAGCATCCAGGTATTTCCGCAGGATGTCCTCCACCCGACCTGTCTCCCCCTTCCACTCCAAGTCCTCCCCGGGACGGCTCACCGTGGGTATATACCGAAACCAGGCGTAGCGCTGTGCGTAGGACTGAAGTTCATCCCCGTAGGCAAGTTCCTTGGCGCGGCTGGCAGCGTGCAGGACGGCAATCTCCAGACTTGCAGTATTTCCGCCCTCAGCTTCGCGGGCGAGCGTGCGCACCGTGCTGACGAAAGGCGCGATGCCGGTCACGGTGCTCACCATGAAATGTTTCCGGTGGCCGCTCTTCGCGTCGAGGGTAAAGAGTCCTTTGGCCTGGCGACGCATCCGCAGGGTGTCACCAACTCGAAGCGTGTAAAGCGGCGGCGTGAGTTCCCCGGAGGGCACCAGTTCAACGAAGAATTCTAGTTGTCCTTCGAGCGGGCTGGAAACAATAGAGTAGGCCCGCTCTGCGATCTTCTCGTCTTCCTCCACACCCAGGGTGGCGTATTGGCCAGGTTTAAAGATCAGGCGTTCCTCAGGCTGAATTCGAATTGACCACAGGTCGTCCGTGTAATCAACTCGAGAGACAATCTGAACCCTCTGGTGCTTCTCCGATATTATCGCCATACAAGGAAGTGTCCAATTGTGTTACCTGAAATGTCAACAGGAATTCGAAAGCGCTTTCACCTTGAACCTGCGCCCAACCATTGCCTGCTGCTCTTTGCCGGAAACAATCGGCCGCGTGCGTTGTGGCCGGGTGGAAGAGCAAAAGCCGCCTCGTTCCTTTGGGGCTTGCCGTGCAGGGGGCCGCACGCGCTGCCAGTGAGAAGGTGGCTGACTACAACGGCCGACTGCCCGGCAGAAGTAGGGATTGCGGTGTCTCCCCAGCGCATATACACTTCTTGTTCTGACGATAGAGACGTCGCGGCGGCTGGTTATTTGGAAGGAATGGAATTGGAGCAGGCGGAGGCCCACGGTGATGCTCCGCCGAGAAATGTGGATTCAGCAGGGTTTGCGTGAGGCGGAAAGTCTAGCTGGAATTCCTTGGCATAGGGAGGGGAATTGCTCAATAGCATCAGGCAGGAAATCCTCGATCTGCCGCGATCGTTGACAGAGACTCCGGAGAAAGGTCGGCCCGAATATGAAGCGGTGGTGCGGCAGACGCGCTGGGGCGAAGGCCCGGTTTACCTCGTGGGTTCCGGCCCTTCCAGGGCGGTGGGGCTGACCGGGGCCTATGCTTTTGAATCGCTGCTGGGATGGCCGGCAATTCACCACACGCCTCAGGCTTTCGAAGCCTATGCGCTCCCTGCCTTGCCTCGCCGTTCCGTGCTTCTGCTCATTTCACCTTCAGGGGAAGAGACGGGAATCCTCTCGGTGGCGCAGGCAGCGCAGTCACGCGGAGCCCAAGTGCTGGCCCTGACAGCAAAACCTGAGAGTCCGCTGGCGCGCAGCGCCGACGGCCTTCTTTTGTACCGCAGGTTTGACCAGCAGGAATCCGGCACGATGTCGCTGGTCTGCCAGCAGGCGGCGGTCAGCTATCTGGCCTTGGTCGCCGCCCAGGCGCTGAAGCGGCCCCAGCCGTTTCAGGAATCGGTGGCGGCGGAATTCGATAAACTGTCTGGGCATGTCGAATGGGTCTTGACTCAACTGGCGGATGTCGTGCGGTCATTAGTTTGCGAGTTGAAGGGCTTGCGCGTTCTCGATGTGGTGGGAGCGGGGTTTTACTACCCGACCGCTTTGCTGGCCGCTTTTCTCTTCAGAAATCTGATTGGCATTCGCGCCCAGGGTTGGGAAGCATCCGACTTCATTTCGGAATGCGGGGATAAATTGGAGCGGGACTCACTGGTGGTGTGTTTGTCCGGTTCGCGCTGCCGGCTCAAGAAGGTTGTGCATCAGGCGGCCGCGCAGGCGAAAGCAGCGGGGGCGAGAGTTGTTTCGATAACGGATGCGAACGACCGCGAACTCAGCGCGCGCTCCGCCCTGTCGGTGCTGCTGCCGAGTCTCACGGAGATAGTCGCGGCTCCATTGATGCTGGCCTTGCTCGAGTGGGTGATCTACCAGACAGCCTGTGAGCGTGACCGCTCTGCCGGTGGCGAGGCAATCTTGCCAGTGCATTCGCGCCGGCCCCGGTAATCATAGATCTGGAGACCGCGAGCCTCCCCCCTCGTTCACACTTGGCGAATGGCTTAACCTTGGGGATTTACCACTCTATTAATTTATCGCCTGAATAGCGTGAATAGTGTTGACACATAGTTTCTCTTTTGTTCTAATATCTATATGAACATAGGTAAACGACTAAGAACATTGCGTGAAGCTCGGAGCTTGTCACAGGGCGACATTGAGAGGCGTTCGGGTCTGCTCCGCTCCTACATCTCTCGTGTCGAGGGTGGCTACACTATTCCTTCCCTATCGACCCTTGAAAAGTTTGCTACGGCGCTGGAAGTAGAGCCTTATCAGTTGTTCTTCCAGGGCGAGGGGCGCCCCTCGGCACCGAAACTTCCTGAGCAGGCAGGTATCTCGAAGCCTGTGAAGAAGCTCGTCAAGATCTACGAGGGCATGTCCAGCACGAGCCGCAAACTCCTGTTGACGATGGCCAGCAAGATGGCCAAGCAATGAGCTAGAGAACTGAAGTGCCGGACTCCTGGTTATCAGGGCTTTTTTGCCGAAGAGCATAAGCGACTCCAAGCGAGGTGCTGGTGTGGGGCTTCATAGCTCCAGGAGCGCCTAGCGGAAGAGCACGTGTGGACCGTGGGTTCGCGCCTATTCCCCCACTAAGAAACATTCCCACTCATATGAGTTACTGAAGCCTCGCCCTCGCGAGGGCTTGCTACTCAGTGGACATGGCGTTGCCCGCCTGCTGAGGCGGGTCAAGTTGGCAAGTCGTCTGTGTGCTAATGTCAAGCTCTGGATAGAATTGGTCGGGGCGCGCGGATTCGAACCGCGGACCTCTTGCGCCCAAGTTCGGTAGCCTATCATCGCAGCAGATTGCAGATGATGGCGAGAGCCGCATGAATACTGGCCGAACTGGCGTTTATTCTTTTGCAATGTCACTCGTGCGGATAACTGCGGACACGTGCTTATCTGAGGGGTTACGTCACAAAGAACGTCACAAAGACGGCGGCAGGACTACCCGAACCTAGCAAGACCATTCCCCTGGTCGTGATTGCGTCTGCGTGGCTCCTAGCGCGTCCTGAGTCAATTCTGCGCGGTTGGCGGGCATTCTACGCGGCTCTCGGAAACGTAGAGTCACCCCCGGGCCACTTCCACACCTCAAAGCCGATGGTGAGTCGGCGGGGAGCTTGGCGGAAACTCACAAAAGCAGCCCAGACCCTCACTGTGCTGGATAGGGCTCTTCTCACCCGGCACTCTGTGGCGGGGATGAAAGCTCGTCTCGAACGCGGTGGATGGACGTTCCGTCTCACGGTCTCCAAAACTTGCTGCTTGGAGTAAAGCCCCGTCGCGTACATCTCGAAAGCCTGAGCAGCGGATCACCAGCCTCGGTGAGGACCATCGACGTGGAACCGGTCCGCGATGTAATCAGGTTTGGTCAGGAGGACGAACGGGAGGAGGTGCCGGCGCGACTTCTCCACCTGGATCAGGTGCTGGGTCGGCAGATGTTGCTCCAGGATTTCCGTCTTCCTTTTGCGGACTGACGGGGGTGGTGACGGCGGTGAGTTTTCCAGAATGGGCGGACTCGACAAGTCGTTCGAGTTGGTCGAGCTGTTCGTCGTTAAGTCGGGTGAGGTCAGGCTTGTTCTCATCCTGGATGACCCCTGGAGTCTTGATTACAAGCTGGTCAGCCATCCCAAGATACTGCTTTGCCAGGAAAATTAACAGCCCTGGATTTCCACCCAAAGCGGTCTGCCCAATCGTCCGGCGCAGGGATATTGCGCCCTTCTGCCTTTTTAGGGCAAAAATAGCCGCAAAATTCGATTTGTACTCCCTCTTCACGAAGCGCTCAATGGTATCTTCCGAGCTATTAAAAAAGCAGGCCATCGCCGGAAGGGTGGCTTGGATCATGCAGAGCCCTTCGAATTCTTTCACGGGAATGTCTATGGGCTTCCTGCCACGCTTCGCCAATTGTTAACCTTTTGACCCTTCCCGTGGGGCAGCACCCCTCCGTTGGCCTGTGCTATCACCTCGTTACGAACCGTCCAGTATGAACATGAAAAACGGTGGGAGAGTTCCGTGATTGTCAAACCCTCCCTGTGCAACCGGACAATCTTCTCCCGCCGCTCTGGTCCATAAGGAACCAAGTCGCGCATCGTGTGCCTCCCTGGATTCGAGAAACTGAGAGCGCAAAGGGTTTGCACCCAAGCCTGAATTCGAGGAAACCGAGAGGGAATTCGGCATATTGGACCGCTAAAAGGCCTTAATTGACCAAATTGATGTAAAAAGGCCTTCTAATTGGTCTTATATAATTAACGATTTGAATCGTCAAGGGAGGTCACTTGCAAGCTTCGTGGGGGGACCAAGCCAAGCTTCCGTGGCGCAGCGGCGCTTGCCCCAAGGTGTCTCCCATGTAGCTCTTCTTTCGCTAGTCTCCCCAGCCGATCCGCCGAGAAATTTCCGGCGTGAAGCCACCCCGTGCTTTCAGGGTGTCCGCGAAGTAGTCCCCCACTTCCCCTTGGAATAACGGGTCCCCCGCCTTCGAGAACCGCCAGCGCCGACACAGATCCTCGCGACATGGCGTCGATCTGCTTCTTCAGTTCCGCTACCCTGGTTTGCTCGTCCATAAATGGTATCCGCCTTTAAAAACGGCATCAGGGGCAGCCAAGCAGGACCGCCCTATGCAAACGCCGGGCCGCGGGGGGGAGCCAAATGTATCACTAAAGCTGTCCCCCGACCAAACCAGCTCTCCATCAGCCGCTTCCTGCAGCCAGAGAGCAGACCGTCTAGCGCCGGCCGATGCGCCTTCGACCCACTGCTTCGTCTACAAATTCACCAACAATCTGCCACCCTCGCCGCCGGCAGCATTCACGGACTTCATCACGCTGCGGGAACCAAGTTGATTTGGTAAGAGTACGATTTCTTCAGTCTACGCATACGCCCATTATGCCTGAGCAAACCAAAATAGCAAGAAGGGACGCCATTCCCTGACCGCGATCCTCCGGGCGGGATTATGTGTGTTTCAGCGGTAGGCGGCCACGCAGGGCCGCCCCTACAAACCCACCTCTGTGGTTCTTCTGTAGCGGCCGTCCCGGTTTTGGTAGGGGAGCGCTCCGCGCTCCCGCCCTTGCACCGTCCGGGGCAGAGCCCGCGCGGGCACCGCGCCGCAATCCGTGAGACGGCCCGGCGGGCCGTCTCTACATCAACCCCGCGGGAGGGCAAAGCCCTCCCCTACCCCAAGATGCACGCGGCGGCGTCCCCGCCGCACTTCAGAATCGTAGACTTACGTTGCGGGACTGGCGCTGCTTTAGGTGATCTTGTTGAGGAACTCGTGGAGCTTGTTTGCCACTTCTTCCACGTCCGTGTCGTACGAAAGCTGGCCGTCATGAAGCACATAGAAGTTTTCCCATTGCGGCTCTTCGAGTTCCTTCCCCCCTGCAACGAAATGGAAAAACCGCAGGGTCAAAGTGCGGACCCTGCGCTACAACTTCTCGCCATCGCGGCTCGCCACTTGCCCACATTCCTCTGCAATTTCCTTCTTCAAACCATCGGGCTCCAGAACCTCCGCCTCGGCGCCGAAACCAATCAGCCAGCGCTTGACTTCGCCGAGGTCGGCGACTTTGAGCGTGAAGATGATGCTGCCGTCGGGCTGGCGCTCGATCTTCTGGCTGGGGTGCCAGGTGCGTTCCTCAATGTATTTGGCCTGCCAGGGCGAAAAGCGAATCTTCACTTCCTGGGTTTCGCCCCAAATCATGTTGAAGGCGGATTGGGTGAACTTCTCGAAGTCGAAATCCGGCGGGATTTCGAAGCGCCGGTTGGTCGGCGTGACGGAGCGGATACGCTCGACGGCGAAGACGCGCAGGTCGTTCTTGAGATGATCGTAGCCGACGAGGTAGAGGCCGTTGTTAACGTACCAGAGCCGGTAGGGGTCAACGTCGCGCTCGATGGCTTGCGCCTGCTGGGCGGCGTGGTGGCTGATGCGGACGGTGGCCTTGTGCAGGACGGCGCGCGCGAGCGCCTCGATCACCGGCTGCGACCGGCGGTAGTCCTTGAAGCCGAAGTTGCGCACGGCGAGCGCGTTATCCAGACCGCGCAGGAAGCGGAGGCCCGCCGGCGGCAGTTGCGAGCCAATCTTCTCGATGGCGGTCTCGAGCGACTCGTAAATGGCCGTTCCCTCGAGCGGCTTGAAAAGCCCCCGGCTGAAGTAAAGCGCCATCTGCTCGGTGAGGGTAAGCGAGACCGAAGCCGCGGGCTGAAAGCCTTCCGTGAAGCGCCAGAAGACCGTCCCGTTGCGCACGTCGTTGGTGACGGGGAAGCCCGCCGCTTCGATGACGGCGATGTCCCGCTGGATGGTGCGCTTCGTGACGCCCAGCTCGCTCTGCAGTTGCGCCAGCGTCCGCCCCACCCTTCCTGCCAGAAGCTTGATGAGTCGCCACTGCCGGGTCAGTTGATCGCCACGGGGCATGACAGGTTGCTCCTTGCCCAAGGCTTGGTGATTGCGGACAGAAACGGGCGTTATCATACCACCCGCTGCCGTCCGTCAAAAGTGATTCCGCTTCAGGAATCGCAGGGGCAGACCTGCGTGTCTGCCCCAGGGCATCGCGACAAAGTCCGTAGAGACGGCTCGCCGGGCCGTCTCTACATCAACCCCGCGGGAGGGCAGAGCCCTCCCCTACCCGAGGTGACCGTAACGATCGAGGTAGATGGCGTCGGCGTCGATGCCGAGTTTCCCGAGGGCGCGGCGCTCAGGCCAGGGCAGCCGGCCGAAGCGAGAAATGTACTCCCGCGCATTGGCCTCGGCTTCTTGTCTCCTCCCCAACGCCACATAGGCCAGCAGCTTGTTTTCGAGGGCCAAGGCATGGGCGCAATGCAGCAGAGGATTGTCCGAATCCTCCAATTGGTAAGCCCGCTCGAACCACTGCAGAGCCTCCCCGTATCTTTCGCGCCGATAGTAATACCAGCCGATGTTGATCCAGCAATTGTGGTAGCAGTGCCGGCAGAGGGCCTCGGGGTGGCGCAAAGCAGCCTGGAATTCCACGAGGGCTTCGTCATACCGGCCTAATCGGACGAGTGTAAATCCCAGATAAAAGTGCTTCTCAGGGTCTTCGGGGTTTGCCTGGACGGCGGCCTGCTGGGCTGGAAGGTATCGCTCGGTCTCCTCAAGGGCCTCGCGAAGGATGCGCATGGCCTCAAGGATGTCCGCCTGCCCTTCTGTCGTCAGCTTCGGCGCCGCACATTCAAGCAACTGCCCGTACAAATCGAATGCGCGCTTGTCTTCCAACCACTGTTGACAGAGCCGCGCTTCCTCCCACAAGTCGTAGAATTTGGCATTGGCGTCATCACGCACGGCCACCTGCTCAGCCGAAACAAGCGGTTGGGGAAGCCATGCCAGCGAAATACCCGCCAAGCCTTTCCAGAGCAGTTCACGTCTTTCCACGCTCAACACCTCCTATTGTCAAAGATCAGTCGCTCAGTAACGGCCAGACTAGCAGAAGGATATGGCAAGGGAGGTCGCAGGTCGTGAAGCTTCTTGGAATTTTTTCAGCTTGGCAGGGACAGAACGGCTAGGTTAGAGATGTGCCGCGCTGAAGCGCGGCGCTACGTGGCGGTACGTTTACAAGGTGGCGATTAGGGTCGCGAGCGGGGCGGCGCGGCGGGGAAGTTCGCTGACAATGATGTGTTCGTGGCGGGCGTGACCCCCGTTGCCGACACCTCCGAGGCCATCGAGTGTCGGGATACCGAGCGCCACGGTGAAATTACCATCGGAGCCGCCGCCCTGGAAGTCCACCACCCAACGGCTCCTGGCAGAGAGTCATCTGACGAAAAGGTTGTTTGGAGCGATGCTCCGACGGATCGAAGCACGGCCCGCGGCAAGTGGAACAGGATGGTACTTTAGAAGGAGGCATTATGAATACAAGGCAAGGCATCGGTGCCCAGCTTGTAATCCTCGATGTTCGTCCAAATCCCCCAATAGGCACCTTTTCGCTGGTTATGCGCATAAGCGTCGATTACTTGACGCTTTCGGAGGCGGCGCCGCATCTACAACTGTCTGGTCAACTTGAGTTCTCATGTTCCCTCCCTCTAGCAGATTCCGTAACCCCTTATCGCTCAAGGCTTTACTTTGTATCAGTTCCCCTTCCTTGCGACAGCTTTCGCCCCGAAACTGATACAAGACCCCCGTTATGCGGTTCCCTTCCCGCCGTCAGGATCGGCCTTCGGCCCGTGCCGTCCCGGACCCGTTGCCCCCCTCTAGTAGCGCATCGGCATGACGACGTACTGATAGTTGAGCGCCGACTTATCCTCGGGGTCGGGGCAGGTCACGAGGCGCGCCGCCGGGTTTTCGTCCTTCATTTCCAGGCGAATTTTGGCGGTCCCGGCCACGCTCAAAAAGTCCAGCAGATACTGGGAATTGAAGCCAATCTTGGCTTCTTCGCCGTGCGTTTCGACCATCAACTCGTCCGTCGCTTCACCGTACTCGCCATTGGCGGCCGACAACTTTAATTGTCCGGAGCCCAGGGTCAGGCCCACAGCCTTGGTGCGTTCGT
>Ga0315284_10005024_pt1 | contig 18799 bp, 15 predicted proteins | sample YL17G09_16_MG_FD_203696 | JGI IMG/M metagenome (GOLD analysis project Ga0315284, IMG submission 203696) | Sediment microbial communities from Yellowstone Lake, YNP, Wyoming, USA - YL17G09_16 | ecosystem: Environmental > Aquatic > Freshwater > Lake > Sediment | place: USA: Wyoming | collected... | reverse complement strand
CTTCAACGCATTGCTGATCAGGTTTTGAATGCATTGAGACAATGCGTGGGGATCCACACTTGCCAGAGGTTCGCCGGCGCCAAGGCTTTTTTCAACCTCGAAATCCGCAGCTTCGATCATGGGAAGCGCCTTTTCCAGGGTGCTTTCCACAATATCGTCGATCCGAGCCGGGGAAAGGCTGTAACTCCGGCGCCCCTTCTGAATGCTGGCAAATTCAAGAACCTGACCCACCATGCCGGAAAGTCGCCATCCCTCATCCCGGATGAGCTTCCCGTACTCCTGAACCTGTGCCCTCGAATCAGCGACCACACCGGCAGCGAGATTGTCGCCTGCCGAGCAGATTACGGCCAGGGGGGTTCTGAGCTCATGGGAAACCCCGGCCACGAACTCCATTTGCAGCTGGGCCAGCCGCTGGGCTCTTTGTGCATAAGCAACGATCAACGCCATGCTGGATCCGAGCAGCACCATGATTCCGAAACTAATCGCCAGGTTGCGCCGCCGCGTGCCGGACACAACCGCCTCGAGCGATCCCTGCCTGTGTTTCACCACCAGTTCCCAATCGGCGCCATCGTTGCCCGGAAGAACCACCATCCCTCCCCGGGCAACGCCCCGGCCGGGAGGTCCGAAGGGCGGACGAAGATCGCCCCTGCCGGGAGGTCTCATGTCGATTTCCGCTCCGGAGCCCCGCCGACCCATACGCCCCCGCGGCTCATCGAGCAGGGCAATCCTGGCATCAGGCGATGCCATGGCAAGCGTAGAGAGACCGGGATCGGACTGGTAAATCACGTGGCCGGGATTGTTTCCACTGAGGATGGCGATCTGGTACACAAAGCCGTCGGGGCCGCCAAAATACCTCTGCGCAAGTTCAGGAAGGAACTCCTTGCGCATGTAATCCAGGTTGAGCTCGATCAGAAGCAATCCGAGAAAACGATCGTTTGCCTGGGACGGCGCCGGCGGCGGCCCTAATGCCATGATGGGGTGCAGCAAAAGGGGTAGCCCGGAGATCATAGTCCAGGCGAAAGGACGGCCCTCTGGAGGCAAGCGTAGACTGTTCGCAAACGCCCCGGAGTATCGCTCGCGGAGGCTCTCGAACCGGGCAGGCCACGCTGCGGACACGAATGTCTTCGTGCCTGGGACCAGCTCCAGGAATATCGGTCCAGCCTCGCCGTCCGCCACCCAGAGAAAAACGGTGTGAACCAGCGGCATTTCGGTTACGTTCACTGCATCTGAAGCGTTCCGGGCATAGCGGGCCCAGTCCCTGCTGTTGAGAGTCGTATTGTCGGGTTGAAAGGCCAGGGCGATCTGCTGCAGCTCACGGTTGAACTCCTGCCGGAATTGGTTTACCGAGGCACTCAGGCTGCCCTGCATGCGCTCTCTTTCCGCCTGGCTGACCTCGCCGATCCAACGATATTGAAGGACGGCCAGCGTGATGAGTACGGCCGCGAGTGCCGAGACCACACCAATTCGCAGGATGATATGCCTGGATAGAAGCTTCATCGGAACCAGCATAGCCTCCATCCCTCCCGGCCTCAAGATATTCCACAATGTTTACCGAATCATGTTCGTATGCTTCGTGTATTTCGTAGTTCCATCCCTCCGACTGCAAATCAGAACCGCCGGAGTTCGTCGGGTGTCAGCTTGCCGTCGGAGTTTTTGTCCAGCGTCAGCAGCGCCGCCGGTGCGTGCGCGATTTCCTGTGCATCGATGACGCCATCGTGATTAGCATCCAGCGCCATGACAATGGGATTCTGCATTGGTCCGCCGGGTCCGCGTCCGCGCGGGACATCGCCGGCCGGAGGGGGTTGCATGCCTGCCCGGCCGCCGCGCGCGCCGGAAAACTCGTCGCGCGTAAGCTGGCCGTCCCCGTTTTTGTCCAGCGCCAGCAGGCTTGCGGAAGCAATGGCAATTTCCTGTGCATCGATGACGCCATCCTTATTGAGGTCCAGCGCCATGATGATTGGCTCGCCGGGCGGGCCCATCAGTTCGTCGGGTGTCAGCACCCCATCGTGGTTCCTGTCCAGCGCTGCAAGAGCTGCGGGCGCCTTGGCGATTTCCGCTGCGTCGATCACGCCGTCATGATTGGCATCGAGCGCGGCGAAGATCGGCTGCATGGCAGGTCCCCCGGGGCCTCGTCCGCGTGGACCCGCGCCGGCAGGAAGATCCTGTGCTCCTGCCCCACCACCGCGCAAGGCCATCAGTTCATCGGGCGTGAGTTGTCCATCCCCGTTTTTGTCCAGAGCCTTGAGCGCCACAGACGCGCCGGCGATTTCTGTTGCATCGATTACGCCATCCTGATTCGCATCCAGGATGCCCATCCATGGCCCGCCCATCCTTCCTCCGGCGGGACGCTGTTGCGCCGCCGCAGTCCATGCCAGAACGGCAAGCGCGAAACCGATGAATACCGTTTTTCTTATACTCATAATGCTCAACTTCATTTCAGGGACATTGTTTGGGTTGCCACCCCTCGGTGGCCGGCTAAATCCGGTACCCGATCAGGCAGCTTTTCAGCTTCTCCTGCCCTAGTATACGAGTATCATGGTCCCTTGTTTGTTAAACAACGTTAAGCACTCGTAAAATCTAGATCCGCCCTAAAAGAGGTTGTTATATTTTGACCAGAGCAGTTCGCCCAGTTTCCAGTAATCCTCCACGGCCTTGTTGGCAATCCCCACACAATACTTCGTGAGGAATTCTTCGGCCTTCGCCGGATCGGTCTTGTAAAGCCTCAGCGCTTCGTCCTCGATCTCCTTCTGCTTGCCGAACGCATCCGTTTCAATCGGCTGCCAGACCTTTTTCAGATCCTCCTTCATCACCTGATACCGGATATAGGAGAGTTTGCTTGCCTGGCGGAAGGCCCACCAGGCGCAATCACGCCGGTACTTCTCTCTGCCGTCGACCATGAAAGATTCCGGCATCTGGGAGATCCCGATGTAGAAGGGCATGTGGGGCGTGGTCGCAGGATTGTCATAACCCAGCCAGACCAGCCCGCCGATCTGATTCGGCAACCAGGAGCGGGACTGCGTGATCTGCAAGTAGGTGGCGGTCGGGGAGCCAATGTTCCTTTCCCTCTGGATGTGGAACAGGTTCATCCAATCACCGTTCATGAAGGGATTGGCGACGGGACTTTTGGCCGCCTGTCCCTGCGCATTGACCACTGTGAGATTCCGGGTCATGTCAAAGGCCGTACCTTCATAGCTGTCACGGAAGATCGCGAGCACATCCTGGACGGAGACCTTCTTGTCCGGCTTGACCGACAGCGGATAATTCTCGGCATTGGGATCAAGCTTGAGCGAAGGAGCCAGCAGACTGAGCACCCGCCACTCACGGCGACGGCAGTACAGGCTGGTTCTGTCCGCATAGGCGTAACAGAACTCGAACGGCTGGCCGCTTTTCGCGTCCCACCAGCCCATCTCCTGCGCCAGCGATAAGACATTGTCAGAAGCCATGTAATAGTCTTTGTTTTTCAGATCCAGCTGCCGGATCCGATTCGCGTTTGCCGACATCCCGATCTGATCGTCAGGGATGCGAACTGCAGCCCACAACGCGCCGACCTTGCCTCTTCCGGGACCCAGGATCTCGAAATGCCACACCTCGTTGGGATCGGCGAAGGTGAAGCACTCCCCGGCGTCGTTGTAGCCGAATTTCTTTGTGAGTTCGTCGGCGATCCTGATCGCTTCGCGGGCCGTCTTGGCTCGTTCCAACACGAGACGGTATAGCTCAGGCGCATCGATGATCCCCTTGGAACTCATCAGCTCGCGCCTGCCACCGGTCGTCGTCTCGCCGATCGCGAGCTGATGCTCGTTCATGATGGGATAGGCGGCGTTGAGGTACCTATACGTTTCCGCAACCTGGGGGATCTCGCCGGTCGGAACGCGATCGCTGTCATCGGGACCCTTGGTCCTCTTGGGCTCGAGCCAGACCTTGGCCTGCTCGGCCGGATTGTGCTTCTGGCGGGCCACCATATTCATCCAGGTGCGGTCGGTACCGCTGTCGCAGGAGTGAGAGGTTATTGTTGAACCGTCCACGGATGCGAGCTTGCCGACCAGGATGCTGGTGCAACTTTCCGGATCCTGCCCTTGGTTGGTTTGTGCCGGCGAAAAAGATAAAGTTGCCAGCAAGAGGAATGCAAATGCGATCGGGAAGGATCGCCGAATCATGCCGCCTGGATGTCTTGGACTCATCATCATGCTCTCCTTGTTACACAGAGTGTGCCGAATCTGAATTCTGGCCATCTTAGCGCGTGACAAACATGGAAATACATGAAAATTCTCTTCGTATTTGATATCAGCATCATAAATTATTAGTACTAAATGTATAGGTGATACGATTGGTAAAAAATTTGTAAACTTTTATACAGGTTTCGGCGTCTAATATGTTTGTAGCATCCAGTACGCATCAATCATTCAAGCATCTTGTACGCAGTGCACTACCCCGACTCAATGCACTGCCTCAGCTGGCACCAACTGCGAATGGCATGCCTCAACGGAGTGTATGTTTGTGGCCGGAGCAATCTTGCATCGACTCTTGTCGCCCATTGACTGCGGCGGGACCGGACGTCAGCCTTTTCTGGTGAGAGCGGCGGCGGTATTCATTCTGGGATTGGCTGCTTGCACGCAAATTGGCCCGCCCCAGACGGCGGATCCCGGATCCTCCAGGATTGCAGCCGTTAAGTTTGGGACATTTCTCCGTAACCTGCGCCTCCACGGCACCGTCGGAGCAGTCCAATCTTACGGTGTCCTCGCGCCGCGCCTTGCCGGACAGATGGCCAGTACCATGGTCATAACTAAGATCGTGCGCAATGGCGTGCGGGTTCATAAAGGCGACATCCTGGCGGAGTTCGATCGTCAGAATCAGATAAAAAGCGTCCTGGACCGGCAGGCTGACTACGACAACTACATCCAGCAGATCAAGAAGAAGCAGGCGGACCAGTCCTCCGCGCGCGTTGCAGACGACACAGATCTCAAAGGAGCAGAGGTCGATCTGCAGACGGCACGAGTGGAGATGCGCAAAAACGAAGTCATTGCAAGTTTCCAGGCGGAGATCAACAAACAGAACCTCGCCGAAGCGGAGGCGAAACTCAAACAGTTGAAGGATACCTATGCCCTGAAACGCGAGGCTGAGGCCGCGGACCTGCGCATCCTCGAGATCCAGCGCGATCGCGCCCAGAAGGCGGTGGCGTATGCCCAGAACAATATTGAAAAGATGACCATCAAATCTCCGCTGGACGGGCTGGTGGTTTTGTCTCCCATGTATAAGGGCACGCGCATGGTGGATCCTCAGGAAGGGGACGAAGTGCGGCCCGGGGGAGGCATTATGCTTGTGGTCAACCCATCTGCCATGCAAGTGTCTGCCCGTCTCAACCAGGTGGATCTGTCCCAGGTACACCTGGACCAGACCGCCGAAGTTCGTCTTGACGCCTATCCGGACCTGGTTTTTCCCGGCAGGATCGATCGCATAGGTGCGATCGGAAGCCCCAGTTCATATTCGAAGCGGATTCGATATTTCTCCGCCGTGGTCTCGATTCAGGGAAGCAATCCCAAACTCCTTCCCGATCTGACCGCAGCCGTGGATGTGCAGTTGGAGCGTTTGGATCACGTGTTGCTTATCCCTCGAGAAGCGGTCGTCATGCAAAAGGATCAGGCCATGGTGAATGTCGTTGTGAATGGCCGTCTCGAGCCGCGGCCCGTCAAAATCGGGCCGATGAATGAAAGCGAAGTGGTCATCGAATCAGGACTCCAGGAGGGCATGACGGTTTCTCTTACCCCGCGGATTGCGGTCAGCACGGGCAAGCGGCTGCCGGAGTAAGGCTGGAGCATGAGCGCATGAGACAGAATAGATCACGCAAACCATCCCTGGCGCGGAAACTCTGGACGATGCTGTTTTTGCTGGCCGTCGCGGGAGGGGGTGTCGGCATCTGGCGCCCTTGGGAAAAATCCAACAGTCCAACCCTGCCTACTGAAGAGGTGAAACTCGGCGATTTCGTGGATTATGCAGAACTGCGCGGGGAAATCAGGGTGCGAACCTCCACCGTGATCACGGGTCCCTATAACGCCGGGGACCTGCAGATTCTCAAACTCTGCAAGGACGGCGCACCGATAAAAAAAGGAGATGTGGTCGTAGAATTCGACCGCACCAGCCTGCAGCGCAGCGCGGATCAGAACCGTTTCACTTTGAAGCAGGTGGAGGCCGAGATCCAGCGGGCCAACGCTCAGCAACGCATGCGCGAGGAACAGATCCTCACCGATGTCATGAGTGCGCAATACGGGCTCGAGCGAGCGCGCCTGGATGCGAGCACGCGCGACGTCATTCCCCTGCTCGAACATGAAAGGAACGTCTTGGCGCTGGCCAAAGCCGAACAGAAGGTGAAAGAAGTGGAAAGTCGGATCACCTCCAGCCGCATCGGGGCCGAAGCCGATCTCGCGGGAACTATCCGCCGGCGCGACAAAGCCAAAGCCGACCTCGAGCAGGCGGAGCGCAATCTGGCTGCACTTACTCTCACATCGCCGGTCGACGGCATCAGCACTCTGCTGCCGAACTCACGCGCCCGAACCAGCATTATGGGAGGCACTACCCCGGTATTCAAAGAGGGCGATCGCGCCTGGGCTGGGGCGGGTATTGCCGAAGTGCCTGATCTTGGTACCATCCAGGCAAACGCTCCCGTTTACGAAGCGGACCGCGGTAAGATTGCCGGCGGACAGCCGGTGAGCTTAAGAGTCGACGGCGTTCCCGACAAGGAGCAAAAAGGACACGTCAGTGACATCAGCACGCTTGCCAAGCTCGATTACTCCAGTTATCCGACCAGAAAGAGCTTTGACATGGCGGTCCGTCTGGATCAGCCGGATCCCAGGCTGCGGGCAGGGATGAGCGCGACATTTCGTGTGGAGGTCGAACGCTTGCCCGACTCGATCGTGATCCCGGCGACGGCGACTTTTGACAGAGGCGGCCGCATCGTTGCGTACGTGCTTGCGAAGGGAGAGTTTGAAGAAAGGACGCTGGAAATAGGTCGCCGGGGCGACGGCAGGATCCTGGTTACGCGCGGATTGAAGCAGGGCGATCGTATCGCGTTAAAAGATCCGACCCTGAAAGAGGACCAGAAGTGATTTGTTGCGTGATGAACACGCCAAATCGAGAGGACCAGTGATGAGAGTCCGTGGAGTTACAGTTCTGACATGGGTTGCGGTCGTTCTTATCGCAGGCATGAGCATCGCCTGCGCTTCGCTCTCCCAGCTTATGAACCTGCAGAAATCCGGATCGAGCATACCTACCGCACGGGTGGTCCGTGAGCCCGTGGAGGTAAAGATTTATACGATCGGCGAACTTCGCCCTGCGCGGACCGCAATGATCGTTGCCCCGCCGGTGGCAGGAGGCACGCTGCAGATCGTACACATCGTCAAGACCGGGACGCGTGTGAATGAGCGCGACGTCGTCGTCGAGTTCGATCCCAGCGAACAGGAGTATGCCCTGGAGCAGAGCCAATCCCAGCTGGATGAGGCAGACCAGCAGATTAAAAAAATGAAAGCGGACCAGGCCGTCCGCGTGGCGCAGGAAGCCGTGTCATTGATGGCCGCACAGTTTAATGTCCGCCGCGCCGAACTCACGTGCATGGGGAATGAACTGCTGGGCACGATCGAAGCGAGGAAAAATGTCATTAGCCTTGAAGAGGCCAGGCGCAGGCTTGAGCAGTTGCAGCGCGACATCAAGTCACGTGCCAGTTCGGACCAGGCCGATCTAGCTGTTCAGATGGTAGGGCGCACCAGAGCCATGATGGGAATGAAGCTGGCGCAGCAAAACATCGACAATATGATTTTGCGCGCGCCGATCAGCGGAATCGTGATGCTGGGGCAGAACCTGGAGTCCCTGATGTCTGCCAGCGGAAGTATTTCGATTTCGTCCGGAATGGATATACCCGAGTATCGGGAGGGCGATCAGGCTTATGCAGGTCGACTGGTCGCACAGATTCAGAATATGGATCAGATGGAGATTTTGTCTAAGGTCACCGAGATCGACCGCGGGAGTCTTAATCCAGGACAGCCGATCGACGCATGGGTGGATTCGAGGCCGCTGAAGAAATTTACCGGCAAGATCAAGTCCCTGGCAGGATCGGCTTCCTCCTCGGCGGGCGCATATTCCTATCTTGATTATCTTGAAGCACTATCGACGCGCAGTTTCGACGCAACCTTCGAACTCGACCCGAATGGCGAGCAGATAAATCCGGGAGTGACGACGCGCGTTATGGTGCGAGGAACCAATGTCAACGATGCCCTCTCTGTTCCGCGCCAGGCACTTTTCCAGAAGGAAGGAAAATGGGTTGTGTATGAGCGGCACGCGGAGAACTGGGAAGCACGGGAAATCCAGATCAAATACCTGACCGAGAGCCGCGCCGTGATTGAAGGGATTGCGGAGGGGACCGAGGTCGCGCTGGTGAATCCGGACCTTCAGAAGGGAAAGACCGCCGGGAAGGCCGGTCCCCTGGCATCGATTCTTGGAGGAACGACGCAATGACGCCTAAATCCGGCAGCGACGGGACCAAGCTCAAGCGACGCCGACGTCAGTGGCTTCCTGATCTGCGGCTGGCTCTGCAGAATCTTGGCGTGCGCAAGCTGCGCTCCCTGCTGACCATGCTGGGCATGATCTTTGGCGTCGCCGCGGTGGTATCGATGCTCTCGATCGGCGCGGGCGCGCAACAGCAGGTGCTGGCATTTATCGAGCAACTGGGTGTGCGCAACTTGATCGTCGAGGCCAAGGATGTAACCGACACCCAGGAATTGCTCAAGATCCGCAAGACATCTCCGGGGCTGTCTCTCAAAGATATGAGAGTAATTCGCACCAACATCGGCAATCTCACGGCGTCGACCCCCCGCAAGCGTCTGGCCCCATCGAGCATGCTGCCCAAGCCGCGGCAGGATATGCCGGGTGTGTATGGTGTGGCCCCTGAATATCAGGATATTGCAGGGCTGAAGCTCGTTGCAGGGCGATTTTTTAATCAGGAAGATGATGATCGTGTGGCTCCCGTGTGCGTCCTGGGAGAAGGGGCGAAGGCGAGTCTCTTCCCGCAGAAAGAGGCGGTGGGGCAATATGTAAAGATCAATGAGCAGTGGTTTCGGGTGATCGGAGTTCTGGGGTCTCAGCTCACCTCCCAAAGCGAGCTCTCGGGGCTGAAATCACAGGATTACAACAATCTCGTGTACGCTCCGATCAATAGCGTCATCTACCGCCTGGAAGATACCAGGAGCTATCTGAGAGACGAAATTGATGGCCTCTTCCTCCAGTTGGATAAAACCGCGGACAGCAGTGTGGTCGCGGACGTCGTTCGCGGCATCCTGAACTCCTCGCATCGCAATGCCGGCGATTTCAGCCTGATCGTGCCAGCGGAATTGCTGGCTGAACAGAAGCGAACGCAGCGCATTTTCGAAATGGTCATGGTTGCCATCGCTTCTATTTCGCTCCTGGTCGGCGGCATCGGCATCATGAACATCATGCTGGCCAGCATCCTCGAGCGCACCCACGAGATCGGCGTGCGGCGCGCGGTAGGAGCGCGCAAGCGCGATGTCCTGCGCCAGTTCCTGGTGGAAGCCATTCTGATCTCTTTTGTGGGCGGCCTGCTCGGGATTGCATGCGGGTTCGGCATTTCGCGTCTGGTGGCAGTGATGGCGGGCTGGTCGACGATCGTGACCATGAATTCCATCCTGCTGGCGTTCCTGGTCTCAGTGTCGGTCGGCCTAATCTTCGGCATATATCCTGCAGCAAAAGCGGCGCGCCTCGACCCCGTAGAAGCCCTCCGCTACGAGTAGGTCGCGAAGGTCGCAGAAAAAGGCATTCAAAAGCAAGAAATTCTCTGCGCTCTCTGCACCCTCTGCTTCAAAATTACTCGCCCAAAAACTGCAAAAGCAGCCACGAATGACACGGAATGGCCATTCGTGTCATTCGTGGCTGCCCTGCAAAGACCATTCATTCTCATGCGCCATGATGCGTATTCAAATCTGCTTCCGAGGAATTCCTGTACCTCGCGGCGCTGGTAAAGGAAAGCAGGAGAATGATGGCTGCGAGTGCCAGATAGGCGGCCGTGAACTGGTATGGGACGGAGCGCTGGAGTGGGGTTGCCAGGTTCCATGGCAGATAGACACTACCTTCGGGCAGGGCGGAATGAATGATTCCGAAGAATGTGGCTGCGCCTAGAATAGCCAGGTACAACGATGCGAGTTTGAATCGTTTGTCGATCAAAACGGCGAGGAATGCGCCCCACAGCATGGCTGTAAGAATGAAGCCGTTGCCAACAGCAACCGTGACCAGCGTTTCCGGCAACTCTTTCCCTGCCGTCCCCATGAGTTGTAGGAAGCGATCAGCCGGCACGATGGATGGAGTGCTGTACTTGATGGCCAGCAGGCGCGCAAGCGTCGGGAAAAATGCGAACGCCGCGGCGGGGGCATGCGGTCTCGGGCAGGCGAGGAAGGCCTGGACCATGATCTCGAGGGCGACAAAAATCAAAATCGGCGCAAGCACGGCGCGCGGGATCAACTCCACGATGAAGGAAACATAACCAAAGATGCCGCCCAAACCGATGAAGAGCCCTGTCAACAGTGTATACCCGGCGCGTGAGCCCATGCCCTTGTAGGCCGGCTGCCCGATATAGGGAGTCGACTGAGCCACACCTCCGCACAGGCCGGCTACCAGCGTGGCCACGGCTTCCGTGAGCAGAATGTTGCGGGTTTTGAAGTCGTCTCCTGCGACACGGGCGCTCTCGGTCACATTGATGCCGCCGACGACGGTGAGCAGTGCAAACGGGATCGAAATCGGCAGATACGGGAGCGCCGCTTTCAAGCCCTTCAGAAAATCGAGGGTGGGCATCGGGAAGCCCAGGTGCAATTCCGCTGTGGGTGCCGTGTATCCGGAACCCACCAGCCCCGCGGGGCCCAGCACGTGATAGAGTGCGGTCCCCACGGCTATGGCTGCCAGCACTCCAGGGATTTTCCCCGGCAGTCGGACCTTTGCGACAAGGGTGTATAGGATCAATCCCAGCGAGACCATGCCCACGAGCGGCAGTCCGAAGATATCCATCAGCGGGGTGAATCCGATCAGCGCCAGGCCGATGCCCGCGAGCGATCCCAATAATCCCGCTTGCGGCACGACCTTTTGGATCCAGCCGCCGCAGAATGAGAGTACAAGTTTGACTACTCCCATCATCATCATGGTAGCCATGCCGATGTACCATGTCATCATGGCAGCCTCGCGCGGTTCCATGCCGCCGGCCTTGAGCGAGGTGAATGCGGGACCAAGGACTACCAAAGCAAGGCCAATGGTGGAGGGAGTGTCCAGACCAAGCGGCATTGCGGTTACCGTCGAACTCCCCGTGCGCCTGGCAAGCCGGAATGCCATCCAGGTATATACCAGGTCGCCGAACAGGACTCCGAAGGCAGTGCCGGGAAACATCTTCGTGAAGACAATGTCGGCTGGAAAACCGAACGCGACCACCAGGACGCCGGCCAGGAAGGACAGCACGGTCACGTTATCGAACATCAGCCCGAAAAAGCCGTTGATGTCGCCGAGGGCAAACCATTGATATTTGCGGCCAGCCGTCATGCCCGACTCCTTGCCATCGAAAAGGGGAGAAGCCCCGCTGTTGAGGTCAGTCTCATTTGAGCCAGTTCAAGTCGATGTTGATCTGCCTGCGATCCTTCTGCTCATGCGGGATCAGCACGAAGCGCTGCCCGTCGCCGGCCACGTCGTAATTCGGGAAGGCGTCGATGTCGCCGGTTTCATGTTCACCCGGCACAACGAGCCGGGGCGGATCCGGATTGAACTCCGGATCCGTCCGGATCCCCACTTCCATCAGGCCTTTCCAATAGCGGAAAAACAGCTCCCGGCCGTCGTGTCCCCATACCGGTTCACGGCCCTCAGCTGTTGAGATCTGATATCTTTCTCCCGGACCCGGATAGGGCTGGACGTAGACCTGTGCGAGGCCTGAGTCGTTGGAAGTATATGCGAGCCAATGACCATCGGGAGAGAAAGTCCCGCCCCACTCGGCATAGGGCGTGCACAGATAGGGCCGCGCATTGTTTCCGCCCTCAAGGGAAAGGATCCAGATATCGGGTCCGGTGTCGGGAGCGAATTCCGTAAACACCAGGGATCTGCCGTCCTGTGACCATGAGTTAGGCACACAAGGGCTTTCGCTCTTGCGCAGCAACTCAGCGGTGCCGCTGCCGTCGGCCGGCATCCTGTAGAGATGCCACTCGCCATCGTGTACGGAGGCGTAAGTCAGTTTTTTCCCGTCCGGCGTCCATACCGGCAGCAGGTTATGGCCATCGGACGTCAGGCGTTTGAAGGCGCCGTTTGCAAGATCCACTGTCCAGATGTTGGACTTCTCGGCCTGAGATTTGATCGCGACTGCCAGTTGCCGCCCATCGGGGGAAAGTCGAGGATACGAAAAGGCGCCGCGGTTTACCGTCAGCTTTTGCATACCACCCTGGCGATCGACCCATGCCAAGGAGCGCAAATCATCATCCTCTGCCGCTAGTGCATAGGCAAGCACGCCGGAGTGCGACAGTGAATAGTGGCCGGCCCATACCGAAGGATCGGTGCCGATGCCCCGTTTTACCAGGAATGGAGTTCCCATCACCTTGAGCCCGGCCGGGTCGAAGCGAACTGCCATGAGATTGCCCGCCCGGACGAAAAACAGTTGCCCCGTGGGCGAGAAGCGAGCATCCGAAGCCCCTTCGAGAATCACCTTCTTCTGGCCGCTCTTGAGCATAAGAGCGGCCACACATGCAGCGTTCGCGGCGCCCGAAGTGCCGATTGTGAAAATCACCGCCTTGCCGCCGGGAAGAATCTGGGGCCAGCGGTGGGTATACTCCTTTTGCTGCAGTTGGGTTACCGGTTCCGCCTTGCCTCCTGCTGCCTGGATACGCCATAGACCCGAGAACACATCGGGCGCAAAGATAATGGAACCGTCCTCACCCCAGGAAGCACCAAGCCCGAACTGAGCCGGGCACAGGACCACGGGAGTTCCGCCCGTCAGCGCTACTTTTTTCAGCTTGGAGTCGCGCGCATCGAAGTAACCGATCCATGAGCCGTCAGGCGAAAAGAATGGACTGTAGGCGCCCAGTGTTCCCGGAATTGGCTTGGGTTCGCTATCCTCCAGCTCACGCAAAACCAGCTGCGTGTTATCGCCTTGCTGTGCGACGTAGGCAAGATGCTTGCCGTCGCTGGATAGGAGCAGGGGATTGGCTCGCAGAGCCAGAGTGGCTGTCTGCGGCAAGGTCATCACGAAGCGCATGAGCGGCGGAGATGTGGTAGTTCGCATGCTCAACCAAACAGCGAAGCCTCCTGCAAGCGCTCCCGCGATCAAGCCGCAAGCCCACCAAAGAAGCCGTAGGTAGAGCGTGCGCCGTTCAGGCTTTATCTGGATTCCTGCGCCCTGATCAAGCTGTTGCATATGCTCATTCGCCAGACGATCATTCCTTTTGTTTGTACTACCTGTCCCCAAGTCCCTTGTAGGAAGACGAGGATGTTTTTGCCACAAGACGCAGAGCAGGTAGGCGCGAAGCGCCGGCAGTAAGTAGCCGCGCCCGTGAGGGCGTGGTGGTGAGAGCATAGAATTCGAGGTCCGAAGGACCGGCACAGATTTCTTGTGCCGCACCTTTGGCGCTCATTCCCGTGGCCCATAAATCCCGGCCTCACGGCCGGGCCTATTGCCTGCCGCCTCTTCGAGGCTCCTTTTCTCCGCGGCTCACCTTGGTTTTGGTTGCGGCCATGCCGTGCCACGCAATTCGTACCCGGAGTTTTTGTGCCCATCGTCGCCCGCATGCCCCCTACTCGTCGCTTCAGTGATAGGGTATCCCGAGGGCAACCGGCCTTCCTTGGCTGAATTGCAGACTCAGGATAGGCAGCAAGCCGGCAAAAAACAACATGCTTCTTCGGATTGGTGTGGCCGGCAGCCATAGACTTATTGCATTAAGATCGCGAGTGTGACAAAGTGAACCCGAAGGGAGTCGGATTCTGCGCTCTACCCCAAGCGAGTATTCCCAAGAACAGAACGCTTTACGCCGCTTTGTCGGCAAGCAATGCGCTCTCGACTTTCCTTGCAGATGGTTGCCGATCCGGAGACGCATGGACCTGAAAGCTCACGGAGGGTCCCGTTCGGCGGCCGGATCCATATCAGGAGGATAGCATGTCAAAAAGGCTGTATGTCGGAAACCTGCCGTACTCGGTCACGGAAAGCTCATTGCAGGAGATTTTTTCGGAAGCCGGCCCGGTTGAATCGGTAAAACTTATAACGGACCGGGACACCGGCCGTTCCAAGGGTTTCGCGTTTGTAGAAATGGGTACGGATGAGGGCGCCGAGCGTGCCATTGCGGAATTCAACGGCCGCAAGGTCGACGGACGCGCGTTGACCGTGAATGAAGCGAGACCTCAGGAGCCGCGTGAAGGGCGGCCGGGCGGTGGAGGAGGAGGAAGAAGGCCGGGCTTTGGCAGACACTGAACTCAGTGCCGGCCGACCGATGATTTTGACATTGTGAAAATTCCACCGCCTATTTCTTGGGCTGCTTCACGCGGGTCAGGCAGAAGGTGCCGGATTCAATTTTGCCGTTGTTGTCCAAGCCCCACGTTTCATTGTGGTGGTCGGTGTCGACAAAGGTAATCGCCCGCTGCCTGAAAACTGCAAAAGCAGCCACGAATGGCACAAACCTTTTCTGCCCCGAAGGGAATCAAGCCTTCCACCGCTCAATTCCAGGGAAGCCGATCATGAGCTCCAGAGGCGACATTACAAGAAGGGAATTCATGGCTTCGACCGTGTCTGCAACCGCCGCGGTCACCCTGCAACCAGCGCCGGCAGCCGATAGAATGCCGAATATCCTCTTCATCCTTGCCGATGACCTTGGCTACGGGGACCTTGGTTGCTACGGGCAGGAGCAAATCCTGACTCCCAGCATCGACCGCCTGGCTGCGGAGGGAATGCGGTTCACCCAAGCCTATTCCGGAAGCACGGTCTGTGCGCCTTCTCGCTGCAGCCTGCTGACGGGAAAGCACACCGGTCATGCCACCGTGCGCGGGAACATGAAACCCGAATTGGGTCTGAGGCCCGATGAAATCACTGCGCCTTCGCTCCTGAAAGCGGCGGGTTATGAAACCGCTCTGTTCGGGAAATGGGGGCTCGGCGGTCCCGGCACAGGCAGCGTGCCCAATACGCGCGGGTTCGACTCGTTCTTTGGCTTCCTCGACCAGCAGCACGCGCACAACTCCTATCCTGAACATCTCTGGGAGAATCAGGACGAGGTGTTTCTCACCGGCAACTGGTTTTTCCGGCGCCAGCAGTATGTCAACGACCTTTTCACCGAACGCGCCCTTGGGTTCTTGAAACGCCAGCGACAAAAGCCTTTCTTTCTTTGCCTGACCTATACGGTTCCTCACGCCAACAATGAACTGGGGGCCTTCAATGGCAATGGCATGGAGGTGCCCAGCGATGCTCCCTATTCGGGACGCGACTGGCCAGTGCTCGAAAAGAATTTCGCAGCCATGATCACTCGAATGGATACCGATATCGGAAAAATCCTGACTTTGCTCAAGCAGCTGGGGCACGAGGAAGACACCATCGTGTTTTTTACCAGTGACAACGGGCCGCACCGGGAAGGCGGCCATAATCCCGAGTTTTTCCATTCCTCCGGCCCGCTGCGGGGCCTCAAGCGCGATCTTTACGAGGGAGGGATCCGTGTCCCTTCGATCGTGCGCTGGCCTGGGAAAATAGCGGCACGACAGGTCAACGATTCGCCGTGGGCGTTCTGGGATTTCCTGCCGACCGTAGCGGAGTTGGCCGGACAGAAACCGCCGGCCGGGCTGGATGGCATCTCGATCGTTCCCGCGTTGCAGGGAAAGGCTTTGAAGCCGCGCGCGCACTTTTATTGGGAATTCCACGAAGGAGGTTTCCACCAGGCTGTCCGCCAGGGTGACTGGAAACTGGTGCGCCAGGGAGGCAAGGCTCCCGAACTTTACGACCTCGCGCGCGATCCATCCGAGCGCAATAATCTGGCGGCGCAGCATCCGGATATCGCAGGCAGCCTGACGAAACTGTTCAACTCCGCCCGCATTGATTCACCCAAATTCCCGATCAAGACCGGAAAATGAACCGGCCTGCCTTTAGGAACCAGACAATCTTCCTGCCCCGTTCTGCGATTCAGAAAGTAAAAGATAAAAGCAGCCACGAATGACACGAATGGGGAGGCGGAATTTCCATGGGGCAGGAGTGGGACAGAGGAAAACAAAAACCGCGCTTTCGCCCCATTCGTGTTATTCGTGGCTGCTTTTTATCTTGCAGTGTCTGAATCGCAGTGAATTGCAATGGTGCAATCGGAAGTGGGAGTCAGTAGCTTGTGCACCTCCATCGCGGCGCCGATGACCGTTCCCGAGAGTTCTTCATCGAGCATTCCAGCCTCCATAGGCTCCATCGTATCTAACCGGCGGCCCCAGTACTTGATCGAGAGTTTTTTGACAAATCCGTGAAATCCGTGGCGTTTTTGTTTTGATTTCTCCAGGAGTGACCCTCACTTCCGATTGCACCTGAATTGCAATGTCCCGTTGCCGAAAGGCCCGGTAAAGTGATAGGATGAGAGATAACTAATCCTGTGCATAGAGGCTGTTATGGAGAAAACAACCGAGTTTCGTGCCTCATCCCATCTTGTCGAGCGTCAAATGCTGCTGTCTCAGATGCGTGACAAAGCCGGCTCTCATCCTGCGGAGAGCGAGCCTGCGCGCGGTCACAGGTTTATCACCATTGCGCGCACGGTCGGATCCCTGGGAGATGAGGTTGCCGCCCAGCTTGCGGCGCGTCTGCACTGGCACGTGTTCGATCGGGAGATCGTGGATACGATCGCCCAGAACATCCATGTACGCCAGGATCTTGTGCGCGAGCTGGATGAGCGCTCGCAAAGCCTGATCCATGACACGGTAGCAAGACTGCTCTTGATGGCTGCGGGAATATCGTTCGGCAACGAAGAGTACCACGAAGCCTTGCTCAAGACGCTGGCGCTTCTTGCCGCCCGCGGCGATGCGATCATCGTAGGGCGGGGAAGCGCGTATGCTCTGCAGGGAGAGCCAGGTCTCCACCTGCGTTTCGTGGCGTCGCCGGAGGTCCGCGTCCGTCGGCTTGCCCAGCAATGGCGCGTATCGCCCGAGGCGGCGCGGCGCCGCATGGAACAGGTCGATGCGGAGCGCCGCAACTTCGTTCACCACCACTTCCGCCAGAGCCTCGACGATCTACACTTTTATGACGCCGTCTTCAACACGGATCGCCATGCAGTGGAACAGATCGCGGATGCTGTGATGGGGATGATCAAACTGCCGGAACAAGTTCCTCGATTCGTGGAGACTGCGGGGCATGGTACTGCCGCCGCCAAAACGCCTGCCGCGCACGTGATCACATCGGGGCCGGCTGCAAGGTAATTGATGTAGCGCTGAAGCTCATTTCGATCTCGGCCTGGGCTGCAGGGATGAACGATGCGGTGCGCAAGGGACACGGAGCCTGCGCCGGAATTCATCCTTTGTGCCGTGCCGTATTTCATTCTCCCCTTCCATCTTCCTGTAAGGAAGCCATCGAGTAACTGGTCGCTTTTGTCCCCGGATCTCCTTTTTATGACGACAACTCGGGACAGAACACCATGCGCCTTAACTTCTCGAATGCCTCACCCGAGAAAATCGACGAAGGGATCGCACGACTCGGCGGCGTGATTGCCCGCGCCCTCAAGCGTCAGCCGGTGTTAACTTCACACCCATAGCATAGTGGCTGCGGGTTTTGGCCGGCGCATGGACACATCCCGGTTATTCATTTTCGCACACATACGCGCGCCCTTTCCGGGTGCGGCGAGGGATTCTCCTGAGCTCACGAATCTCGCCAGCTTCAGGGGGTTAAAGAATTTAGGGCTTTGCGGTGCGCTTTTCTGTAACCGTCTGCAAGGGTGCTGACGATAGAGTCGGAGAACCCGGCATCGTATAGCTGAACCTGTTGGCGGAGCTCGCAATCTGCGGTTTCGTCCGGAGGCCGGCCGTGGCTCGGCCTTGTCGCGCATGCACGGAGTACGGGGGATACAATGCAGTCTTTCAGCGAACCCGCACACTGGATGGCAGTATCTCTTTCGTCGGACGGACTCATAACTTCCATTTCCAGTGCTGCGGAGCAGATTACGGGCTACTCGGCCCGCGAACTTGTGGGCCGCCCGGTTACCGTCATTCTGGGTGATCGATCTGTCTTTGAAATCTCACAGATCATGAAGTCCGCGCTCGATTGGGGGCTATGGGAGGGCGAAATTGTGCATCGAAACCGGAGCGGCAAGCCACTTCGAGCCCGCTCCACACTGGCCCAGCTGACCTCGCATCAGAATGACTGTGCTGGATTCCTGCTGCTGTCTGATTTGAAGCCGCGGACGGTTCGTGACGGGGCCGCCGGTCCCCTGGGCGATGTGGCTGCGCATCTGCGCCAGACCTCTCACGAATTGAATAATCCTCTGGCGGTGATGATGGGATTTGCGCAGCTCATCCTGCTGGATCCGCATTGCGAGGGCAAGATACGTTCGGACGTGGAACGCCTCTACTCGGAGACCAAACGCATCATTCAGATCGTCGAGCGGATGCATTCCTATGCGATGTCACTGCAGGAAACGCACGCCGAATTGGGACAAGTGCGAATGACAAGCTAGTAGGCCGTCCTGAAAGTTGAGAGCTTTGTATTGGCATTTCATCATACCCCAGCTATTTGACGCAACAGGATTGTCCTTGGGCCTTTGCTGAAATGCCGTCGAGGAGCACCACCAATGCCTCG
>Ga0315284_10005023_pt1 | contig 18799 bp, 24 predicted proteins | sample YL17G09_16_MG_FD_203696 | JGI IMG/M metagenome (GOLD analysis project Ga0315284, IMG submission 203696) | Sediment microbial communities from Yellowstone Lake, YNP, Wyoming, USA - YL17G09_16 | ecosystem: Environmental > Aquatic > Freshwater > Lake > Sediment | place: USA: Wyoming | collected... | reverse complement strand
TTTTTCTAAAAATTATTCAAGAAAAAAATAGAAAAATAATTTAATTAATTAAAAACTTTTTTTGCCCAATTTTTAATACTTTTGGTTTAAATTTGGGGCTTTTTCTAAAAATTATTCAAGAAAAAAATAGAAAAATAATTTAATTAATTAAAAACTTTTTTTGCCCAATTTTTAATACTTTTGGTTTAAATTTGGGGCTTTTTCTAAAAATTATTCAAGAAAAAAAAAAGATATTTAAAGACTATTTATTATATATTTATATAATGAGTACAAAAATTTGTTCAAAGTGTAAAGTTTCAAGAAATATTGAGAATTTCAAAGGTGAAAGAAAAAACGAAACAAAAACATGTTCCAAATGTCGGAGTTATAAAAAAAAATATTATAGAACACATTATGACAAAATTGCGGAATACATTAAAAAACATACGCAAGAAAAACGTCAATATATGAAATTATTTAATGAAAAAAGAATGATAATTTGTTCATGTGGTAAAAAAGTGCGAAAAGATATTATGAATAATCATTTGAAAAAGTATCATAATTTAAACAACTTAAATGAAAAAAAAACATGTAATAATATATGGACGTATATATATTAAACGATGAAGGAAACATAGATGAAATTATATGTGTATCTAAAGAAATAAATTTATAAAATTAAGTTTATATATAAGGAACAATGGATATGGAATTATTAGAATCAGATATATTGTATATAAATGTTGACAAATCAAAACTTGAATTATTTAAAAATAAATTGAGTACTATTGCTAAAGAAAATAGTTATGACTATGATATATTGGATGAACAAGATATTGATAATAAAACAATTAGACTAACAATATATATCGACAGAAAATATGAATACGCCGTTAATCAATACCTATATTTTTATGATGATATTTATAATATATAAGGCTTCAAATAATTTTCAACATCATAATAATTTACCATTTTTATTTTTTCAATACTAAATTTTTTATTAATTATCTTATTGAGTTCTTTAACTTGTTTTGTTGTTGCATTAAATACATAACATTCATCTTTATCTTTATCTTTGAAAATATAATATTTCCCATAAGCAGAAGATGCCATTTTATTATTATTATAGATTTTTAATCTAAACTCCAAGATACACATGTAATATATGGCAATCCACAAGTTCCACTAAAATTAGTTATAGCATCTGGTTGTAATATTTCAAGAACTCCAGTACCTTCAAGATATGCGAAACCCGTTTGTATAGTACTATTATTCCAATCAATTACTGAATTACAAAATATTCCATTCGATACTCTAAATCTTGATGGAATTGCTGTATCAGTTTTCATAACACTAGATCCAGTTGCTGTAAGTGTAAAATTTGGAATTCTACAAAAAACCATTTTACCAATTCTTTTAAGAAGTAATGTTTTGGTTGCAGACGTTCCGCCACTCGTAAAAGTTGTATCATGTGTAGTTTCTTCATAATAATTTAATGATGAAGCAGTTCCTCCTGAAGTAGGTAAATATAAACCATCACCAATATATACTTTCTTTTTAATTCCAAAACCACCAGCACAATATAATGCACCAGTCGATGAACTTGAACTATCACCAGTCCCATTTACCATTAATGTTGTATTTGATTGAATAGTATCTCCTACAATTTGACTACCTGCATCTAATGCCATGAAATCTCTTGCATAAACTGACTTAGCAAAACCACCACCACCAGCTACAATTAATGTTCCTTGACCAGTTGTAGCGGATTCAGTTGTATTTGTAAGAGTTAATGATGCTTGACTTCCTCCACCTCCAGATATAGTTCCATAGATTGTTCCTCCTACTCGCAAATCTTTCGCAATACTAGCACCACCACTAACAACGAGAACTCCACTTTCTGTATCTGTTGCTTGTATAGTACCATTAATTGCAACTGAAGAATCAGCAAAAACTCGAAGTCCTTTTTGCTGATAACTTACCTGCATATCAATACTATTTTTTGAATTTCCATCTCCTACTTTCGTAAACCACATCTGTGCCTCATTATATTTTTGATCATTATATCCTCCTTGAAAAAAATTATGTGCATAACTATCTGGTAAAGCTGAATTATAACTTGAAAGTCCAGTTGAATAATTGGCTTGTGATATTCTATGTAAAAGACCTCCACCAACACACAAATTTTTAGCAACTGACAATCCACCACTTGAAATAATTGCACCTGTAAAAGTATTATCAGCCTGAGTTGTAGAAACACATTTGATTGTATTGCTATATATTCCATCTGCGCATCCTATTCCTCCAGCACAAATCAATCCACCGGTTAAGGTATTTGAAGACTGAAGGGTCGATCCTAATTGAAGCTGTCCATTTGCTCCATAAATTTTAAATGGCACTCCACCAAATTGATCGCTATAAAAACCAAAATTATTAGTTCCTACATAATCATTTGCAGAACCACCCAATATAAAATCAAATGATCTATTTGATGCCCCGCCAGAAGTGTTTTTCAACTCGAATCTTGTTTGCCATGTATCACTACTACTTAAATCAACATTACCGCCTCCGTACATTGTTCCACCAACTCGTGAATGTTTGGCTACTGCTAATCCGCCAGTTGTTATAATAGAACCTGTTAAAGTAGAATCAGCCTGAGTTGTAGCAATACAATTAATTGTATTACTATAAATTCCATCTGCGCAGCCTATTCCACCAGAAACAATTAATGATCCGCTTGAAGTACCAGCCGTTTGAGCTGTTGAAGAAACTGTTAAAGATGAAACTTTGTCACATTTATAAAGATTACCAATAAAACTCATTTTATAATTAATAAAGATAAAAAATTTAAAACCAAAGTGATTTAAAGAAATAAGAATATTAAAGATTAGAAAAGAATGCCTAACTATCAACAAAGTAAATTATACAAAATTGAATCAGACCTAACACATGAAAAATATTTTGGGGGAACTACACAAACCCTTTCAAGAAGATTGGCAAAACATCGCGATGATATAAAAAAAGGGAGTGGTATTTCATCTAAAGAAATATTACAATATCCAGATGCAAGAATCGTCTTACTTGAAAATTTCCCATGCAATAATAAAGATGAATTACGAGCAAGAGAACAATTTTGGATAGACCAAAATAAAGATATTGCAGTCAATAAATTGAGAGCATTTCGAACTGAAGAAGAAAAAAAAGATCAAATAAAAGAATATGAACAATCTGAAAAACGAAAAGAATATCAAAAAAAATATCATAAAAATTATGAACAATCTGAAAAACGGAAAGAATATCATAAAAATTATGAACAATCTGAAAAATATAAAGAATATAATTTAGAAAGATCTAAAAAAATTATTAAATGTGAATGTGGAAAAATATATAAGGGGTTAACTAATAAATCTCGGCACGAAAAAACTAAATTTCACCAAGAGTATATTTTAAAGCAAACGTAAATAACTGAATTCCAAGCCCCAACCCGCAGGAGCTCCTATGCTTTCGACTTGAATTGCATTTGAACTAATTTGGAAAATTAAATTGCCTGTAGTAGCAATGGGGAAAAAATTACAATTTGAAGAACTTGATTTATTTATTATTCCGAACCAATAACTTGATTGGGAATTATCTTTTATTGTTAATAAATCTACTTCTAACGAACCAACTGTTGTAAATATAGTTCTATATTCTGTTTCAGAATAACTCATGTGTCCACTTTGAGTAGCAAATAAAGAAGCATATAATGATTTAGCAACACCTGCTCCACCAGCAATAGTTAAGACTCCTGTTGATGTCGAACTCGAATTATCCGTATTAGAAACATTGAAAGTTGCCGCGCTCGTAGTATTTACTGTTTGCCAACTCGTAACTCCTAATCCATCAGTTTGCAAATACTGACTTGCACTTCCATTACTAATTGGGAATGTAAAAGTAGAACTTCCAGAAGCTGGTTTAGTTAAAACTGCAGTTCCTATATTTAATTTTCCATTCATATAAAGGTCTTGCGCAAGACCAAAACCTCCTTTTATAACTAAACAACCGCTAGATGTATCTGTAGAAGCAAGAGAAGAGTTCAACAATAGTGTTTGATGTGTAGCATTAATTGTATTAATTGCGTATTGATTATCTAACCAACCTAATTTTATATTTGGATTTGTGTAATAGGCAGTTTCATAACCAATTAACCCGCATTTATCTTTTGTAGCATCTGTGTAAGATGAACGAATGACTCCAAATACAGTTACTGTATTACCATAAATATTAATTTTAGAAGGGACTGAAATTGTTCCAGATGCTCCAGCAAATGACAAAATACCTTTATCAGCTCTTGGCATAGTATCATTAGTTATAGAAACTTCACTTATTCCTAACCCTGAAGTGCTTCCATATAATAATAAATGCCCATAACTTGTTCCTACATAAGAGACAGTATTTGAGTCTAATATATATTTAAAATTATCATTAGTTGTTGAACCAGACTGATCGAAAATAAATTGACTCAAAGCATTTGTTCCAGAACTAACATTATTTTTTACAACTACTGAACCATTAGTATGAGTTCCAGAATCGAAAAATACAAATCGCATTGATAAACCAGAGTCAGGCACAAAAGTATTATTTGCTATTATAGTTTGTCCAATTGTTTTATAAAGTACAAAACAATAATGTGTTCCACTTCCATTTGTATTGAATGTGCAATTCGTGCATTGGAAATAATCTACTGAAGCCAATATACCATATTTTCTATTATCGAATGTTACTTGGTCAATATAAATATTATTATAAGTAGATGATAATGCTAAACAACCACTCGCTCCAGTTGAAAAAGAATTTATAATTTTTAAAGATTGAATAAGAACATTATTTGATGAAATTATAAGAGTATTTACATCTGCAGTTGTATTTTGAATTATAGTTGTGTCTCCAACACCAACTAATTTAATTGCTTTTGATATTGTTATTGTACTTCCAGATGCATCATAAGTACCTGCTGCTAAACTAACTATATCACCATCAATAGCACTTCCTAAAGCAGTTATTAAAGTAGCATAATCAGTAGCATTATATGTACTTCCAGCATAAGTAGGAAGACTTCTTGTTGAAGGAACAACTGGATGCAAGAGAGAGCGGATTGATAAGTCAGCATTAGAATTATCTAAAATATAAGTATCATTTGAATGAATTTGTTTTTCAACACCTAAACCACCATGCAATACTAAACAACCAGTTGAAGAAGACGTCGAAGCAATTGTATCACTTATCGTTAATTTAGTAGTTGCTACTGTTCCTCCGACAGTTAATGATTTTGGCATTCCACATCCTCCGTTTAATATTAAACAGCCAGAATCAGTTGAAGTGCTTTCAACTGTATTACCAATAGTTAATTCTTTCATGGTCCAAGGAACATAAGGGAAACTCATATTTCCTGTTACACATATATCTTTAGTTTGCAGTAATCCACCAATTTGTGCATCTTTGGCAATACCAACTCCTCCACAAACAATCAAAGTTCCTGTTGAAGTGTTAGTAGATTGAGTGGTTCCTGATAAAGTTAGAGTAGTTATTGATATTGTTCCATTTAATTTACCATAAATTGTTCCGCCACATCTAATATCTTTAGCAACACCAATTCCACCATATGTTATTAAACTTCCGCTTGAAGAATCAATTGATTGTGTTGTTGATTCAAGTATTAATGTTTCTGCTTTAACATCTAATGTTCCATCAATTAATGATGTTGCTACTGCATCTATAGATGATGAACCAGAAATAAATGATGTATCATTTGTTCTTGAATTTAAAACAGATGTCATAATAATAATAGTAAAGAAATTTATTTAAACAATAAAAAAAATATTAGACAAATTTATTCAAATAATATATCAAGTGTTATGCAAATTGGTGCGTTAGTACTATAAACTGGATATAATTCATCGTCTAATAGACTAAAATGAATTTTATCAATTTGTTTTTCTGAACTTGATAAATACACTTCTTCACTATATTGCAATTGCGAAACAAAGCCAAAATTTGATGCTGATATTTTACCTAAAATATGTGGTGTAGAATAAGGAGTAGGAACGATGGATTCAGTAGTATTTGATAATATATCTGCAATTAAATAATAACACGTTGATCGTAATAATCTTAATGGACTTTGTGCTTCTAATGATCCTGCTGCTAGTATTGTAGTTGTTCTTAAATCTTGTGTTATACCTAATCTATCAATTACATTATTATATGTATTTGCTAAATCATCTGAATAACGATAACTTCCAACAATTCGAATAGTTGTTGCTCCGCCATTCGTAACTGTCATTCTTGCGGTAGAAGTATCATAAGCAAATGTTAAACTTAATGATGTGCATAGTGTTGTAAGATAAGAAGAAAGAGTTGTTCCATTATCATATGTATCAGTTAATGATAATTGAAATGAATTTAATGTTTCTCCTAATCCTCCATAATCACTATAAACCCACAATATTGAACTTTCTGTTCCAAATGTATAAAACAAATTTACCAAATCAATATTTTTTATCTTCATTGATACTTTTCCACTTGTTAGTAATGGACGAGCTAAAAATGTTGTCCAATCTGTTGTGTATAAATCCGATGCTTGTCTATCAATCATACTATTTAAATGAATTAATCTATGCGACATTTTATATCTTTAATAAAGAAATAAAATTATAAAATTGAGTTTATATATTGTTGATGTTTTAATGAGCGTTCGTGTATTGCCTGACAATCGTGTCGATAAGTGCTACCACATTCGCAAACTTCACGTTTTTTCCGTTTTGCCATAATCTCATCTTTCTTTGCTTGGTATCTCTTTTTATTATAATCACACAATTTATCTTTATTCTTCGTTTGATAATCTTTTATATATTCTTTAATTTCTTCTTTATGAGTTCCACGATAGTTTCTATTTTGTTCGCTAATTTGTTCTTTGTGTTCGGCTCTATATTTCTTTCTTTCTTTGTGGAATTCTTCTTTGTTTTCTTCATAATGTTGTTTTTGCTGATTTAATATTGTTTCTTTATTCTCTTCATAATATTTCTTTCTTTCTTTGTGGATTTCTTCTTTGTTTTCTTCATAATGTTGTTTTTGCTGATTTAATATTGTTTCTTTATTCTCTTCATAATATTCCTTTCTTGTTCTTCCTTTTGCACGCATTGAATTACATATCGGATTTAATAACAACATATAGCTTTCTTCAAATAAAAATCTATCATTTTTAGATGCGAATAATCCATTATACACAACTATAAATTCTAAATCAGACCAAGATATGTTATTATCTCTGATATATTTGTAAATTGCATAATTGTATTGTTTCGAAGTTTCATCGTAGCAATTAGTTAGATGTGATGAGTTGCGTTTCATAATGTTCCAAGTGCTACCAACATATAGCACTTGACCATTATACTTAATTTCATAAACTTGTCCATTTCTTATATTATTCATTATAATATATTATAAAAACAAAAGCTTTAAGCCAAGGAGTAAATGTAGATAAAACTATCTAAACTAGGAATCAAGAATAATTCCACCGCTTGATAGAGTTAATACTTTCTTACACACGATATTACATTGTAATTTATCAGTTAAAGCGACAGCAGTATGAGTGACGAGTTTAATATCGAATTGTTGATGTCCATCGTGAGCATTAAGACCTTCATTAATAACGTTATCATCTGATCCAATCTGTTTTTCCAAATTAACAGACATTAGACATAAACCGTATTTGCCAGTTGAAGATGAAGTTGCTAATGGACTAGTATGCGCTGTATAACCTTGTTTCATTATTTCTAGGTCTATAAATCCTGAACCTTGAAGTTCATTCATTCCATTCACACATAATTCTGCACTTCTATATAATTCTTGGAACGATCTAAGTCCAGCTTGTGGTGTGAAATATCTTGAACCACTATTAACAGTAAGTGAAGAAAATTCACTACAGGGAAATGCTTGACAAGCCTGTGCATACAAAGTAGTTACAAATTTCTTTTCAGTTGAACCAGAATCTTCTAACATATGCAAGGAAATAGCATTTGATAAATTATGATATAATACGAGATTATTTGTAGTATCTCCAGTTAATGTCAAGGTATGTGTATCATAAGAAGTAAATGGAATCCTAATACCCAATCCTTGCATTGCTTCGCGAACTTTATCGCGATATTTGTCATTAACAACAATCATATCATGGATAAGATATACATTATTTAAAGTATATACACCTTGATAGTCAGTTGCACAACTTACAACTTCCAAATTTGGCGCTAACAAAAAACTAATTTTTAATCTATTTGATAAGAGTGGCAAGAAATAATGATTGCGAAAGAATGGAATAATCAAAGCTAAAGGAACACAATAATTCATGTGCACAGAAGTACCGTTATCTCTTGTTCTTGCTCCAGATTTTGATTCAACAATTTGATTTCCAAGACCTAACATAGCAGTACCTTCCGTTTCCACCCAACTTTTATTGGCAGTATATGCTAAGAATGCATTACACCAATAATTTGCATGGTCAAAACTTTCAATTACGACATCGTTATACTTAATTTCAACTCTTTGAATTATATCTGCAGCATTCGCTATATATGGTGTAGTACCAGTTGCTATTGCCATATCAAAAAATAAGCAAGATGTTGCTAAATCTTCAAATTGGTCATGTCCAATTTCTAACTCAATTGAATCTCCAGCGACATAACCGCTTGTCTTGCCTTTTGGATTGGTTACTTCAATTTGTCTATACTTTACTGCATCGACAAGAGCAGGTAATCTATTGTATAGTAATGAACTTACTTGTTTTGTAATGAATGGTTTTTCAATTTCTGTCATAATGATATATAATTATTAATGAGAAAAAAAACTCTGGCAATATTAAATGGACAAAGTAATAATTGAATTAAACAAAATTAAAGATAATAATCCTATAATCATTCAGCGAAAAATTCAATACATGAAAAATCGTAATTTAGTTGAAAATATTATAAAGAATTTTGAATTATTTATTAAAAAAGATGAAATTAAAGAAGAAAAAAAAGGTTAAATATCTCTATAAAAGGATTGATCATAATATTTATCTGTCATTTGCTTTCTATATATTTCTGCTTCTTCTTTTGTTTTGAAATTTTTAGTTTTTTTTTTCCCGTTTTCTTGCCAAAAAGCTTGCCAGTTATTTCGATCACTATAAACTCCTTTTTTTCCAGATGTATTATTTGAATATAATTTTGTATTTATATTGTTTTGACTTTGGCTACACCAACGCAAATTATTAATATTATTATTTTCTTTATTTCCATCTATATGATCAACTTGTTGTAAGTTAGTAGGATTTGGAATAAAATTTAATGCAACTAATCGATGTATATTTTTGAAATATCTTTTACCATCTTTATACAATTGAATTCTATGATAACCACTCTTTTCAATTTTATTCTTGATTATCATACCAGTTTTAACATTTCTTACTCTTCCGTGACTTGATACTTCATAATTATCAAATCCATCTATAGCTCTAAACATTTCTCTGTTATTTTGCATTATAATATATAATAAAAATAAACGTTTAAATCAAGATCAAAAATAATTAATTAAAAAAATTAACTTGGTGGTTGAAATTGCATTGTATCTCCGATCGCTCCTGCATAATCACCACCTTGGAACTTATTGCCAATGTCTAATCCGCGCGACCCCATCTCGGCAATTTGCTTTGCAGTAAGTCCTCTTAACTGCGGGATTGGTTTATTTACTAATTGCTCTGCCATTGGTCCAATTACTGGAATTTTTCTTATGAAGTCATAACCTTTGCCGATAAAGTCTCTTGCGCGATTGCCAACATCTAAAACTGTTGACCCAATCTTCTTACCAAAATCGATAACTTTGTTTGCCGCATTACCCATAATAGTTTATATATATATCATAGATAAAAATTTCTCAATTAATATTAAATGTTAAAAGTATATCAATCAGTATTCAATAATGAACATGATACTAAATTGAAATATATTAAAAATAATTTACCAAAACCACCATTTAGAATTATTCTTGTTGGTTCTACTGGCAGTGGCAAAAGTAATTTAATTAAAAATATTTGTTTTAATCGAGAGTTTGGCTATACAAGATATTTTGATGAATTTTATATATTTAGTGGTAGTTTAGACGATGTATATGAATACAAGGCTTTAGCGACAAACAAACATAAATATGCAGTCTATCAAAATATAGATTTTGATCAACTTGAAAAATTAATAACTGAGATGGAAAAATCGCAACTAATTTCAGTACATAAAAAACGAAATATTTTATTTGTATTTGATGATAAAGCTTTTGATAATATATCTAATAGAAACAAGACAAATATTATTGATACATTATTTGCGAGAGGACGACATATGAGAATATCTATATTAATTAGTTCACAGAAATACATGCAATTGAATCAAAATATGAGAGCATTAAATTTGAGTCAATTATTTATTTTTAAAGGAACCAATACAATTGACTTAGATAATATCGCAAAAGAACATACAGGAGAAATAGATATTGCAGATTTTAGAAAAGCAATAACAGATAATTTAAATGAACAATATTCCTTTATAGTAATTGATAACAAAGGAAAAGATAAATTATTAGATAAAAATTTTAAGCCTATTTTAATTAAGCAAGAGATGCCAACTGATGAGGAAAGTTCTGTTATGGAAAAGAAAACCAAAAAGACTTAGATAGTATAATGTCTTTAAAGTTCCTAAAATTGGATTTGTATTTTTTGCTTGTACAACAACATCATTTATATAATCTTCAGTATTCATTATATAAATACTTTAGATATTTATTTGTATTCATTACATTCACAGAAGTGATATTCTATCACTTGTAGATTGGTTGTTCAACAGCTAATTTAGGAATATAGGTTTGTTTTGATTGAGTTCCATCAAAATGTGTTAATGTAATTGGCTTTGGGGGCATTAATTGTTTTATAGTTTTCATTGGATCGGGAAAAACTACTACTGGCTTTTGAGGTAAAAATCGAACGTCTTTGCTACTCATTTTATGTTATTAGCAAAGAAAAAAATTGTTGTTATATAATAATGAAAACGAAGAAAAGAAAAGAAGCAAAGAAATTGAAATATAACTTACAACAACAAAAAGACAACGAACATAAGGAACAAGTCAAACAACAAAAAGAATTTATAGAACTAAAGAAGGATTTTAATGAAGATAAATATTTGAATAGATTGATTTTCCCTGTTGAAAAACAAAAAATGAGTGAAATTACCGTCTATGATATAATACAAAAATAACAGTATTCTAACAATTTATTCTTTCAGAAAAAAAAATCTTCTATAAAGATATAACAAAGATGAGTGATAACGAAGATGAAATAAAACGAATACCAAGAAAACCAAGGACTGCTAAGCAACTCGCAATCTTAGCAAAAGGTAGAGCAGCACGTATTAAAAATACAAAATTAAAAAGAGTTAAAAAATTATTGTCAGACGATGAAATAAAAACATTAATTATCGATGCAGTCAAACACGAAACAAAAGAAAAAGATGAAGAAGAAGAAGATGGTATTGAAATTGATTCAACAACTCCTACTTATCCAGAAAGCGAAGAAGAACCAGAAAGCGAAGAAGAACCAAAAAAAGTTATAAAAAAGATTAGAAAACCACCAAAACCAAAGATTGAAAAAGTATATATTGATAGACCAATTTATCAACAACCGCCATCAATAAAATTTAAAGAAGATGACATTAATATTTTTAAAAACTAATAATTTTCTTTTCTAATTGTATAAATGAGTTATTCAATTAGTCCGCCTATATATCTTTCTAAACCACAACAAAGTTATTTAGATAAAGATGAACATCCAAAAACAATTCCACCACATTTTCGCCCGCTAACAACTCATGTTGAAAAAAGAGTATATTCTATAAATGATGTACAAAAATATTATGATTTTAATAAAACAAGATTGATGACAACAGTAGATTACGATAATAATTTACAAGATTTATTAAATGGAACAAAAAGAGCAGAAAAAGTTGCAGAACGATTAGTTAAACAAACTGAAGTAGAACCAACTGTATTAGTTCAAGAACAACCAGAAGCAACACAATTAAAACCAGAAGGTTATAATGTTCAAATAGAAGGACCACAAATGGTTAAGATTCAAACACAATTTAATCAAATAAGACGATTAGTAGATGAATATGAAGATTATTTAAAGAAGGCAAGATTATCAGAAGGATTGAAAAAGAAAATGAGAGAAGATTTTTATAAAAAACTTGAAGATAGTTTTCCAATTATTAAAAACTTTACTGCAAAACTTACTGATCCAATAACAGGAAAACCAGTTCATAACTTATCTGCCGCATTGAGAACTGCAATGGAAGGAACTTTGTTAGGAATGCCACAAATAACTACTGATACACCATTTTCAACTTATCAAGCAAATCAAGATGTAAAAACAATATTAAGAGCGAAATCAGAAGAAACAGGTAGTACAAGAGAAATAATGGAGAGACATAGTAGAGAAGCAGAAGTGAGGAAAGAAGAAATGACCCGATTACCACCATCAAAAATTCCAAAACCAAAGATAGAAGAAAAGAAAGAAGAAAAGAAAGAAGAAAAGAAATCATTATCAGAAGAATTTGCTAAAGAACCAACTGAAGAAGAATTCTTAGAATACAAGGCTGAAATCAGTAGCAATGTGATAAATAATTTGAAGGAAATAATTACTCAATATAAAGGCGCAAAAGCAACACGAAATAGATTGAAGACAAAAAGAACTAATTTTAAAATAGATATAGCAAAAGGTAAAAATGAAAGCGATGTAAAAATAGCAGTTAAAAAGTTAAAACAAGAATTAAATTTTGTAAGAAAGAATCTTTATAAAAAATATGTGGCAACAATGTAAAAATAAAATTTCTAATATTATTATAGATGCCAATACATCAAAAAAAAACTTCAAAATCGACTGGTTATTTCCAATATGGAACAACTGGGAAAAAATATTATTACAAAACAGTTTTAGGACAAAAGAGAGCAAAAGCAAAAGCTATTCTTCAAATGAAAGCAATAAAAAGTTAATAAGGAAAAATTAAATAATTTTTTTCTTTTTTAATTAATAATGGCTGGTCTTTCAATACAATTTCGAAAAGAAAATATACCTTCCGGTAAATTAATTATTGAAACTGATATTGACGAACATACTGGTGAAAGATGGAAACTGGAAAATGGACAATTTAAATACGATTGGAATATGCTTGGTTCTCAATTGTTAAGGAGAACCATTTACAAAGATTATATGGTTGAAATAATAGAAAAATCATATATTAATATAAAATCATTAGTTAATAATAATCCATATAAACAATATTTTTCTGAGCAAGTATTATCACAGTTAAAAACCTATAAAAAATTTGTCAATTTAAGTTAATATGAGAATGACGTGCGATTTGTGTTTAAATAATTACATTAACTGGAAAATAATTACTTGTGAAACATGCGGTGAACAATTTTGTTTAAAGTGTTTCAATAAATATTTAAAAAATAGATACGAGTATAAGGAATATCTGCATGAAAATAGCATTGATATTATTGAAATAGAAAAATGTCTAGTATGTGATAACGAGGAGATTATTGAAAAATTAAAATATATTGGTGATATAATTCGATTGTATAGAATTTTTTTAGAAAGGTTTGAAATTACTGATGAAATGTTGTTGTCATAATTCTTTTGTGTATTAATATTAATGGTAGCATACCATCTATATAATGTTTTCTTTACTTTGTCAAGTATCATTCATCAAAAATGACATTATTCAAAATGTAAAATAAATTTTTTTTCTTTAAATTCTGCTAACAAAGAAACAATTAATTTAGTAAAATCAATATCTTGCTTAAATATTTTAGTGTTAAATGAAATGTTTATTGTATCTTGTTTTTTTTTACAATTTGTTTTTATTTCAATTTGCAGTTTATTAAAAAGGTTATTTGTATCCATATTAATTAATTGAGAAATTCAATCGTAAAAAGAAGCCGTATTATTAAGATTGGTTAAATATTTTTGATGTTTTTTTGTTTTTTCGTGTCGTGATTTATGTTGTTTGCCTTTATATATTTTTCCGCAGGGACATTTTACAATTGTTGTAAAATATTTGGCATTATATTGTTTTTGATATTCTTTTCTTTCTCTTTTTGATAAACATGCAAAACATTTATTGCACAACGGACATTTTATTTTAATAAAAGTATTTTCAACGTCATGCAAAAAATATTTACATTCTATTTCATTTTTTCCAAAAAGTTTAATTTGAGCTATGATTGCTATACGAATATCAATCCATTGCCAATTTTTTTCGCGAATATATTTATAGATTGGATAATTATAATGGCTGTTATTTTTATTTAAAAATCTCGTTTTATGGTCTGCTACTCGTCTTTTCAAATTAAAAGTGCTACCAATATATAGTAATATATTCTCTTGACTATATAGAGCATAAATTGTACCATTCATTATAACTTTTTTCTTGTTATCATCGTCAATAACTTCTTTTAAAACTTGTTGTCGTAATTCTTCAATTGTTTTATTGTTGATCATATTTAATTATAATATAGAAAATTCTTTTTAAATAATAACCAAATTTATTTCTATTTAAATAAAATCTTATATTATATTAATAATGGCAAAGAAAATATATTTAACACCAAAAGAAGTTCGTGAGTACTACCGAAATAAATATCAACATATTCCGAAGATGACACTAGAAGAGAAAATAAAGGTATTTATTGAAAAATTCAAAAATCCAGAATTTTATGAAGAACATAAAGACTTATTAAAAAAAGTATTTATTCCCAAAAAGGTCGAAATACTGCTACGTGATTTCAAAAATTAAATTATTTTTTATTTTTATTATTTTTCCAGAAAAAAAAACTATAGGAAAATATTTTTTTAATTTTTTCCAAGGCTTAAAATTTATTTTCTCAATATATAATAATATGAGTTATTATACGACACCCAAATTAATGAAAATGGAACAAGAAGTGCGAGAAAAAAGACGTGAAAGGACGAAGAAGAACAAAAAAAAAGTTGATATTACGATTGATTTTTATTTTGTTAATAATAATGCAAGAACACAAACAAAAAGTGTAAAGGGGGTAATAAAACAAGTTGGAAAAATATTTAAACGATATCATCAAAATGGAGAACTTGAGGATGAGGAAGGAAAATATGATATATTACATTGTCAAAGGACAATACGATCCACAGCTATGTATGAACAAGTTAAAAATATTAATATTGACACACGCTATTTTATTAATCCCAATGAAGGAGAAGAAAGTGCGAATGTATTTGAAAAACTAAGGAGAAAAAACTTATCTTTGCATTCTATATATGCAGTATTTTATTCATCTTTGATTATGTTAATCTTAACATCAATGGAAGATTCAAATGTAGATATAGCACCTATTGAGATTGAGATAGAATATATTGTTAATCAGAGAGATGTTGATTGTAAATTATTAAGTCATGAAAATATTGAATATAAAATAAATAAAAATGCAAAAACATTCGATGAATTTATTACTCCTATAAAACATTGCAACTATATTGAAAACAATTATAAACCTTATTCGTGTGCTTATACATTGTTAATAGATGTATATAGTGCATCATTTCAAAAATTACAACAAAAAGGAAGATATAAAAAAATTGAAATAAGTTATAAAGGGATTTGGCAAATCATACATCCAAATGAAGAATACAATGATAATATTGCACTTGGTGAAACATTAAATAATTTCAAATTATTTTTTGAAAAATTTGGAATTTCATTGCATGTACAAAATATTTATGGAGAAACAGTATTTGAGTACATACCAGAAAAACCGATGAAAATGCTATTGCCATATTCATTATTTGTATTACAACATAATAACCATTTATATCATTTAAATACTAAAATATTATCTATGGCTCATAAATCTAAAGAAGATAGTATGGAATTAACAGTATCAAGGCATTATAATATATTACAATTTGTAAATAATAATTATTTTATAAATCACATTGATGAAATAATAGATATTGATTATGATAAAATAGTTGATAAACGAATAAATATTATTTATAATGATGATATGGAATTATTATTACATAAATTAATATTTATTAATAAATTCGAACCAATTGTCAAATCAAAAAATAATATAATTACTTCAATATCATTTTATATTGGCGATAAATATATTTCATTAATTACTCCACCACATAATTTAGATGATAGAACAATTGAATTTGATGATAAAAAAGCATATAACTTATACCAAAAATATGATGAGATGCTTTATAAATCACTTGTCAACAAAAATAATATTAGTAAATATTCAACTCGATTTATTGAGTCATTAAAAAAACTATCGCGAAATGCCTTTGTTGGTAGATTAATTAATACAAAAGAAACTACTTTTACAGAGATAGATATAAACAAGGCATACACATCACTATTACTTGAAATTAAAAAATTTCCTGTATTTTTACAATTTGATGAATTTCAACCATATGATAATCACAAAGTAGAAGATTACACTATTTATAATATCGAAACATTAACAACTAAAAAAATTGATATTATATTCTTTGACAGGAAATATATTTTGTCATATGGTATAAATCTAAAACACATTAACAAAGAAAAATATCATATTATAAATTATTGCCGTCCGTCTAAAATTGTCAATAACAATACTAGTTCAATTATCAAAAAGATATATGATTCAAATTTAACAACGGATGAAAAAAAACTAATTGTGAATGTAAATACTGGTAGGATAGAAAAATTGTCAAATAAAACAGAAAAAACAAAATTATTTCTTTCATTAGAAGAAGCAAAACATTATAGAAAGAAATTTGGGGGGCATATATTTACTGTTAAAGATAAAAAACTTGTTGAGGCAGAGGCAAACCAAAAATTGTATTATTTAATTAAAAAAAAAAAGGAACCTTTGCAAGATGGATTTTATCCAATTAAACTATTAATTTACGATACTATGCGATTGAAACTATTACAAATGTGTTATGATTTATTAAAGAACAATATTAAAATATATGGAATTAATACCGATGCGATATTTGTATCAAATACTTATAAACCAATTAGTAATATTGATAAAAATAGTTTTGAAGGCATTGGTAAAGTAAAGTATTTATATAATGTATCATTTGATAAACACAATAAAAAATTATATACTAATACTAATATTGATATAAAACCATTTTGTCAACACAGACAAATTGATTTTCAATCTGAAGAACGCTATAAAGAAAAATGTTATGAAGAAGAAATTATTGAAAAACTTAATCATCATAATAATATTATTGTGATGGCAGAATTTGCCGGAAGTGGAAAAACGGAACTGTGTAAAAGTTATATAAATAGTATTGGTATCAACAATGCTTTAATTATAGCCCCATTTAACAAATTATGTCAGGAATTACGTCAAAATGGATACAAGGCAATTACATTATATAAATTACTTGGAACACATATGACAGATGATGGAGATGAGAAAGAAACAAATAATGAATATAATGTTTCCAATATAAAATGTATCATTTTTGATGAAATATTTAATTATACAACAAATAATCTTTATAGAATTAAACAATTTATGAAGAAATATCCAGATATGAAATTCGTAGCTACTGGAGATTGTAATCAGAATAGTCCAATTGAACAGTTAAATAATGTCGAAAATTATAAAAAATATTATTATAATATTATATTAAAAATGTTTCCGAATTATATTAAATTAAAAATTATAAAAAGATTAAATAATGATATCGATAAAGAAAGAATGAAAAATATAAAAAAATTAATATTTGATACCAATATTCCATTAATTGATATCTGCAAAAAAGAATTTAAAGTAACAACTAATATTGATGAGACCAGTGGCAAATACATTTGTTATTATAATAATACAGCAAGACAAATCAATAATATAATTCATGAAAGAACAAGAAGATTTGAAGATTTTGTAAAAGTAAATGGAACGAAATTTTATACTGGAGTTGTAGTTGTTTGTCGTAAATATATTAAAGCAAAGTATAAATTATATGTCAATTTTGAATATGTAATTAAATCAATTGATTCCAAAAATGTAGTGTTGGAAGATTGCGATGGTGAATATAAAATACAAACAGAATTATTGAAACACTTTTCTTTATCTTTCGCTCGAACATGTCATTCTTGTCAGGGACTAACAATAAGTAATAAAATTACTATTTGTGATGTTTTAAGTCCTTTCGCTACAAGAGAATGGTTTTGGACCTGCATCACTCGATGCACAGATTTAAATAATATAATGATTTGGAACAATAAATTGTATTCTATTGATTTAGATGCATCAATTACAAAGAAGATAACTGGACACAAACAATCAGATAAGAAATCAGGAAGAGAATTTACTGATGATGAATATATTTCATTAAATGATGTGAAGATGTTATTAAAAAAACAGAATTTTAAATGTTGTTACTGTAATAAATTATTACAATTCAAAAAAGAAGACCAATTCTCAATAGATAGAATTGATGGAAGATTGGCACATCTAAAAACTAATTTCCAAATAACTTGTTTATCTTGCAATTGTGCCAAACATTGAAATTTTATTTTTTCTTTATTAATTTTATAAATTTATTTCTTTAGATACACATATAATTTCATCTATGTTTCCTTCATCGTTTAATATATATACGTCCATATATTATTACATGTTTTTTTTTCATTTA
>Ga0315284_10005022_pt1 | contig 18802 bp, 18 predicted proteins | sample YL17G09_16_MG_FD_203696 | JGI IMG/M metagenome (GOLD analysis project Ga0315284, IMG submission 203696) | Sediment microbial communities from Yellowstone Lake, YNP, Wyoming, USA - YL17G09_16 | ecosystem: Environmental > Aquatic > Freshwater > Lake > Sediment | place: USA: Wyoming | collected... | reverse complement strand
GTCGATGGCTGATTCGGCCGCGTCGTATTCCTCTCGCGTCACGCCCTCCCATTCCCTCTGGCGGTCCGGCCCCGCCACCAGCCGCCAGAATAGCACCGCGGCATTCGAGCGGTGCTTCCGGATGGCATGGTGAACATTGCCAAGCTCGCACACAAGCCGGCCCATCGTATGGGACCGGTCGCGGAACACGTGCAGCGATAGCGCCTCGGGCAGCGGGAGGTCGCGGTTGGCCGGCAAACACCAGCAATACGCGGCGCCCGCGGCCAGCCCCAGGTAGCTCACAGGCAGGTATTGCAGGTGGCCCCAATCGCCCCAGTCGGTGTTGAGGTAGCCGATGGCGCCGTGTTTGATCCCGTTCTCCGCGGCATTCTTCAGATTTGCGATGGCGTTGTCGGTTCTGCCGCTGATCGTGCACCAGCTCGATGTCCCGGGGCAGACGTAGAACGGCACGCCGGCGGCGGCGAAAATGGCGCCGTCCTTGTCGAACAGGTGATTGGCCTCGTAGCCCCACTCCAGCGCGATCATATCCTTGGGCAGTTCGCCCACCAGCTCCGGCCTGTGAAGGATGATATCGCCCCAGAACTGCATGGTTCGGCCGCGGTCTTTGACCAGGCGGTATATCTTCAGCAAAAAATCCAGGTAAACGCGCTCCTTGCCTCGCCGGACGCACTCCTCTTTGCTCCGGCCCTGGCCGACGTCGAATGTCTCGTCGCAGCCGACGTTGAACAGGCGGCTGCTGAAATGGGGCAGCAACTCGTCATAGAGGCTCTCGATGAGGCTGAGGCTGCGCGGATCGGTCGGACAGAGGCTGAACGGGCCGTCGAAATGGCCCCAGGGAAACTCGAAGCCGTCGGGCGCTTCGGCCAGCGGCTTGTACCGGGGCAGCTTCAGCCACCGCTCCATGTGCCCGAAGGAGTTCTGGTTGGGCGCCAGCTCGATGAAACGCTCGCGGCAGTAGCGGTCCAGTTCGAGGATCTCCTGGCCCGTCATGGGGCTGGCCTGGGCGTGAACTTCCCCGTGTGCGCGGTAGGCGAAGGTGTGCTCCGTGTAGAGTTGGAGCTGGTTGATCTTCATGGCGGCCAGCTCGTCCACGAGAGCGTAGAGGGTGGCCATCGTCGGGACTTTGTCGCGGCTGATGTCGAGCATGACGCCGCGGGCGGGGAAATCCGGCCAATCCTCGATGTGGACCGCCGGCAGCGCGTCGGGGAACTGCCGCAGCAGTTGGGCAAGGGTCTGGGCCGCGTAAAAAGCGCCGGCCGGATCGCACGCGATGATGTCGATGCCCGTCGTGGATATGGCCAGGCGATAGCCCTGGGGCTTGGCGGCGGAGGAGTCGATGGCGATGGTCGCGAGAATGCCGTCGCGGGGGCCGGCTCCGCCGGCGATGATCGAGCAGCGATGGGTGGTGTGTCGCCCGAGCGCGTTCTGGATGATCTTGGCGGCGGGGAGGAGATCGGCCAGCCGTGGGGCCAGCAGGCGAAGGTAGTGGTCGGCGGGAATCGGGAAAACCCCGCTGTCACGGTGGATCGAGCGCGGCGTCGGCAGCAGGACGATCTGTTCAGTCATGGTGTCGCTCCGATTCAGACAACACGTGATAATCGCCCGGGAACTACTGCTCAGGCGAAAAGGGCGGGGGGGACATTGGCCAAGTCGCCGGCGGTCCAGTCGGCGCCGGCCTGGCGGAGAGTGCGTTCGTCGAAGCTGGTGGTCAGGCCAAGACAGCGGGCGCCGGCGGCTTTGGCGGCGCGGATGCCGTTGGGGGCGTCCTCGACGACAATGCAGTTGGCGGGAGGAAGGCCCAGGCGGGCGGCGGCGAGAAGGAAAATCTGCGGGTCGGGCTTCTTCCGCTCGACGTCGTCGCCGGTGATGCAGGCATCGAAGGTGGAGGGGAAAAGGCCGATCTCGGCGAGGTTGCCGTCGACCTTGATCTTGTCGGCGCTGCTGGCGACGGCGAGCTTGAGGGCTCGGCGGCGGCATTCCTGGATGAACGGAACGGCGCCGGGGAGCGGATTGAGGCGGCCTTTGATGATCTGGAGGTAAATCTGGTACGTGCGGGCCTTGTCCCGAGGCAAGTCGAGGGCGACGCCGTGTTGCTCGGCGACGCCGCCGAGGTAGCGGTTTTCGCCGGCCCCGACGAAGGTGATGAAGTCGTCGGGGTGGACGGTGACGGAGTGGCATTCGCGGAACATCTGGCAGGCGGCTTCGCAGATGAACCGTTCGGAATCGCAGAGCACGCCGTCCATGTCGAAGATGAAGCCTTGGAGGGTGGGCATGGGGCAAGTGTAGTGGCGAGGCGCTGGTTTTGACAGCGGGCCGCATGAATTCTACACTACCTCCTCTTTCACGTGGAGCGTGGACCGAAATGATGGATCAGGCGATTACCAAGGCGGCCGGCCTCGTGGAGGCGCTGTCGTACATTCAGCGGTTTCATAACAAGATCGTCGTCGTCAAGGTCGGCGGGTCGATCATGGACGACGAGGAGGTGTTGTCGAATATCCTGACGGATATCGTTTTCATGAACTACGTAGGGATGCAGCCGATCCTGGTGCACGGCGGGGGCAAGGCGATCAACCAGCGGATGGAGCAGGCGGGGCTGGTGCCGCAGATGGTGCAGGGGCGGCGGTACACGGATGAGCGGGTGCTGGCGATAGCCGAGGATGTGCTGTGCAACCAGATCAACCGGTTCATCGTGAACTTCATCCAGGCGCAGGGGTGCGAGGCGATGGGGCTGCACGCGCTGTCGAGCGTGGTGCTGTTCGCGGAGAAGACGTATCTGTCGGGCGAGGACGGGCGGCGGATTGATCTCGGGCTGGTGGGCGAGGTGAAGGCGGTGAACGCGCGGCTGCTGCAACTGCTGGTTCAGGCGGACTCGATACCGTGCATCGCGTCGATCGCGCGCGACCCGGCGGGGGGGCGGCTGAATGTGAACGCGGACACGGCGGCGGGCGCGGTGGCGGCGGCGGTGAAGGCGGAGAAGCTGGTGATGGTGTCGGACACGCACGGGATCCGGTCGGACCCGAAGGACCCTGAGAGCCTGGTGCGGTCGCTTCACGTGGACCAGGTGCAGGAGATGATCCGCAGCGGGGTCATCACGAGCGGGATGCTGCCGAAGGTGGAGGCGTGCATGCAGGCGTTGCGGGCGGGAGTGGCCAAGGCGCACATCATCGACGGGCGGATACCGCACGCGTTGCTGCTGGAGATCTACACGAAGGCCGGGATCGGGACGGAGATTGTGAGGTGACTCCTGTGGCTCGACGGAGGGTTGACGGGAGTGAGCGGGATGCGGGGGCGGTCATCAAGAACACGCAAACAGCGACAGAAGATGCCATGACTCATTTCACGACGATTGCCGATTGCAGCAGAGAGCAGCTTCAGCGGTATCTGGACGAGGCGGCGGTCCTGAAGAAGCAACACCGGGAGAAGGGGCGGAACGAGCCGGTGCTTGGGGGGAAGGTTCTGGCGATGGTATTCGAGAAGCCAAGCCTGCGGACGCGTGTGAGTTTCACGGTGGCGATGGCACACCTGGGGGGCGCGGCGATGATGCTGCGGCAGGAGGAGGTGGGGCTGGGGGTGCGCGAGCCGATCAGGGACGTGTCGCGGGTGCTGTCGGGGATGTGCGACGGGATCATGATCCGGACGTTCGAGCAGGAGAAGGTGACGGAGCTGGCGAAGTGGTCGAGCGTGCCGGTGATCAACGGGCTGACGGATTTCAGCCATCCGTGCCAGGCGATGGCGGACCTGATGACGATCGAGGAACGGTTCGGGAAACTGGGGGGTCTGACGGTGGCGTTCATCGGGGACGGGAATAACGTAGCGCGGTCGCTGGCGACGGCGTGCGGGCGGTTCGGGATGCGGTTCGTGCTGGCGTCGCCGCCGGCGTATCAGCTCCCCGCGACCGATGCGAATCGCATCATGTCACAAGTTCCCGACATGGATTTCGAGATGACGAGCGATCCAGAGGAGGCGGTTCGGGAGGCGGACGTGATCTACACGGACACGTGGGTGTCGATGGGCCAGGAGGCGGAGAAGGCCAAGCGGCTGAAGGACTTCGCGGGGTATCAGGTGGATGAGAATCTGGTGGCGAAGGCGCCTCAGCAGGCGATTGTGCTGCACTGTCTGCCGGCGTACCGGGGTCTGGAGATCAGCGAGGCGGTGATCGAGGGGCGGCGGTCGCTGGTGTTTCCGCAGGCGGAGAACCGGCTGCACTTCCAGAAGGGTTTGCTGGCGGTGTTGTTAGGGGAAAGGAAGTAGTGCTTGGGGCGGCGGAGAATTTCGGCGGGGCGGGGCGGAAGCGGCAGGTGCTGGCCGGGCCGGGGGTTAGGGTTTCAGTCGAGGCAATAACATAACAAAAAACCGACCCTAAACCGACCCCCAAACGACCCTAAACCGACCCCAAAACGACCCCAAAACGACCCCCAAACGACCCCGAAACGACCCCGAAATGACCCTGTTTTGACTCTGAAACGCCGGAGGGATGACGATTGCCGATTGCCGAATAAGTGGCGAAGGGCGATCCGCGGGAGATGCGGGGGAGGAGAGGCTATTCAATTGTCAAAGAACGACGTGGTTGACTCCGCGAAGAGACAAGCACGGTCGAACGTCTTTCGACGGTTCGACGGGGGGCTTATACCACAGAAACGGGCAAGTTCAAGGCAAAAAGCGGGGGATTTGGGGGAGCGGCCGAGGTGCTGGGGGGGCCAGGAGTTAAGTGGATATGATTTGTTGGGGAGTTGTTATTGGTTATTGGGGGGAGAAGGCGGAAGTCGGAATGGGGGGAGGAAACGATGAATCCGACGACGGCGAGGGAGAAGGAACGAGAGGGCGAGGGGGAGGAGAAGGGAGGGTTCGGGGATGGGGGAAAGGGAGGGAAGGAACGATGAATCGGAGAGGGGGCCGGATTGGCCGAGGAACGCGGAATCGATGAGGAAGTAGTCGTCGGCGTTGATGACGGAGTCGTAGTTGAAGTCGCCGTTGTACCAGCCGGGGTTCTGGGGGATGTAGTTGGAGTCGATGAGGAAGTAGTCGTCGGCGTTGACGACGCCGTCGAGGTTGGCGTCGCCGTTGTAGGTGTACTTGATGAGGATCGCGTTGGCGTCCACGCTCTGGCCGGCGAAGGTGTCATAGATCGCCTTGCCCTGCGAGTCGGCGTTGAGCATGATCCCCAGCCCATGGAACTGCTTGGCATCGGCGGCCGCGGTGGAGCTGAGGATGCCCGTCCCCTGCCAGGGGGAGGGCGTGCTCTTTCGGCCGGAGGCGAGCAGGCCCGTGATCTGGATCAGGAGGGCCTTGGGGTCCGTTGCATCGGCGCGGACGATCATCGAGTTGTTGGTCAGGTCTAGCTTGGCCAGGGGGTCGATGGTCATGGAGCCGGTGACGGTGATTGGGATATTGCCGGAGTACTCGTAGGCGGTCAGTGTTTCTCCGGCGGCCAGGGCCAGCGGCTGGATCGTGCCATCGTACATGATCGTATTGCGCAGGCTGGCCACGCCGGTCGTGTCGAGTCCCTGGACCCCTCGTGTATCAGCGAAGCTCAAGTCGGCGTTGGTCAGCGAGGCCCCCTCGAAGTTCGCCCCAGTGAGGTTCGCACCAGCCAGATTGGCGTTGGTCAGTGTGGCTTCCCATAAGCCCGCCCATGCGAAGTTCGCCCCGGTCAGTTTGGCGTTGGTCAGTGTGGCTCGATAGAAATCTGCCAAAGTGAGGTTCTGGTTGGCGAAGTTCCAGCCGGTCATGTTGTTGTTTCCAAGATTGATGCCGTGGAGGTCGCGGGCCTTGTAGCTGGCTGTGGAGTAGAGCTGGGCCGCGGTGAATCCCCCGGAGGTGACGTTCCTGAAGTCCGCCTGTGCGACTTGAGCATCCGTGAAGTCGGCGTTGGTCAGCGCCGCCCCGTAGAAGTTTGCCCCGGTGAGGTTTGCCCCGGCGAGATTGGCGTTGGGCAGCGTGGCAAGGGCGAGGCTCGCCCCGGTGAGGTTCGCACCAGCCAGATTGGCGTTGGTCAGTGTGGCTCGATAGAGATTTGCCAAAGTGAGGTTCTGGTTGGCGAAGTTCCAGCCGGTCAGGTTGTTGTTTCCAAGATTGATGCCGTGGAGGTCGCGGGCCTTGTAGCTGGCCGTGCTGTAGAGTTGGGCAGCCGTGAAGCCCATACTCGTGGTGTGCTCGAAACTCGCTTCGGCAACTTGGGCATCCGTGAAATCGGCGTTGGTCAGCGTGGCCACGCCGCCGCCCTCTGTATAAAAAACGGCCCTGGTAAGGTTCGCCCCCGCCAGCGTGGCGTTGGTCAGCGTGGCCCCCTCGAAGTTCGCCCCGGTGAGGTTCTGGCCGGCGAAGTTCCAGGCGCTCAGGTTGTCTCCTCCAAGACCGATCCCGTGGAGGTCCCGGACCTTGTAGCTGGCCGTGCTGTAGAGCTGGGCGGCCGTGAAGCCTATGGAGGTGATATCCCAGAAGGACGCTTGTGCGACTTGAGCATCCGTGAAGTCGGCGTTCGTCAGCGTGGCTCCAGCTAAGTACGCGCCGGTGAGGTTCGCACCAGCCAGATTGGCGTTGGTCAGCGTGGCACTTGCCAAGTCCGCCCCGGTGAGGTTCGCCCCGGCCAGATTGGCGTTGGTCAGCGTGGCAGCTGAGAAGCTTGCCCCGGTGAGGTTCTGGCCTGCGAAGTTCCAGCCGGTGAGGTCGTTCTCAAGGCCGATCCCGTGGAGGTCCCGGGCCTTGTAGCTGGCCGTGCTGTAGAGTTGGGCGGCGGTGACGCCAGTAACAGCGAAGTGCGCTTCGGCGACTAGTGCTCTGTCACAGCTAGGACTTCGGGTTGCCCGAGCCGTTTCAGTCCGTGTTTGCAGGCGATTTGGACCATCTCAACCCGAAATCTTAAGTGTGACAAAGCACTAGTGCTCTGTCACAGCTAGGACTTCGGGTTGCCCGAGCCGTTTCAGTCCGTGTTTGCAGGCGATTTGGACCATCTCAACCCGAAATCTTAAGTGTGACAAAGCACTAGGGCATCCGTGAAGTCAGCGTTGGTCAGCGTGGCAAACCAAAAGAACGCCCCGGCGAGGTTCTGGCTGGCGAAGTTCCAGCCAGTCAGGTCGTTCTCCATAAGGATTATCCCGTTGAGGTCGCGGGCCTTGTAGCTGGCCGTGCTGTAGAGTTGGGCGGCGGTGAAGCCGCTGCGGGTGGTATCCCGGAAGGACGCTTGGGCGACTTGGGCATTCGTGAAGTCAGCGTTGGTCAGCGTGGCCAAATCGCAGTTCGCCCCGGTGAGGTTCTGGCTGGCGAAGTTCCAGCCGGTCAGGTTGTTGTACACAAGGACGATCCCGTGGAGGTCCTTAGCCTTGTAGCTGGCCGTGCTGTATAGCTGGGCCGCAGTGAAGCCCTTGCAGGGGCCTGCATAGCTCCCGAAGCTCGCGTAGGCGACTTGGGCATCCGTGAAGTCGGCGTTGGTCAGCGTGGCCGAGCCTCCTTGCCAATTGGCGAAGAACGCCCCGGTGAGGTCCGCGCCGGTCAGGTATGCCCGGGTGAGGTCGCGGTCCCACAGGTTGGCCCACGGCTGGGCAGAGACACCCGCGCCGCCGGGGCAGACGGTGGTGGATTGGCGGATGCCCTGGCCCGGATCACCCGGATCGATCCATTCCCACTGAAAGATGTCGGCCGCGGCATGGTGGGTCAGGGCGAAGGCCATGAGACCGGCGAAGAGAGCGGGCGCGATGCGGGCGAATCGTGTAGACATGGGTTCTCCTCCAGGTTGCGTGGGCGGCTGTCGGAGGAGTCAAAGAGGGCGTGCAGTGATGTAAACGCCAGGCACCCACGGCACATTTTATTGTAGGCGGGGTCACTGGTTTGGCAAGAGGATGCAGCGGTTTTTTCGTGAGAAGGGGAGGGAGGAGGAGGGCAACGATGAACGATGAACGATGAACGATGAGTCGGGGAGGGGCGGGGGTTTGGAAAATGGGGGGGTGGGCAGGTAGGATAGGCGGACACGGGTCTGGGGTGGCGAGTCATAGAAGATGGGATGGGATGGATATGGCCACGGATATGGAACAACTGTATCAGGCGCGGTTGAAGCGGTATGTGACGGCGATGCGGAATGAGAAGCCGGACATGGTGCCGATCCGGCCATTCGTGGCGGAGTTCGTGGCGAAGTACGCGGGGTACACCTGCCAGGAGGTTACGCAGGATTTCAACAAGGCGTTTGAGGCGACGCGGAAGTGTTGCGCGGATTTCGATTGGGACGCGGCGGTGGCGAACATGGTGTATGTGTGGGCGGGGATCCCGCAGGCGGTGGGGTTGAAGTATTACCAGATTCCGGGGATCGGGCTGGGCAAGGATGTCGGGTTCAACTACCTGGAGCCGGAGGACCCGTGGATGAAGGCGGAGGATTACGACGAGCTGATCGGGGACGTGACGGGTTATTTGTACAACGTGTGGCTGCCGCGGGTGTCGGAGGATGTGGCGGCGAGGGGGCAGGCAACGAGCTTTCGGAACAACCTGTCGTTCGTGAAGGGGGCGATGTCGATGATGAGCTACTTCACGGCGTTTGGCCCGCAAATCGAGGCGATGCGGAAGGAGTGCGGGACGGTGTCGGCGATCGCGGGGATATTGAAGGCGCCAATGGACATCCTGGCGGACAAGCTGCGGGGGTACCTCGGGTTGTGCGAGGATTTGGTGGAGCGGCCGGAGAAGGTGAAGAAGGCGTGCGAGGCGTTGCAGCCGCACTTGCTGCACGTGGCGGCGACGAGCGCGGACGCGAGCAAGACGGTGCCGATCGGGTTCTGGATGCACCGGGGATGTGTGCCGTTCGTGTCGTTTGATCATTTCAACAACATTTTCTGGCCGACGCTGAAGCCGATCATATTGGAACTGTGGAAGCGTGGGCACCAGGTGCTGTTTTATGCGGAGGGCAAGTGGGCGGCGCATCTGAAGACGTTCGCGGAGCTGCCGGAGAAGAGCATCGTGTTCCATGTGGATCGGGACGATGTATTCGAGGTGAAGAAGGCGCTGGGGAGCAAGTTCTGCATCAGCGGGGGGATCCCGAATTTCATGTTGGCGTATGGGAAGCCGGGGGAGGTGAGGGAGCATGTGAAGAAGGTGATCGAGGGTGTGGCGAAGGACGGGGGATACATATTGGATGCGAGCGCGATCGTGCAAAATGACGCGACGGTGGAAAATATGAAGGCGATGACGGAGGCGGGGAGGGAATATGGGGCGTATTGAGGGGTCAGGGGCCAGGGGTCAGGAAGGACGAAGGACGAATCAATGGCGAAGGACGAAAGAAGAGGATGACCATGGCAGAGCAAGAGAAGAAGGTGAATCGGCCGCCGGGGGTTTGTGTTCCTTGGGAAGAGAAGAAGAAGGAGCTGCCGGGGATTGTGGGGGATGAGGAGATGGTGAAGCGAGTGTGGGAGGGGAATGACGGGCTGGCGTATGTGTACATCTGGCAGTTGTTGCTGTCGTTCTAGGGCGGACGTGGGGAAGGCAGGAGAGACACCATGGGTCGGAGTCGACGGGAGTTTCTGTGGGGCGCGGCGGGGGTGGGACTGGCGATGATGGGGGGGTGCGGAGGAGGGAAGTTCGGGTCGAAGGGGGAGCTCGAGGCGGCGCGGGCCGGGGGGTTCTATGTGCCGGAGAATCCGAAGTACACGATTGTTGACAGTGTGGCGGATTCGCTGCGGTTTACGCTGGGTCGCTGCATGACGACCTACAAGGGGCGGGCGTGTTCGACGTCGAGTTTCGTGGACGCCGAGGGGCAGATCATGGGGTGGCATGATTTCGGGCCATTGGAGGGGCCGGGGTGGGCGGCCAATGCGGTGGGGGGTGCGTATGAGCTGATCAAGTGGGGGCGGTTCACGGGGAACGGGGAGATGGAAAAGACGGCCGTGTCGGTGCTGGAGCATGTTCTGGAGAATGGGTTTGTCGATCGGCAGACGGGTTTGATCCGGGGTTATCGGGATGTGGCGAAGAATGAGATCGTTCTGAATTTCAAGCACAACAACGACTGGTTCTGCGCGGGTTCGACGGCGAAAGTGGGGGTGCAGATGCTGCTGTGCGCAGATCTGGTGGAGGGGAAGCGTGAGGCGCTGCATTCGGCGGCGAAGGGGTATGCGGGGTGGATGGAACGGAACGTGAAGACGCTGCCGAACGGGTGGTTTCCGAGGCGGAGCACGGCGGAGGGGGGGAATTACACGAAGGCGGCGGAAGGGGGGACCGACAAGTTCTTCGCGACGAGCGCGGATGGTTTGTTCATCCTGCAATTGTGGGCGGAGTTGACGGCGAGGGGGTTGGGGGATTACCGGGAGAAGCTGAGGCAGGGGCTGCGGGCGTTCATGGAAGCGGGGGGGTTCTATGCGAGCATCAACCACGACACGTATGATGCGCATGAGAATGTGGCGTATTCGGTGGCGTTTCGGGTGTTTCGGCGGGCGGGGCAGGTGCTGCATGATCCGGCGCTGGGGAGATATGCGCTGAGCGAGATTCTGCCGAAACTGGAGCGGTTCAAGATGAAGGAGGACCGGAACGGAGTGGCGACGAAGGGGTTGCTGTGGATGGAGGATAGCTGGGATACGGCGTATCTGTGGGAGAACGCGGAGGCGGCGCTGGCGCACCTGGAGGCCTATGCGGACACGAGGAAGGCCGGGTATCTGAACGACGGGCTGGTGATTCTGCGAGCGTGTGCGAAGCATCATTACGGGCCGCATGGGTTTCTGACGGAAGGAGTGGACTGGAACGACCATGTGGGGCAGCAGCACCACGTCGATGGTAAGAAGTATGCGGCGATCAAATACACGGAGCCGTTTCTGAATAATCAGCATATTGTGGAGCCGACGGTGTTCTTTCTGGAGGAGATTGCGGAGGTGAAGAAGGAGGAGGAGGGGAGGGTGTATCGGGATCATGAGGGGAATGTGGTGGCGAAGATCGGATGAGAGAGCCCGAATGAGCCATGACAAAGAAAGCCCACGGTTTGGCCGTGGGCTTTTGCGATTCGAGGGGGGTGAGATGGGGGGGGTCAGACGGGCCAGGGGTCTTTGCCGGGTATGGCGACGGGGGGGGTGGGGAAGGGGCCGAATTCGAGTTTCCTGGGCATGAGGTCCAATTTGGAGTTGAGGGCATCGGTCCACTTGACGGCCTGTCCTGTGTAGGCGGCGATGCGGCCCATGATGGCGGTGAGGGTGGATTCCGCGGCGCGTTTGCCTTCGTTGAAGGGTTTGCCGGCGCGGATGGAGGCGATGAGGTCGCGGTGTTCCTGCTCGTAGGGGTTGATTTCCTCTTCGGACTCGTATTTCCAGGCGATTTTGCCGGTTTCGTCGAAGATCCTGGATTGGGGGATGGCGGAGCCCTTGGCGCCGATGAAGTTTTCGCCGACGCGGCCGTAGCAGCCGTCGATCTGGCGGCAGACGCTGGTGACGCGAGCGCCGCTGGGGTATTCGTAATCGACGGAGAAGTGGTCGTAGATATGGCCATAGGCGGGGTCGGTGCGGACCTGCCGGCCGCCGACGGCGATGCACAGCTTGGGTCGTTCGCCGATGACCCAGTTGGCGACGTCATGCTGGTGCATGTGCTGTTCGACGATGAAGTCACCGGCGAGCCAGGTGAAGTACCACCAGTTGCGGCACTGGTATTCGAGGTCGGACCAGCCGGGTTTACGTTCGACGACGCGGGCGCCGCCCTGGGTCCAGTAGACCTGGCCGGCGAGGATCTTGCCGATGGCGCCGTCGTGGATGCGTTTGAGGGACTCGACATAGGCGGGGTCATGGCGGCGTTGGGTGCCGACGACGATGCCGAGGCCTTTCTGCTCGGCCTGAGCGGCGGCGGCGAGGACGAGGCGCACGCCGGCGGGGTCAACGGCGACGGGTTTTTCGGCGAAGACATGTTTGCCGGCCTTGATGGCGGCTTCGATCATCATGGGTCGGAAGGCGGGGGGCGTGGCGAGGATGACATAGTCGATGTCGGAGGCGAGGACTTTCTGGCAGGCGTCCCAGCCGACGAAGCACTTATCCTGTTTGACGTCGTATTTTTCTTTGGGTTGGGTGTCGAAGAAGGTTTTAGCGGCGTCGAGCTGGTCCTGGAAGAGGTCGCCGAGGGCGACGAGCTGGACGTTCTTGGAGGAGTTGACGGCGTCCACGGCGGCGCCGCGTCCGCGACCGCCGCAGCCGACAAGGCCGACGCGGATTTTGTCGGAGGCGGCGGCGTGTGCGAGGTGTGCGCAGTTGAGGCTGGCGGTGGCGGCGACCGCGGCCGCGGAGAGGCTGGCGGAGGCTTTGAGGAAGTTGCGGCGAGAGAAGGTGACCGAGTGTGCGTTGTGCTGTTGCATAGGGCGATCCTTTCCGTTGTGGGTTGTCATGATGGGGCCGCATCGCGGGTCCCTGGGTCGCTTGAAGCGAGTGCCCGGGTCCAGCGAAGGGTCCCGCAACTTGCGTCGTATTTACTACCCGTGCCACTCCGATCCGTTGGCGGGGAGGTCGAGCTTGGCGTCGAGTTTTGTGTTGGCCTTGAGCATTTCGTCCCAGGTGACCATTCGACCTTCGTAGGCGGCGATTCGGCCGAGGATGGCGGTGAGGTTGCTCATGGCGCTTTCCTCGGCGTTGTCGAGGTATTTCTGGGAGGCGATGCTGTTGCAGAAGTTTTTGATATTGGTGACGGCGCCTTCCTGGTAGATGGGGCCGGTGTTGCCGCCGCGGTAACCGCCGGTTTTGGCGAGGATGTTGACGTTTCCGCCGTAGTGGGAATCGACGGTGCCGTTGGTGCCGAAGATTCGGCAGCAGAGGTCGTCGTAGCGTTCGGTGTACTGAGCGGAGCAGAAGTCCATGAGGACATCGTCGGGGTACCAGTACTGGACGAGGAAGTGGTCCCAGCAGTCGCCGACATCGACACGGGCTTTGCGGCCGCCGGTGCCGCAGGCCTTGACGGGGTGGCCGTTGAGGAACCAGTTGGCGACGTCGAGGACGTGGATATTCTGTTCGACGATGATGTCGCCGGAGAGGGCTTTATCGAAGACCCAGTTTCGCAGGCGGGCCATCTGGGTGTCGCCTTCGGCCTGTTTACCGAGCCGGCCGGCGATGTAGTAGACCTGTCCGGAGACGGGTTTACCGAGGAGGCCTTCGCGGATGCGTTGAGCGGCGCCCATGTAGAACTCATTGACGCGGGTCTGGAAGTCGACGAGGACGGAGAGCTTGCCGTTGGCTTTCTTGGCGGCGTCGACGATGGCGAGGCAGCCGGGGACATCGACGGCGATGGGCTTGGCGAGGTAGACGTGTTTGCCGGCTTCGAGCGCGGCGACGGCCTGTTCGGGGTGGAAGTAGGGGGGTGATTCGACGGCAACGGCATCGACGCCAGAGGCGAGAAGCTGTTTGAATCCATCAAGGCCTGTGAAGCGTTTCGGGGCGTCGACTTTGAGGGCATCGCCGGCGGCGTCGGCGCGATCTTTGAAGTAATCGTAGACGGCGGTGACTTTGGCGCTGGCGTTCTGCTGGAAGAGGTTGCCGATCCATCGGCCGCGTCCGCCGCAGCCGGCGAGGCCGATCTGGATTTTGGAGTTGGCGACGGCGGAGCGTACGGCGGCGGGAGCGACGATGGTGAAGGCGGCGGCGGCGGCGGCTGAGGCTTTGAGGAAGCTGCGTCTGTTTACGTGCTGGGTAGCTGCGTTGGACATGATGGGTTCCTTTCTTTGATAGTGATGGTTGTACCGCGTGGGGGGCGGGCGTGGAAGGGGGGGTGGACCTTCGGTCCGACCGCTACGCGGGGGATGTCATTTCGGAAGAGTCTGTTTGAGGTGTTGGTCGAAGAAGGCGTAGGTGGCGAGGAGGGTGCGGTTGAGTTCGGGTTGACCCCAGCCGTGGGAGGCGCCGGGGAGGAGTTCGACGCGGCCCGGGACGCCGGCTTTGGTGAGGGCTTCGAGCATGGAGACGGCCTGCTGCCAGGGGACGAGGGGGTCCTTGGTGCCCTGGAAGAGAAGCATGGGGGCGTCGCCGGGGGAGACGTAGGTGACGGGGGAGGCGAGTTTGTGGGCCTCGGGTTTTTCGGCGGGTGTGCCGCCGAGGAAGTCGCGGACGAGGGGTACGGAGGGGGGCGGGAATTCGGCGGTGAAATCGGTGGGGCCGAAGAATGAGACGACGGCGTTGACTTTGCTGGACTGATCGGGGTTGGGGCCGGAGTCGTCGAGGCCGTCGGCCTTGTCCATGACGCCGAGGATCATGGAGAGGTGAGCGCCTGCGGAGAAGCCGACGGCGCCGATGCGGTCGGGGTCGATGTTGTACTTCTGGGCGTTGGCGCGGAGGAAGCGTACGGCGGCTTTGACGTCCTGGACCTGAGCGGGGAAGGGGAATTTGGGGCAGAATCGGTAGGAGACGGTGGCGGAGACGTAGCCGCGTTGGGCGAACTTCCAGGTGAGGTCATTGTGGGACTTGCGGTCGCCGCCGCGCCAGGCGCCGCCGTGGATGACGACGATGCAGGGGAGGGGGTTGGTGGCGTCCTTGGGGCGGGCGAGGTTGAGCATGAGGTCCTGATCGGGGAGGTTGGCGTAGACGATGTCGGGTTCGAAGAGGACATCGGCGGGTGGTTGGGCGGCGTGGGCGGAGGTGGTGAGCAGTATGACGATAACAAGAATGAGAAAGGCAGGCAGGGCAGTCGTGTTTTTTCGCATAATGAGCCTTTCGAAGAGGTGCTAAGTGTTACGCGGCGCGAGGCAGACGTAGGTGGTGATGCAGATACTGGAGAGGACGATGCCGGCGAGGAAGGCGGGCCAGAAGGAGAGCTGGAGTTTGTGGGCGAAGGCGAGGGGGACGAAGATGGGCAGGCCGAGTGCGATGAGGAAGAGCATTTCGCGGGAGAGTGTGGAGACGGGGCCGACGCCGTAGCCTTTCCAGTAGGTGAGGAGGAGGATGGCGGCGGGGAGTGCGGGGACGGTGAGGATGAGGGCGCTGAGGCGGGGGAATTTGCCGGCGATTTCGGAGACGCCGATGATGATGAAGCCGGCGATGAGGCCACGGAGGATGAGCATGAACATGGGGGGAGGTCTCCTTTGTTACGCGGCAGGTGAGGATACGGGATGGACGGTGGACCGCCAAGGGGGGGAGGGTATACTGGGTGGCAACGAGGACAGGTCTATGGCTACCGAAGAGGAACTTCGCAAGGCGTTGAAGGCGTTCAAGAAGCGGCTGAAGCTGACGCAGTTGGATGACGAGTCGCGGCTGGGTGTGGGGCCATTGACGACGGGGCGTCAGGAGAGGGTGGTGGCGATCCAGCCGCCGGCGGGTTTCGGGCGGGAGATCTGGGAGGAGCTGGCGGAGAAGGGATACCTGCGGCGAGAGGGGAACGGGTTTTACGAGTTGGCGGAGGGGAAGTAGGGGGGCGGTTTGCGGGGATTAATCGGTTGAATTCTGTGAACCTGCGCGCATAATAGATTCTGTCCAAAGTCATGGGGGCGGCACAGGAGGAATAACTATGCGCGGGTTTACCAGGAACGTGGCGGTGGTGGTGTTGGGGATGGGGCGGTGGGCGTGGGCGGAGTTCGATACTGATCTCAAGGCGGTGATCGAGCCGGCGGTGCCGAGGGCGACGGACCCGATCACCATCCACGTATCCAGGACGGATGGGTGGCCGGTGCGCGTTGTTGATTCGCAATTCAGCAAGCGAGGTAACGAATTGGAGCTGGGTTTTACACTGCAATCGTTGCCCCTCCCCGTGGTTGTGCACTGGAAGTTCGACAAGGAGATCGGCGTGTTGCCCGAGGGGCCGTATGAGCTGCTCACGACGATCAGGTACACCGATTCGACCTTTACCGAGACCGCTCGCACGTCGTTCACTGTTGTGCCGGAGCCGGGGGGGGGGTGGCGATGATGGGAATGGGGGCGTTGTTGCTGGTGCGGCGGCGGCGACGGTGAACGGGCGAGGGGGGCATTGGCGGGAATCTGCGTGCAATGCGGCATCTCAGCGGTATAATGGGAGCCCCACAGGAGGCGTTGTATGCGCAGGTTCATCGCAAGCGTTGCGGCGTTGGTGTTGGCGTTTGGGATGGGGCGGTCGGCGGGGGTGGCGGCCATCCATGATTTGAAGGTGGTGGTCGAGCCGGCGGCGCCGACGGTGGACGATCCGATTGCCATCGTGACGTCGGGGGTGGGGTCGAGCGGGCCGGTGAATGTGGAGAGCTGGGCGTATTCGAGAACGGGAACGGATCTGAAGCTGGACGTTAACCTGAGTTTGGGGATGCTGGACGTGATGACGCCGTGGGAGCATCGCGTGGAGATCGGGCTGCTGCCGGCGGGGTGGTACGACCTGACGACGACGGCGTTCGGCAATGGCGAGTTGGCGGCGGAGGCGGAGACGAGGTTTCAGGTGGTTCCGGAGCCGGGGTTAGCGGGCGTTGTGGCGGTGGGGGTGTTGGGTCTGTGGCGGAGGCGAAGGAAGGCATGAGGGGTGGCCGGCTGGTGTAGGCAAGAATATAATATGGCGGAATCGAGCGCGACACGCTGGAAGTGTTGGGAATTGGCAATAAAAAGCCCCGTCCGGCGAGGACGGGGGAGAAGCTGGGGATCTAGGATTCGAACCTAGACAAACAGATCCAGAGTCTGTTGTGCTACCGTTACACCAATCCCCATACTAATTACTGGATACTATATGAGATATTCACGGGGTGGTCAAGAATAGGCCGGGGAAGGTGAGACTACCGGGAGGACCAAGGCGCTGAAGGTTCTCTGCACCAAGCTCTTACCCCGTCCCGGAAGAATGAGCAGACCGGCTGATCTGAGAAGGTTGACAGGATGCAGCATCGGGCGCATCCTTGATGGCGGCCAGGGGGCGTGTCGCTGGTGAGAGAAACGAGGAGGTCAACATGGGCTGGGGCAGGTACCTTCTGCTGGGTGACTTCGGGCAGCAGCTTGACTTGCGAGATCAGAAGGCGGAGATCGAGGAATTGAGGGAGGAGCTGCGACAGAGGCGAGAGCCGGGGGTGGACGTGGCGGGGCAGATCAGGCAGTTGCAGGATGAGAATGATGAGCTGAGGCTGTATGTTGCGGCACTGGCGAGGATCCTGGTGTCGAAAGGAGTCATAGGTAAGGAAGAGCTCAGGCGGGTTGTGGATGCGGTTGATAAGGAAGACGGGTCGGCGGACGGGAGGTTCACGGGGCCGATTGGGTGAGGGGGAGCGGGCGTGAGGTGGGTTGCGTTCACGCGGGGGCGGGGGGAATGCCGATGATCTTGTTGGTCGCCATACGCCGGCCGAGTATGAGCCAACAAGGCCACGATTGTCCATTTCTAAATCGGTCTGATCCGAGGTGCGGGAGTTACTTCAGCCTGGATCGGTTGCGTCACGCGTTTCAGTATTGCCTGGACGATTTCCAGACGTGCTCGGTGTATGACGAATTGATGGCAGAACGGCGGCTGCGTCGTATCGCGGTGGCCGGGTCGGCGATGGATGAGTTGAAGCATGGCGAATGCGAGGCCGCCCAGATCAAGATGTCCCGTCGACACCAGAAGCCGTTCGCCGGAGCTGCGTGAGTTTCTGTTGTACCTGGCGAGCGAGCGGGGTCTGAGCGACAATTCCATTCACGGATATCGGAGGGATCTGGAGGACCTGGGGGATTACCTGGGCGTGGGGGGGAAGACACTGACGATGGCGGGGGCGGACGATTTTCGGGGGTATCTGCAGAATCAGTCGCGGAAAGGGCAGTCGACGAGGACGGTAGCGCGGCGGCTGGCGGCGATCCGGGTTTTCCTGAGGTATATGGCGATGCGGGGGCAGGATGTTGGGGGGATTCTACAGCAGCTTGAGAGGCCGAAGCCGGAGAGGTCGCTGCCGAAGGTTCTAAACCGGGCGCAGGTGAATCAACTGATTGGGGCGCCTGATGCGAAGTCGTTTCTGTTTGCGCGGGATGTGGCGATCTTGGAGCTGCTCTACGCGAGCGGGCTGCGGGCCAGCGAGCTGTGCGATCTGAAGGCGGGTGACGTGAATCTGCAGGTGGGGTGCGTGCGGGTCTTGGGGAAGGGGATGAAGGAGCGGATCGTGCCGCTGGGACGGGCGGCGAACGAGGCGATCGTGCGGTATCTTGGGGAATGCCGGCCGAGGCTGGATCGGCAGGGGAGCAACCGGCTGTTTCTGTCGCGTACGGGGAGAGCAATGGAGCGGATCGGGCTGTGGATGCTGGTGGAGAAGTTTGGGCGGGCGAGCGGGCTGTTGAGGGAGGTGTCGCCACATACGCTGAGGCACTGTTTTGCGACGCACCTGCTGGCGGGGGGGGCTGACCTGCGCGTTGTGCAGGAGCTGCTGGGGCACAGCGATGTGACGACGACGCAGATTTATACGCATGTGGATCAGTCGAGGCTGAAGGAGGTGCATCGGAAGTTTCATCCGAGGGGCTAGGGAAGGGAGTCAGGCGGCGGTGGAGAGGAGATCGGAAGGGGCGCGGTCGTTCTGGATGCAGAAGGCGAGGAAGATGTGACGGAGGCGGTCGAGGGGAAGGCGGTCGAGGAACTCATCGGTGAAATCGACGGGGAAGCTGGCGCGGAAGCCAAGGAACTGCTCCTTGATGGTCTGGCGATCCATGGTGGCGATGGTGTTGATGAGCTGGTCGATCTGACGAGGTTCCAACATGCGGCCCTTCTCTGATCAAAGGTGTCGGGTCAGACGAACACGTCGAAGACGGTTCCTTTGATATGAAGATCGGGCTGCTGGACGACGAGCTTAATCTCCGGAGGTGGCGTGGGGTTGTTTTGCCAGGGGAGGAGCTTCCAGGGGGGTTGGATGGGGGACTTGGTGATGCGGGGTTGCTCGGGCTGGGCGGGTGCGGAGGGGGCGGTTGAGACGGGAGGGGCGACGGTGGTTGGGTGA
>Ga0315284_10005021_pt1 | contig 18805 bp, 10 predicted proteins | sample YL17G09_16_MG_FD_203696 | JGI IMG/M metagenome (GOLD analysis project Ga0315284, IMG submission 203696) | Sediment microbial communities from Yellowstone Lake, YNP, Wyoming, USA - YL17G09_16 | ecosystem: Environmental > Aquatic > Freshwater > Lake > Sediment | place: USA: Wyoming | collected... | reverse complement strand
CGAGGACGGGATGGGCGCAGGCCCGAGATCGTTAGCGCGAGGCCCGCCGCGACCAGGAGGAAGAGCGGAGCGATGACGGCCTCGATGTGAGATCGCCGATGAGTCATCGCTGGTGTGCCTGAATGGCGACTGTGTCGGCGGCTTTCATCGCACATACCCCAGGTCGGCGATGCGGTTGATGCGAGCGCGGTCCTCCGGCGACATTGTTATCTCCGGCACCTCCGGCAGGGGAGCCATGACCGCCTTCGGGTCGAGGAAGTCCATCGGTGGCCGGCGTTGCTGTTCGGCGAATGTGCGGAATGCGGCAACCATCTGCTCTGCAACGGCCGGGTCCGCAGCGACGACGTTCGTGCGCTCGCCTGGATCATCACGCAGATCGTAGAGGGCGCGCCAGCGGCCGTTGGCGTACAACATCAGCGCGTGGTCGCTGCCGCGGATCAGGTACTTGCTCGGGCTGCCCCCGCCGCGGGAGAAGACGTACTGGTTGACCGAGTCGGTCCGCCCGGCGAGCAGAGGAAGGAGCGAATCGCCTTGGATGAGCTTCGCTGGATAGCGGGAGCGCAGCAGGTCGAAGATCGTCGGCAGCAGATCAACCGACTCGGTTAGAGCGGCGACGCGCTGGCCTGCAAGCCGCCGGCCCGGGAACCTGATGAGCAGTGGAATGTGACAGGCCTCGTCGTAAACGGACCTGCCGTGCCAGACATGCCCATGCTCGCCGAAGGCCTCGCCGTGGTCCGAGGTGATAACGAGCAAGGTCTTATCCAACAAGCCCTTCTCTTGCAGGACCTTGGTCAGCTCTCCCACCGCCCAGTCGCTGTAACGAAGGTTGGCATCATAGAGGTTGATCCACTCGGGGAGACGTGGGGGCTCGGGGACCGGCCGCGGAATCGTCTCGGGGAAAGGCAGGCCGCCGGCCCGAAAGCTGACCGGCTTCAGTCCGGCGAAACGCTTGGTGAACTCGTCCGGCTGGTCATAGGGGTAGTGCGGAGGCAGAAGATGCAGGTAGGCGAAGAACCGCTCTCCTGAATGCTTGCCTAGCCAGTTATCGAAAGCTCGGAGAAGCACCGTGGGCGAGTAGCGCAGCTCCCCTTCCTTCGCCAGCGCCTCGAGCTGCTTGTCCCAGATGGACTCTTGGAAGTCATTGCCGATGCCGTAAAGGGGGCAGGCCTTGAGGTTGGAGCTGATGAGCAGCGTCCGGAGACCGGCCTTCTGGAGGCCTGCCTCCAGGGCGAAGGTGCCCGGGATGAAAGCGCGGGGGCCGTCGGCTAGGTTGGTGTCGCAGTACTGCGAGGTGAGCAAGCAAGCCGTTGAGCTCTTCGTCTCGGCAGACTGAGAGAAGTGGCGCTCGAACAGAACAGATTCCTTTGCGAGGCGATCGAGGTTCGGGGTGGTGTCGCGCGGGTATCCGTAGCAGCCGACATGATCGGCGCGGACTGCGTCCATGATGGCGATGATGACGTTCGCATCCTTGACAGAGGCGCGCAGGTCATCTACGAGTCCGCCGGCGGGGGTGAGGGGGGCGGGTCGGGCAGATCGTAGCCGAACCCCGCCATAGACGGCGATGGCGATCAGGGGAATGGCAGAGAGCCACCAGAGACGGCGGCTTGGCTTCATCGTGCCCATGGTTTGAGTCTACCCCTGGTGAGAGGTGAGTGTAAAGCGCGTCCACGGCGACGGCCCCGGAGGTTCACAGCCCCCAGAAGCTGTACGTCGGCACATTGAAGATGAGGCCGATGAGGGGCCAGGCGCAGCCCACGACGGTCTCGCCCAGGATGAGGCCGAAGAACAGCGGCAGCGCGCGTCGGTAGGCCTGAAGGCCGCCGTACCGCAGCAGCGCCGACTTCGCTATCCAGGCGATGATCATCGGCATCCAGACGAGGTGGATGGACCAGCTCGCCGACAGCGCGTAGGCGACGGGGTGCAGCGGCCACCCGACATAGACGGTGCGGGCGGCCGCAAGCAGCATCGTGATAGCGAAGCCCGCGGCCACCGCGAACAGCGCCATGAAGTTCGGCTCGGTCGGACTCTCCAGCCATGATTGCAGGTTGGCGCACATCTCTACCCCGCGGGCGTCGCCGCCGTTCCACTTCGACGCGACTCCGAGGCCGTACGCGTAGTGCAGCCATCCCCAGAAGACCGCGATCGCCCCAAGCACCGACGCGATGACGATGGCGGCGACGATGGCGCGGGCCGGCGAGCGCGTCTGCGCCGCCATCTGCACTCCCTCGATGTTGTTGCCGATGGGGTGAGAGCGATACGCGCGGTTGAACCACCAGAGCAGCCCCAGCACCGTCAGGTCCTGGTGGCGCAGATTCGCGGTGCCGCCGATGTAGGTCATGGTCTGGCCGGGACCGGCAAGGTGGAAGTCGTGCACCGGTGAGCCGAACTCCGCGCGAACGCGGGCAACCGCCAGCGAGACGACGTAGTACATGATGAAGAACAGGATCGAGAGCTGGGGCGCGAGGCCGGCGCGCATGGCGAAGGCCGCCAGCGCCGCGATCCCCAGCACGACCCCGATGGCCGCCGCCCGGTAGCCCATCCCCTCCCTCGTATCATCCACTTCCGAAGTTCGGCCCAGAACGCGCAACCACACCTGGCGGAAGTACTGCCTCCCGACAAACAGCGGCCCGATGGCGATGGCAAGATAGCCGCCAAACATCTGCTCGTTCTGGTACGGGAAAACGCTCTTGGAGAGCTGTTCGGTGTAGCCCTGGCTGAGGCCCAGCGCGGCGGAGAGGACGAGCATCGCCTTCCACCAGAAGAAGAAGAACACCGAGGCGAAGAGCAGATCGAGGGGGACCAGGAAGGCTAGGCCGATCACGGCGGGGTAGAAGGTGATTGGCAACCAACCGATTGCTGCCCATGGCATGTCCGTGATGTAGCGCATCAGGTCATTCGAGCCCCACGTGTCCAGCGTCGGCGCGATGGACAGATAGGGCACGGCCGGGTAGAGATAGTGGAGGCCGTTGATGAGGTCTATCGAGCCGGCGGCGGCGAAGCCGAGCCAGAGGAGCGGGTTCCGCCACAGCGTGGTGGTCGGATTGGTGATGGCGAGGGGGAGCTGGATAATCGGGAAAGTGAGCCGCTCGCGGTCAGCCCACTGGGAACGGACGAGAACAGACAGGCATATGGTGACGAAGATCAGCACCGCGATGAAGCCGGTCCAGCAGAGGACCGGGGTGAGCCAGGCGTGGATAACCGGCCACTGGTAGAACGATGACGAGCCGTTATAGTAGCCATACAGCACTGCGCGGTCCGGCACGGTGAGCCAGACGGGCGCGTTCGAGAGCATCTGATCCCAGCGGTTCTCGGGCGTGGCGAACCAGAAGCCGTGCGTCATGACGGGAATCAGCACCTGCATGCCGTCGAGGCCCGCCAGGGACGTGCTCGTGGTGAGCATCACGTAGACGATGATCAGCTCCGCCTGACTCAGCGCCAAGCCCGGGCGCATCCTCCGGACGACGGCGTTGCCGATCACCAGGAAGAACAGGATGAAGACGACGTTGAAGAAGAGCGAGATGGTCGAGGGGATGGGGCCGTGGGCGGCGATGTGCTCCATGTAGAGCACCCACAGGGCGTTGAGGGGGAGCAGGATGGCCCCCACGACGAAGCCGCGCCAGATGCGAGGTCTGCGGTGCACGGGGGAAGGTTTCGGGGCGGGATGCCACGCGTCCTACGGCCGCCGCCACGAAGACACCAGGGGCGCAAAGGCAAGGGCGGAGCGCCTCGGCGCTCCGCCCTTCGGTCAGCAGCCTGCTGCAAACGACAGGCTAGTAAAGGAACTCCATCTCCGGGTCTGGCGTGCCGCAGTTCGCGGTGTACCGCGCGCGAGACCCCGCGTCAGGACACCAGTGGTCCACACCCCCCGAGAACTCGCCTTCGGCGAACCTCGCGATGATCCGCTGCGCGTCCATCCAGGAAGCATGGCCATCGAGGAATCCCAGGTTGCTGCCCCCGAGGTGCCGCGTGGCCGCCTTCTTGCGCGCCGGGTCCTTGGTCCACTTGATGTCAGCGTGCAGACTTGAGCACTCAGGACACCATTCGCCGCTGGGGCAGGTCCGGTCCCAGTTGGCATCATAGGTTGGCCACCCCCAGCTCGCGTAGTTGAAGCCCGCGCACTCGGCGCAGCAGATGTCCGGGTAGGCCACTCGGCCGATGGAGTCGGTGTCATCCCGGCCGCCGGTGTCGGCGCAGAGGACGTAGCTGGCCGCGTCGCCGACCGCCGCCAGCTTGATCTCGACGCACGCGCTGCTGGTCCCGATCGACTGCGCGAAGGCCTTCTGGTCCACGCCGGCTGCTCCGCCCGACTCGCGGCTGAACCCCAGCACCTGCTGGACCACGGAGTCGGTGACAACGCCGCCCCATCCAGGCGGCCACGACCAGTTGCAGATCCCGATGCCGTCCTTACCCCACTCGCCCATGGTGGACTTGAGGTAGCCGAACCAGTCGGCATAGGGGACGATGAAGAAGGCGCCGGCCTCCGTCTTGGCGCTCGGGCACCGCCATACGTCACGGTTCTTGACGTACTCATCGAGGACCACCACCTGGCGCAGATACGGGTTCGCCCGGTAAGCGTAGTCGGACACCTTCCAGGGCTCCGCCTCGGGATCACAAACGCTGTCGCCCTCGTCGCCACCGCCGCCCGGGGAGGTCATGATCCAGTCTAGTACTTCCTGCCTGTGCTCCCTCGGCCAGGTCGTATCGTTGTTGTCCGCGAGGTACATCTGAACTGCCAGGGCGATGTTCTTCACATTGGACAGACACACCGCCTTGCGCGCAGATTCGCGCGCTCGCGCAAACACCGGGAACACCATTGCGGCGAGGATCCCGATGATCGCAATTACGACCAACAGCTCGATCAGAGTGAACCCTCTTCGCCGATAGAAGCCCATCTGGTTCCTCCATTTGCTGCACGGTTGCGCGCCGGAGCGAAGCTCGTCGGCGCAGTATCTGAACCCCTTTCGTGGCCGCCCTGAGATCATCACCTCCTTTCCCGCCGCCGGCCGTCCGTTAGGGGAACCACGGCCCGCAGGTTCCAAGCGAACCTACCTAGGGCTTCTCCTTTCCCCCTCATTCCCCTTCGTATCCCTGCGGGAAGTGATCGGGCGGGCCCGCGCTCGCACGAGTGACGGACAATGGCGGATCGAATGGGAGGGATCTCTTCGTGGGCCCGTAACGGGCTCCAGGGGCGCAAAGGTAAGGGCGGGGCGCCTCAGCGCCCCGCCCTTCCGATCACCGTCTTGCTGCAGATAGAAGCCGGTTAGTACAGGAACGATGCGCCCACTGGCGGTTCGCCGCAGAACTCCCGATAGCTCTCCAGGGTGCCGCCCTCGCAGAAGTTCGTGATGCCTCCCAGGTCTCCATCCCTCGTCATCGTCAGGATACGCTGGGCATTGAGCCAGGTCGCATGCCCGTCGAGGAAGCCGAGGTTGCTCCCGCCCAGGTGGCGGGTGGCGGCCTGCTGCCTCTGAGGGCTCTGGGTCCACTCGTAGCTGGCATGCGAGTCCCAGCACGCTCCGCAATCGCCGCTGCTGGTCGGGCAGGTGGTGACACCGTTCTCGACCGTGGGCCAGCCCCAGGCAGACCAGTTGATCCCCGCGCACTCGGCACAGCACAGGTCCGGATAGGCTATCGTGCCCGGGCTTCCGGCATCGCTCAATCCGCCTCCGTCCGAGCAGATCACGTAGGCGGCCGCGTCCTGGACGCTAACCAGCTTCAGCTCGATGGCCATTCCATTGTAGGCGACGCTCTGGGAGAAGACCTTGTCTTTCGGGTCGGATCCCGAGCCTCCCGAGGCCCACTGCTGGGCAAGTGTCTGCTCCGCGCAGGAGTCTGTCACCACGCCGCCCCATCCCGGCGGCCAGGTGGTGGCGCAGATCCCGAAGCCCGCGGCGATGTCATCGCCCCACGCGCCCTCGTAAGCCCTGAGGTGCCCGATGAAGTCCGGCCCCGGCAGGATGAAGGTAGCCCCTGTAGACATCTTCGCGCTGGGGCACCGCCACACGTCGCGGTTCTTGATATACTCGTCCAGCACCACGGGCCAGCGCAGGTACGGGTTGGCCCGCCAGCCGAACTGCTCCGCCCCGCCCATCCCCCAGCAACCGTCGCCGCCGGCGCCGCCTCCTCCCCCCGGCTCGGCGCTGATGTAGTCAATCACCTCCTGCCGATGCTCCCGCGGCGGCAGCGTGTCATTGTTGTCCGCCAGGTACATCTGAATTGCCAGGGCGATGTTCTTCACGTTCGACAGGCACACCGCCTTGCGCGCGGATTCGCGCGCTCGCGCAAACACCGGGAACACCATTGCCGCGAGGATCCCGATGATCGCAATGACGACCAGCAACTCGATCAGAGTGAACCCTCTTCGCCGATAGAACCTCATCTAAGTCCTCCTGTTGTGTACTTCGCGCGCCAGGGCGACAGTCTCTGGCGCGTATCACATCCCCCATGGTGGCCGGCTCCGCCCTTCACCTCCTTTCTCCGCACGCCGGCCGTCCCGCCAGGGGAACTACCGCTGTAACTGTAGTTCGTTTCTGGTTTCCCACTTACCTTCTACCCGCCCCCCAGCGGGCCCAACCAACCCGCTCGTCTCGGCTTGGCCAATCACTCGAAGGCGACGACCCTCAGGTCGCCGGGAGGAAGGTCGAAGGTAGAGGCAACTCCGTTCCCTGCCCCACTGGGCAGCGCCGCGCCGGAGAGCATCTCTCTCGCGCTGCCGGCCGCCAGCCCCAATGCGGCGAGATCGGCCGTGACAGTGGCGCTCTGCGCTTGGTCGCTGTCATTGTAGACCGTCAGGTAGACCGTCCCCGGCTTCTTGCCAAAGCGCTCGACATACACCTTCGGGTTGTCGGAACGGGCGTAGGTGACCGGCTCCCAGCCGGCCGCGCCGAGCGCCTGCACGACCGGGATGTACTTCCTGAACAGCGGCCGGTCGCGGTTGTAGAGCGCCGGGTTCTGCCAGTACGGGTCCTCGGAGGCGTTGTGGCTGAAGAAGCTCGGGAACACCCCCCAGGCAACGCACCGCTTCATGTACAGCTCGATCCACTCCGGCTTCCAGAGATCGTAGCGGGTGTTCAGCAGCATCAGGTAGGGGCGCTGGTAGGAGAGGGCGCGCCAGTAGTTGAAGTCGCTCGCCGACTCGGGGACGTACTCCCCAAAGGTCCCCCAGGAGGATGCCCACGCCGCCTCGGTCCCCATGACATCCAGCCAGGCCGCGCCCCACGGGAACGCGTGCGGCGTGCCATTGGCGAAGGTCATGCCGCCGCGGGGCCACATTCGCTCGGCGATGTCCTTGGCGAACTCGACCATGGTGAACATGGCGTACTGGCCGACCCGGCCCTCGGCATCGAAGACGAGAGGGATGGTCGCCTTGCGGAAGTGCTCGCGCCGGTAGTTGATCCAGTTGTGGAACAGGTACATCTCGAAGCTGTCGTGGTAGACGCCGCCGAGCTGCGGGGAGCGCTCGAAGGCCTGGTTGATGCGGCGGATCAGGCTCTCGTACTGGGTGATGTGCCCCGGCTCGGCCGTCACGCCCGGGGTGGGGTTCACGCCGAACACCGCTCCGTCGCACCACGGCTGGTCCTCGATCCGGGCGGCCCAGGAGCCATCGGGGGCGGCGTAGGCGGAGGATAACACCGCCTGGTCCTTCTCATGCCCCTCGGCGGCGCGCTCCTTCACGTAGGCGGTCGCCTGCTCGACGGTGCGCGGCATCTCCTTGGGCATGCTCACCCAATCGCTCCACGGCTCGACGTAGACGAAGCTGTAGATCCCATGCTCCGCGTCCCAGACGACGTTGCCGTCACCCTCCTTGAACTGGAAGCCGAAGTCCTCAAAGCCCTCGACCGTCGCGATGTCGGTGAAGGGCATCCAGATGCCCTCTTTCTTGCTGCGCTTGGTGAAGCACTGGGGGAACAGCTCGTAGTAACGCTGGAGCGCGGAGCGGAAGCCCCAGGCCGGGTCGGGGCGGTAGAGCACGAGGCTGAAGCTGGCCTTCGACGGGAAGCTCTCGGTATCGGGTGCCAGGCCTACGTCGAAGGCCGCATAGAGCTCCCCCGAGTCCGCGTCATAGCCCAGCCGGCAGAGCCGCGGCACGTCCAGCGGCACGGCGATGGCGACCGCGTCCGTATCGCTGCTGATGCAAGCGAGCGGATAGCGAGACGCGTGCCCGTTAGCGCCCGCGCCCGAGGAAACGAGGTTCTCGTACTTCCCGCTCGTCTCTATCCTCCGGGCCGTGATCTGGTCGTCGTGCCACCGCCAGCCGTCGGCCTTGACCGGGTACGCGAAGCGGACGGTGACAGCGCGGTCACGCCCGGTGAGGTCGCGCACCTCTCCGTCAAGACGGATCGTATTCCCGACTAGCCGGTAGGTTGCCGTGAGTGCCAGGCCAAGCGCGTCGTCGCGCGCCTCGCAGACGACCGAGCCGTCGGGCTGCTGGGCGAGGGCGCCGGCCGGCGCGGCGAGATCGGCGTCAGCGGCGAAGTCATGCACCGACAAGCCGCCAGTTGGCTGGCGCAGGTCGAAAACGAAGCCGTCGCCTGTGTCGAGGCGGAGTGCGGCCATGGTGGTTACCTCCTCCTGGCGAGGTGCCGCGGCGGGAGCCAGCTTCGGCGATGCGCCGGCGGGCAGCGAGCCGACGCAGCACGCGACAAAGGCGCACCACAGATGAGTACGAGCGAACAGATGAACGCTCCTGGTTCGTTGGTGAGGGCCATCTTCGCCCGCGGCAGGCACCTCCCTCTCGTGTCCGGTGGCAGGCGCGGAAACCAGGCGGAGCGTCCGCCTTGGCGGACGCTCCGCTCTCACCCCGATTCTGCCCGGCTCTGCCCGGCAGCCGCTTCTCCTCTGCTACTTGATCCGCTTGCCGTTCCAGCCGATCGCGTTGTTGTGAAGGAAGCTCATGCTGGCAGGCGGGTCATCACCACAGGCAATGCGGAAGTCCTCCGGACTGGACCCGCCCGCTCCGGTCTCGGCCGTGCAGACGAACCCGATCCCCTCTAGCTCGCCCGCGTCGGCGGCGGCGAGGAGTCCCCCCGCCGACCACCACTGCGCGTGGCCATCCGCAAAGGCGATGTTGCCGCCGCCCAGATGCCGGGCGCTGGCGCTCTTCCTCTTGGGATCGTTAGCCCAACCCCGGTGCGCGTGGATCGTGTTCCAGCAGTCTATCTCACTGGAGTCGTCGCTGCAGTAAGCAACGGGCGGCCCGTCGGCAGACTGCGTGCAGTCAGGCCCCCACTGCGCTCCCGCGCAGGTGGCGCAGCAGATGCTCGCGTAGGCGATTCGGCCGACATCCAGCCAGTCCATGGTGGGAGGCGAGTCGGCCGCCACCGGCAGGCGGGCCACGTTCTGAAACGACACCAGCTTCATGTCCTGCAGGTTCTCCTTCATGGTGCCGATGCTCTGGACGAAGGCCTTGTTCGCCTTGCTGGCATAGAACATGTCACCGAGGCTCGCGGTCTTCCCTTGCACGATGGAGTCCGTCACCTCGCCTCCCCATCCCTGCGGGAAAGCCATGTGCTCGCACACCGGTCCAAGGTCCCCGCCCCAGGCCCCTTCGTTCGCCTTCAGGTAGGTAAGCCAGTCTGGCACACCGTAGATGAACCCCGCATCTGACTCGAGCCGCGCGCTCGGGCAGCGCCACACATCCCGATTCTTGATGTACTCGTCCAGGACGACAGGCCACGGCAGATAGGGGTTCGCTATGGTGGCCGCCCAGAAGGCTCCGTGATAGTACGCGTCCGGGTCCGGGACATTGCAGTTGCCTTGGGTGCCACTGCCGGGGACAGTGGCGAAGTAGTCAATCGCCTCCTGGCGGTGTTCCGACGGCGGAAACGTATCGTTGTTGTCCGCCAGGTACATATTGATCGCCAGGGCGATGTTCTTGACGTTGCTCAAGCACACCGCCTTGCGCGCGGATTCGCGCGCCCTCGCAAACACTGGGAAAACCATCGCGGCCAGAATCCCGATGATCGCGATGACCACCAACAGCTCGATCAAGGTGAAACCTCTCAGCCGTCGCGACATCATGCACACTCTCCTTGAGCGCTTCGAGTCGGCCTGTCGCGCAGATCAGCCGCAGACCGCGGGCGACGAAAGCGACGCGGTTCACCTCCTCTCTTCGCCCACCGGCCAGCTCCACCGCCCAGCGGGGTCGGTCGGTTGCTCACGGCGCTTCTGCGCGACCAAGAGCCGCCTACGCTACACTAATTGTAGCGCCTCTTCGGCTAGCGGGACAATGGCCCGCCTCTCGGTTTTCTTGAAGGAAATGACGGCGTGGCATGAGCTCTTTGGGGGCAGTCGGTCACAGGGCCCTGCTAAAGAGAAGGCGGGGCGCCCCGAGGGGCGCCCCGCCTGACAGCTCCATCTAGCCACGGCCTAGATCGACGGGGTACTAATCGCCGGTCCAGCTCGTCTTCTTGTTGAACAGGAAGTCCATGCCTGGCTCAGGCTCCCCGCAGTTCTCGCGATATCCCTGCACGGACGTGCCCAACAATCCGCACACCGTACCGACCCCCTCGAAGTCCTTGTCGTCGCTCATCGCGCAGATCCTCTTGGCCGAGAACCACGCCGCATGACCGTCAGCGAAGCCGATGTTGCTTCCGCCCAGGTGACGGGTGGCCGCCTGCTTCCACGAGCCTTGACCCTCGTGGTAGGCCAGAGCCGGAGCGTGCACAGCGTAGCAGTCCGGACACCAGGTGCCATCGGGACACCCGGTAGAGATCCAGCCCCACACGTCGGCGACGCTCACAACGCCTGCGCACTCCGAGCAGCAGATGTCCGGGTAGGCGATCTGGGCGATGCCCAGCCAGGTGTTCTGCGTCCCGGTATCGGCAATCACTGGCACAGCAGCCACGTTCTGCATCGCTGCCATCTTCACGTCGTAGAAGTTCTGCTGACCGTGCCCGATCGTCTGGACGAACACCTTGTTGGCTCCTGTGCCCGTGCCGTGACGGGACGCAACAGTGGCGAGCTGCTGCTGGAGGATGGAGTCGGTTACATCACCGCCCCATCCCTTTGGGAACGACAGGATTCCTTCGCACGGGCCGATGCCCGATGCGTCCCCCCACGAGCCCTGGTTAGCCACAAGGTACCCCAGCCAGTCGCTCAGCCCATAGATGAAGCCAGCGGAGTTCTCCAGCTTCGCGCTCGGACACCGCCAGACGTCGCGGTTCTTCACATACTCGTCGAGAACAATCGGCCACTCCAGGTATGGGTTAGCCAGGTTGGCCATCCAATCGTAGCGGGGGCTGTCCGTGTCGGCCTTACATGGACCCCCGTCGCCGCCGCCAGGCCACGTCGCGAAGTAGTCAATGGCCTCCTGCCGGTGCTCCGCCGGCGGGAACGTGTCGTTGTTGTCCGCCAGATACATGTTGACTGCCAGGGCGATGTTCTTGATATTGCTCAAGCACACCGCCTTGCGGGCGGATTCGCGCGCTCGGGCGAACACCGGGAAGACCATTGCTGCGAGAATCCCGATGATCGCGATAACAACCAACAGCTCGATCAGGGTGAAGCCTCTGAATCTTCTCACTTCTCGTCTCCTTGACGAATAGAGATGTAGAACCGAGTGACAGACTACACGTTGGGCAGGTGGGTGAGGGCATCACCTCCTCTGGAGGGCGTGACCGCGGGGGCAAGACGACGGCGGGATCGGCCGCACCGACAGCTCTTGAGAGGGGGCGCGGCGATACCGCGCGCCCGTCGGCGCGCGATGACGGGATCGCAAATCGGCATCCCCCGGCTCTGTCCAAGCACGCCTAAACCGGTCATGTCCTAGCTTCCTTCCCGCCGACATGACGCGCGGGGCACAGCCCCTTCGCTGTGCTTGCGTTGCCACCGCCCGTGGTCACGCAAACATCCACTCAAAGTATACCCCGGCGCAGGGGCAGAGTCAACGGCGCGGCTCTCGGTTTTCCTGGAGGAATTGACGGTGCAGAAGCTACCGGCCGGCAGGATAACCGGGCTGCCTCGCGGGAGGAGGGAAGCGTTCCGGCCGAGGCGCTGGGGCCTTACGGCAACTAGCAGGAGGCGACGAGGAATGGTGATGCGGGCAGACAGCAGCTTCATAAGGCAGTGGGCGGAACGACAGGGGATGCCGCTTGCCGACGTGATCCTGCGAGCGCTTCGCGGAGGAGCGGTCGCAGGCGGGCCGGTTCCTACGGTGCTCGCCATCTGCCCAAACTCGGAAGCGGTGGTGAAGGCGGCGCTCCGGGCGGCGCAGGCGGCGCAGGCGCCGCTGTTCTTCGCCGCCACGCTCAACCAGGTGGACCTCGACGGCGGCTATACGGGCTGGACGCAGCAGCGGTTCGTAGGGCTAGTTCGGGAGCTGGCCACGGAGACAGGTTATGCCGGCCCCATAGTCGTCGGGCTCGACCACGGCGGCCCGTGGCTGAAGGACATCCAGAGCCGCGAAGGGTGGTCGCTCGAACGAGCGATGCAGGGGGTGAAGGAATCGCTCGCTGCCTGCCTCGAGGCGGGGTACGACCTGCTGCATGTTGATCCGACGGTGGACCGTACGCTCCCCGGGGGGGAGGCGATCTCCGTCGAGGTGGTGGTTGAGCGCACGGTGGAACTGATCGGCTTCGCGGAACAGCACCGGCGCGGCAACGGCCTGCCGCCGGTGAGCTATGAAGTGGGCACAGAGGAGGTGCACGGCGGCCTGGCCGACATGCGCGTCTTCCGTCGGTTTCTCGAGGGCCTCAAGCGCGGCCTGAGTGAGAAAGGCTTGGCGGACGTCTGGCCGTGCTTCGTGGTGGGGAAGGTGGGCACCGACCTGCACACCACCGAGTTCGACCCCGCGGTGGCGCGGCAGCTGGCGAAGGAGGCGGCCGCCTTCGGCTCGGTCATCAAAGGGCACTACACCGATTCGGTCGCCAATCCCGAGGCCTACCCGGAGGCGGGAATGGGCGGAGCGAATGTCGGTCCCGAGTTCACGGAGGCGGAGTACGACGCCTTGGAATCGGTCAGCAAGAGGGAGAGCGACCTTGCTGGCGCGGGTCGGGTCACCCAGAGATCGGGGATGATGGAGGTGCTCCGGCGGGCGGTTGTTGCCAGCGGGAGGTGGGAGAAGTGGCGCCAGCCGGGAGAGGAGGGGAAGGCGTTCGATGAGCTGTCGGCGGAGCGGCAGCGGTGGCTGCTTAGGACCGGTTGCCGGTACATCTGGGCCGAGCCGGAGGTGGTGGGGGCGCGGCGGAAGCTGTATGCCAACCTGTCGGCGGCCGGCGAGAAGGCCGAGGAAGTCGTGGCCGACGCAATCGCCGCGGTGATGATGAAGTACTACCGGGCGTTCAGAGTGGAGGGGACGCTCCGGACGATTGAGGACGCGCTGTAGATGAGTTGAGGGCGCCGCCAGACGCAGGACTGAGCGGGGCAGGGGAAGAAGAAACCGGGTGTGGAGAGACGCAATCCCCAGCGGCAACCGGCCGCGCCTATACTGAGCGGATTCGCTGCCGGTTTCCTGTCGGTCATCGCCATTGTGCTGACTGAATCCCCCGCGCACGCCTATATCGGGCCGGGCGCGGGGTTTGCGGTGCTGGGGTCATTCCTGGTGGTAATCGCCGCGGTTGCCCTGGGCTTCCTGGTGCTGGTGACGTGGCCGGTCCGCTCACTGCTCCGGCGGCGGCGCCGCCGAAGAGCGTACGCGCAGAGCCGGGTTGATCGAGTGGTGATCCTGGGGTTCGATGGTATGGATCCCGGGATCGCGCAGCAGATGATGGCGGCCGGGCGGCTGCCGAACCTGGCGAGGCTGCGCGACACGGGGACGTTCGCACCGCTGGCGACAAGCTGTCCGGCGATGTCACCGGTGGCGTGGTCGTCGTTCATGACCGGCGCCAGCCCGGGCCGACACGGCATCTTCGATTTCCTGCATCGCGACCCGCGCACCTATCTGCCCCACCTGTCCTCCGCGCAGATACGCCCCCCGCGCAGGCTGCTCAGGCTCGGGCGTTTCGCCATCCCGCTGGGCCGGCCGGTCCTGCGGTTGCTTCGGCGGAGCAAGCCTTTCTGGGCGGTGCTTGGCGAGCACGGGATCTTCTCGACGGTGCTGCGGGTCCCGATCACCTTCCCCCCGGAGCGGTTCAACGGGTTGCTGCTCTCGGGGATGTGCGTGCCTGATCTCCGGGGGACGCAGGGATCGTTTACGTTCTTCACCACGGCTCCGGAGGAACAAACGCACATCGGCGGCGAGCGATTGCCGTTAGTAAGAGACGGCGGTTGCCTGTATGGCGATCTCCCCGGTCCACCGATCACCGGGTCATCGGACGCGCAGGCCTCGAAGACGCGCCTGCGCCTGCGTACCACGGGGAAGGGCGTCGCCCGGCTTGAGGTCGGCAGGGAACGGGTTGATCTGCGGCTGGGCGAGTACAGTGAGTGGACGCCGGTCGAGTTCCGGCTGGGGCCGGGGATGAAGGCCGGGGGCATCTGTCGCTTCTACCTGAAGCAGCTCGAGCCGGAACTGGAGCTGTACGTTACGCCGATCAACATAGACCCGGAGCGGCCGGCGTTGCCGGTGTCGCACCCCGCGGTCTACGCGATCTATCTGTCGAAGCGGCTGGGCCGGTATGCGACGCTCGGACTGGCGGAGGATACCTGGGCGCTGAACGAGTCGGTGCTGGATGATGCGAGCTTCCTGAAGCAGTGCAACTTGTTCTTCGAGGAGCGTCGGCGGATGCTGCGCAACGCGCTGGAGAACATGCGGGAGGGATGTATCGTCTGCGTGTTCGACACGACTGACCGCGTGCAGCACATGTTCTGGCGGTACCGCGAGGCAGGTCATCCCGCGCCCCTCGACGATGATGCCAGCGCGTTCCAAGGCGCGATCGAGCGGTCATATGAGCAGGGCGACGAAGTGGTGCGGGAGGTCATGCAGCAGCTCCGGCCGCGGGACGCGCTCTTCGTGATGTCCGACCATGGCTTCAAGTCCTTCCGCCGCGGAGTGAACCTGAACGCGTGGCTGCTGCGCGAGGGGTATCTTCATCTCAGGGATGCCGCGTCGGGAGACGCGGAGTGGCTGCGGGAGGTGGACTGGGGGAGGACGCGGGCGTATGCCATTGGGCTGGGAGGAATGTACCTGAACATCCGCGGGCGCGAGGCCCAGGGCATCGTCGCCGCGGCCGAGGCCGACGCGCTGAAGCGAGAGCTGATCGAGAAGCTGAGCGGACTGCAGGATGGTGAGCCAGGGAGCATTGCGATCACGCGGGTCTTCGACACAAGCGCGGTAAACGCGGGGCCGTACGCGGAGGTGGGGCCGGATCTTACGCTCGGGTATGCGGCGGGATACCGGGCCTCGTGGGCGGCCGCGCAGGGGCAGGTGGCCGGCCCGGTGTTCGAGGACAACGTCCGGCGGTGGAGCGGAGACCACTGCCTTGACCCGGCGCTTGTGCCTGGGGTGTTGTTCTCGAATCTGCGGCTGGAGGCGAGCGAGCCGTCGCTCATGGATCTCGCCCCGACAGTGCTGGCGCTCTTCGGGGTGAGCGCGCCGGGATACATGCAGGGGAGGTCGCTGATTGGGGATGGTGGCCGCGGATGAACGTGGACGGGCGCAAGTGCAGACCGAGGGCAGGAGCTGCCCTCCCGCCCAATAAGGACGACGGGCCGGCGGACCCGCGTAAGCGGGCAACCCTGAAGAAGCTGGCGGCCCTGGGCGCGTTCGCCGTCGTCAACGGGAGTGTGTTGTCGTCGTGCGGCGGACGCGCTCTCCGGTCGGCGGGAAGAGAGCGCAAGGTCATCGTGCTGGGGCTGGACGGGCTCGACCCTAGGGGGATCGGCCGCTTGATGCGGGAGGGGAAGCTCCCAAACATGAAGCGGCTGATGGAGATGGGGGGATACCGCTGGCTCCAGAGCAGCATCCCGCCCCAGAGCCCGGTGGCGTGGGCCACGTTCATTGCCGGGCGAGATCCCGGCGGGCACGGCATCTACGATTTCATCCAGCGGGACCCGAAGACATACTTGCCATACCTCTCCATCGCTCGGACCGAGCCGCCGGAGAAGTCGCTGTCGCTGGGCCAGTGGCGGATCCCGCTGTCCTCGGGAAAGGTGGAGCTGCTCAGGCGCGGGCGGGCGTTCTGGGATGTGCTGGCGGAACAAGGCGTGCCGGGCGTCGTCTACCGCGCGCCATCGAATTTCCCGCCGCAGGACAACGGAGTGAAGCAGCTCGCCGGGCTGGGCGCCCCGGACCTGCGGGGGAGCTATGGCGAGTTCTCTTTCTACACGGACCAGCCGCAGCCGCCTGGCCTGGAGATCACTGGCGGGGCGATCTACCAGGTCGAGGTCAAAGAGGGGGAGGCAAGAGCGAAATTCCTTGGCCCAGAGAACACGCTGCGAGACGGGGCGCCAGGGACATCTGTGGACTTCGACATCTTCGTGGACCGCGAGCACGGGGTGGCGAAGGTCGCGCTCGGCGACGCGCAGGTGATGCTGCGGCCGGGAGAGTGGAGCGACTGGATCACCGTGCGGTTCGAGCTGATCCCTCATCTGAGATCGGTGAGCGGAATCTGCCGATTGTACCTTAAGCAAGTCTCTCCTTACCTCAAGCTTTACGTCACGCCGGTGAACATTGACCCGCGCGAGCCGGCGCTGCCAATCAGCGCGCCAGCGGGCTTCGCCGGCCAGCTTGCGCGCAGATTCGGCCTCTTCTACACTCAGGGCTTCCCGCATGACGTGAAGGCCTTGCGGCAAGGGGTGCTGGACGATGAGGAGTACCTGCAGCAATCCGGCATGTGCTTTGCGGAGGAGCGCCGGATGTGGGAGGCGGCGCTGCACGAGTTCGACCGGGGGCTGCTGTTCTACTACTTCGCGACGAGCGATCGCACACAGCACATGTTCTGGCGGACGATGGATTCGCGCCATCCGGCGCACGACGCGAAACTCGCCGCGAAGCTCGGCAACGCGATCTCCGACTGCTATGTCGCATCCGATGAGGTGGTCGGTCAGGCGATGGAGAGGCTCGATGCAGACACGACGCTGATCGTCATGTCCGACCACGGATTCGCCCCCTACTATCGGTCCTTCCACCTGAACCGCTGGTTGGCAGACAATCGCTATCTCGCCGGAGTGGAGTCATGGGAGGGTGGGAAGGACATCTTCGGGAACGCCGATTGGCAGAGCACGCTCGCCTACGGGATCGGGTTCAACTCGGTCTACCTGAACCTGCAAGGGCGGGAGCCTTATGGCGTCGTCGGCCCCGATGAGCGCGAGAAGCTGGCGCGCCAGCTCGCCGATGACTTGACGGCCGCGCGCGATCCAGAGACGGGCGATCGGGTGATTGACAACGTCTACCTTGCAGACGAGGTCTACTCGAAGGACCGGTCAGAGCACGCGCCCGATCTCGTGATCGGGTACGCCCGCGGCTACCGGTGTTCCGATGAGTCGGTGCTCGGCGAGGTAGCCGAGGCGACGACAGAGGTGAACCTGGATAAGTGGAGCGGGGACCACTGCGCCGACCGGAAGGTGGTGCCGGGGATCCTCTTCACGAGCAAGCGTATCGCCGACGACCGGCCGGACCTAACGGATGTGACCGCGACGGTGCTCGCCGAGTTTGGGGTGAAGAAGCCGGAGGAGATGACCGGCGAGCCCGTGTGGTAGGGATCGCGGATGGCGTACCAGCACTCAAGGACAACCGGCCCGCAGGACCCAGCGAAGCGGGAGACTCTGAAGAAACTCGCCGCGCTCGGCGCGCTCGCGTTCGCCGGCGGGTCGCTCTCGTCGTGCGCGCGCCGCCTCGTTCCCAGCGCATCGCGCGAGCGCAAGGTGATCGTTGTGGGCCTCGACGGCATAGACCCAGGCATCGTCTCCCGCCTCATGGCGCGGGGTCTGCTGCCGAACATGAGCCGACTGCAGGGGATGGGAGGCTTCCGCCGGCTCGCTAGCACCATACCACCGCAGAGCCCCGTCGCGTGGGCCACGTTCATCACGGGCCAGGATCCGGGCCGGCACGGCATCTACGATTTCCTCCATCGCGATCCGAAGACTGCTGAGCTGCTGCCCTCGATAACGCGGAAGGCGACCGATCCGGTATGTTTGCCGCTGGGTGGCTGGCGCGTGCCGGTGTGGGGCTCGCGACTGGAGCTTCAGCGCAGAGGACGCGCCTTCTGGGAGATCCTGTGCGACGAGGGTGTGCCGTGCGAGATCTACCGCGTGCCCTCGAACTTCCCGCCGCGCGACAATGGGGCGAGACAGCTAGCCGGCCTCGGTACCCCTGACCTGAGCGGCGCCAACAGCAAGTACCATTACTTCCACGAGGGACACGCCGGACCGGATGTCCGACCAGAGAACGGGATCATCACCCAGGTGCAGGTCGTGGATGGCTGCGCGCGAACACGGCTGTGCGGGCCCCACAACAGACTGGTTAGAGACGCCCCTGTCGCCAAGGCCGAGTTCCACATCTGGCTCGACCGAGAGCATCGGCTGGCGAAGATCGCCGTTCAGGGCGAGGAGGTTGTCTTGCGGCAGGGCGAGTGGAGCGACTGGGTCGGGGTCAGGTTCCCGCTCCTGCCTCACCTCAAGTCCGCCGCCGGAATATGCCGGTTCTACCTGAAGCAGGTCTCGCCGACGCTCAAGCTTTACGTCACCCCCATTAACCTGAGCCCGTTCGACCCCTTCGTGCCGATAGCCGCGCCGGCGGGCTTCGCTCAGGAGCTGGCGGAGCGCGAAGGACCCTATCATACCGCCGGCCTACCAGAGGACACGGCGGCGTTGCTGGAGGGCGTCCTCACCGATGACGAGTACCTCCAGCAGTCATCGGGGATCATGGAGGAGGCGCGCCGGATGTACGAGTCGGCGCTAAACCACTTCCAGCGCGGGCTGCTCTTCCACT
>Ga0315284_10005020_pt1 | contig 18808 bp, 15 predicted proteins | sample YL17G09_16_MG_FD_203696 | JGI IMG/M metagenome (GOLD analysis project Ga0315284, IMG submission 203696) | Sediment microbial communities from Yellowstone Lake, YNP, Wyoming, USA - YL17G09_16 | ecosystem: Environmental > Aquatic > Freshwater > Lake > Sediment | place: USA: Wyoming | collected... | reverse complement strand
TTTAAATTTAGTTTTTGCTAATCAAATTCTCTTTTCTAAAAGGGCAATTAAAAGTAGAAAATAGGAAGAAAAGTGTTTCTTGAGTCTTAGTATTAAAATTTTTTTCTGGGAGTTATCTTGTTTCCCAGAAATCTAATTTAAATTTTTCTTAACAAGAAATAACTCTATATTCAACTTTGATTCCTAGGATATTTCCATTTGTTATTTTGTCTTTTTGGATATATTTCAATAATAAGTATAAGAATCAAACTTGTATATAAATGACAAATTTAGTTTAAAAAGCTAAATTTTAATAATGATCTTTATTCTTACACTTAACATATATTGTTGTGCTATAAAACCAAACAAAACCTTCATGATACAAATATAAATATATATTCTGTTCACCAACAGATCTAAATTTATGTGTTATATATAAATTTTGGCCAATTATTTCTGGAGACTCTTTTCTCCCACTTTCATATTGAACTATAATAGAATCATAGCTTTGATTTATAATTGCCAATAACCTTCTGGAACATCTACAAACTTTAAATTTGGGGTTTAACATCTCTACTCCGATTCCTCCTTTTGACTGATAGTTAACAGTAGCAGATGTTTGAAAAATATATTTTTCACCATATGTCATATTTATTTCTCCGGAAGTATATTGTCCAAATTTCTCAAAAGTAAAAAAATCTTGTGTCACATTATAAGTATGATTTAGAAAAGAAGTTATTGTTGGAACCGCAGTATTTTGTATCCCATCTTTATTCCAAGTTATTTGTTCAATAGTTAGTGTTATAGGTTCTATTCCATATAGAAATCCAGTAATAAATACTGCTACAGGATTAGCTACAGGAACACCCGCCATAAGAGTAACTGAAAAAGGGACTATAGAGACTTTAGTTTCCACAACAGAAACTATATCTCCATCCATCAAAGAAACTACTGCTATGTTATTAAAAGGATCAGAACCAGTTTGAACTCCAGGAACCCATTTAGAATATATGATATTATTACCCATTATCCCTTCTATTGGGATATTATCATTCCATTTTATAGTAGATGTTAGAGATTTTCCAGTTGGAGTAAATGTTGCTAGAGGTATCAGAACATTGAAGTCCCAGATCTCATCCGAAATAATAGGTTCTAAATTAAAGTCATCTATTATTATAGTTTCTTTGAATATATAAGTTCCAGTAGAAGTTCCGTCTAACGAAGCTACTGTTGATTTTACTTCGAGATCATATACCCCGGGTTTAGTATATGGAAAATCAAATACTCCAGTTTCACCACTCGATATTATTTCTGTCAATAAAGGACTCTCGTCTCCAAAATCTATAATAGATGCGGTATTAAATAATATTGCTTTGGGTAAAATAGAACTTATATACAATTTTTTATCTATAACTTGAACATTAGATGGATCAGTATTAACAACAGTTAGAGTATTCTCTTCAGAACAATTTAAGGGAGAATTTAATCTTATCTTATAATCTCCAGCAGAAATAGGAGATGTATTTCTAAAATAAATAGTATATTTATTTTCTTTTTCTTCATATTCATATTCAGGATTTAATATTATATCTTCATTCCAAAGGGTGATGCTAGAAGTAAAATTTGATAAACTTTGATCTGAAACATTAAATACATCAGCATTAAAGAACCCATTGGAGAAAACTGCTTTAGGTATATTAGATATTATGAAAGATGATACGATTATTTCTGAAAAGGAACATGTTCCGTTAATATTTACTTTTATTGTAAATTTTCCACATGTCTTATATTCATATGGAACTTCAACATCTAGATTATCATATATGAATAGAACTGTATCTAGACTTTTATCTCCCCAAGAAATTCTATATTCGCATATATTTGTAGAACTACAATAACAATCTTTATCATTATTTTTTATAGTTAATATGCCTTTTTGATAACTTAGAATTGGTGCCATTTATTAATGAAAAAATTTATTGTTTTTCTATTTTAGAAAATGAGGTATACTCTAATAGGCGGTGGTAAAGTGAATTTGAATGGGTCTTTATATGTTAATATAGATAACATATATCATTTTGTTCCATCGACTGTTCATGTTAGAAGGATTGATAATGAATATCTAGTTTCAGTTAAAGACAAAAATATTCCAGCTAGAATACTAGAAAATCCCAAAGAAGAAGAATTGGATGTTTGGATACCTAAAGAATCTATTTTTATCTTAGATACTTTGACGAAGGATGATGAATATTACTATGACGATGGAGTAGAAGTTGAATCAGAACTTCAAATGTATAGAGGATCTAGGCAATTTTACAATAAGTATCCTTTGTATGTCCAATCTTTATTTGAAGATCATTATAGAAGAATAAGAACTAGATCTGCCAATAAGATGTATTTGTCTAGAAAGAGAAGAAGAATCGTGACTCCAGAAGAACTTTTAAGACAATTGGCTAGGATACAAGAAGACCAGATAGAGCAACCAGCAGCAGGGAGAATAGTAGAGCAACCAGCAGCAGGGAGAATAGTAGAGCAACCACCAGCAGCAGTAGTAGAACAACCAGCAGCAGCAGCAAACAATGAAGCTTTTTTACAAAGAGTTCATGGTGACGAACAAAATATTCATAGAACAGTTTTAAATAAAGCAGTATCAGAATCAGCTAAGAAGATAGATGATATGTATCAATTTGATAGAGATGATGTAAAAGATTTAATAAACTATATTATGTCAGAATTTGAAATAGCATATAAAAATAGTATCAAAAATAACATAAAGAATGATTATAAGGGAGATAATATAGATGAGATGGTTTCCATATTGGTTAAACCCTATGTTGAAGCTATAAAAAGAGCTATTTGTGAAAATGTTCCTCTTAATGGTTCATCATATCCTTCTGATATATGGAAACTAGAAGAATTTGTGGCATTGAGAGCATGTATAAGCATATCCATCACCAAGAGATTAGTTTATATTGAACCTAAGAGTAATGTTTCACTACTTTCTCTTCTAATAAAAATTTGGGTTTCTATTAAAGATGATTCTTGGGTATCTCTCTTAGATGCTAATAACACAGTTGAAGAAAATAGAAAATTTCTACGAAGAAATATCATCCTAGCTTTATCGGAATGCTTTAGTGCTTATAACCATCTAGGTGAAAAATATTGGCTTGATATGGCTTCTTGTCCAGCTGGGTGTTTTACTAGAATAATTTCTATTTTAGAAAATGCCCATCCAGAAGTAAATCTAGCAATAATTAAAGTTGCTGATATACCGGATATTATGAAAAAATTTTTTAACGAGACATATTCATCTATTCCTAGATCTAAACAATTAAATATAGCATCAGCAGTTTTATGTAGATATATAAATCATATATGGATTGACGATAAGAATATACTACAATCTCCATTTAATTTGATGGCTATGTCTTTGAATGTAACTACATTTATAGAAAACCATTTTAAAGATTCTTTTAGAGATGGTAGTATTAAAGCTACTGATGTTAGAGATTATTTGAATGTTTGTGACGAAATGTGGCTTGATGCTGACACTGATCTAGAAGAAGTCAAAGATTTGATTCCTAAACTATATGAAGAAATGATGCTATTTAAAGAAAAGATGAAGAAGTATCTGTCTTAAAAACTTATCTCTTTCTTTTAATAAAAGGATAGTTGATAGATAAAATAGTATTTAGATCTAATCTAGCTGTATCCTAAAAATAAAATTTGTCTCTTTCTTTTAAATCTGGTTTTTTCTAATCAGATTCTCTTTTAATAAAAGGATAGTTGATAGATAAAATAGAAGAAAAATAGCATTTAGAGTAACCCTACATGAAACTTTTTTTAGATTTAATCCAGTCGTATCCTAAAAATAAAATTTGTCTCTTTCTTTTAAATCTGGTTTTTTCTAATCAGATTCTCTTTTAATAAAAGGATAGTTGATAGATAAAATAGAAGAAAAATAGCATTTAGAGTAACCCTACATGAAACTTTTTTGGATTTAATCTGGTTGTATCCTAAAAATAAAATTTGTCTCTTTCTTTTAAATCTGGTTTTTTCTAATCAGATTCTCTTTTAATAAAAGGATAGTTGATAGATAAAATAGGAGAAAAATAGCATTTACATGAAACTTTTCTTAGATCTAATCCACTTGTATTCTAAAAATAAAATTTGTCTCTTTCTTTTAAATCTGGTTGTATCCTAAAAATAAAATTTGTCTCTTTCTTTTAAATCTGGTTTTTTCTAATCAGATTCTCTTTTAATAAAAGGATAGTTGATAGATAAAATAGAAGAAAAATAGCATTTAGAGTAACCCTACATGAAACTTTTCTTAGATCTAATCCACTTGTATTCTAAAAATAAAATTTGTCTCTTTCTTTTAAATCTGGTTTTTTCTAATCAGATTCTCTTTTAGTAAAAGGATAGTTGATAGACAAAATAGAAGAAAAATAGCATTTACATGAAACTTTTTTAAATCTTATCTGTATCTAATCAGATTCTCTTTTAATAAAAGAATAGTTGATAGATAAAATATCGCCTACATGAAAGTTTATTTGAGTCTTATAATTTTAATGATAAGAAGGATAAAGAAAATAAATCCCATTATAAATGAACGATCTTGATTTCACTAAACTATGCGATGAACTCAATCCTGCTATAGTAAGTATAACATCTATGTTTTATGATAAAGTCCAAGCAGTAAATACTTATTCTTCCTCGTCTGGATTTTTGGTAGAGAAGGATGATAAAATATATGTGATAACATCTGCTCATTCTGTTTTAAGATCTACCGTAAACGATCCTGCTGATGATTTGTCAGTAGGAATATATAGAATAAATAATGTTATCGGTAACAATAGAGCATATAAATTAAAAATAGTTGGTGTAGATGGATTAGCAGATATGGCGGTATGTAAGATAGTTTCTCAAAAAGGACAAGAGAGACCCGAAATTGGAAAACACAAAACCATAACAATAGGAAATAATCTGACTACACTTCCCGGAGCAACAATGTTTAATATAGCCAATCCTTTAGCAAAGGATTTATGGTCTATATCTAAAGGAACACTCAGGGATAATAAATATTTGGATCCAACTGGAAAATATTTAAGTGGATGTATAACAACTAGTGTTCCAGTATACCCAAGTTGTTCTGGATCTCCATTTCTAAATCTAGACGGGGAGTGTCTAGGTTTGGTAAGTTTTGGTTTTATTGATGGTAAACAAAATACACAAGCTGGTTTTGCTGGAGGTGTTGGTGCTTTTACGATGAAAATTATACTTGATAATATAATTTCTAAGAAACATGTCGATATAATAGAAACCAATAATGGTAAAACATATCTATCTAATAGGAAAGCTTGGTTTGGTCATACCGATTATATATCTATAAATCAAAATATATATTATGCCTTTAAAGATAATTATGCTAATCTTAATTTGAATGGTATATCTATGACTAGAATTCCGAAGAATAGTCCTTTGGCTAATCCCATAAAAGGAGAACCTTTAAGAGAAAAAGATATCATTTTATCTTTAACTAACAAATATGGTGAAAAGATTAATATTGGATCTACTAGAGATAGATACTCTCCTGGGATAGCTTTATGGACATTTGATCCAAAAGAGTGTGCTATATCTACTTTAGAGATAATTAGAAATCCAAAGAAGAATTCTAATATCGATATAATAGAAGTAGATTTTAGTTTAGAAATTAAGTCAGATGAAGAAGCTCCACCAACAACTGGAGATACGAAATTAGCTGACTATATGAGTAAAGATTGTTCTATTCTTTAGTGATGTCCTAAATCTGCTTTATTATCATCCCCAGATATTTTGATAATACTTCCACCTATTTGTTCAAATTTCTTTCTTAGGATTATAAGTTCATCTATAAGATTAACTTTTCTAGGATCCATTATACTTCTCTTATCATCGTTTAATTTATTTGACCACCACTTAACTAATAATTCTGAATCCGATGCTAATACTTTATGGTTTTTCTCTAAACATATTCTCAATCCTGCTACCATAGCCATTAGTTCTGCTCCATTATTTTGTTGAGACTTAACATCATTAAAATTAGCTACAATAATAGTCCTCTTGCCTTTTAAAGGAAGAATCTCATCTCTTAAAATAAAATCTGTTAACAAATGTTTATTCTTAGATACCAAATCATATCCATCTTTATCCACAACTGAACCCCAAGCATCTTTTCCAGTTTGAGAATTATGACCACCATCACAATAAACTATATCTTCTTTTGAATTCTTTGTTTCTTTGGGAGAAGGAGAAATGAAGTTTAATGCTTCCTCTTTTGAAGAAAAAGATTTAAACACAGCACCGGAATATCCATTTGTTTGCTTTTGACAATCTGGCCAAGATGTATAAACACCTGGTATACGACCTTCTTTGACAGCATAAAACTTCATTTTTTAATTTATCTTTTTATCATTAAAAAATTCATATGAATAAAGATATCCTAGGAGTAATAGAACAATATATCTTACCTTCATCTAATGAAAAAGAAGATATAACTGTTTCTCTTGAGACAATTAAAAACATCAATCCTATGTCAAAGAATACTCCAATCTTAGAAAAGAAACTCTATTACATAAATAAATATCAGAAGAAATCTATCTTGTTAGATGCTATATCTGGAGGAATGCCTGGAACACATGTTTACACATATTCTTCAGTAGATATACCAAATGAAGAAGAAATAAAAGAAATATCTATTCTATTTGAAGAAGAAAATCTAAATACAAAAGGTCAAATGAGATGTAGAGATGAGATGCCTCCAATAGCAGTAGCTTGGCACAATCAACTTTTAAGTAAAGAGTTGAGATTCTTTTTGTTAGATAGATTGAAAGATCCCAATGTTAAATATAATTTAAATGGTGGGAATATTACTTTACTTAAAGATTTAAAAATATTAAATGATCCCAGAATTTCGGAATATGAAGAATATTTAACTCTCTTCAGAGATAGGTTCCATTTTATCTCTCAACATAGCTTTTAGTAAAGCATTCTCACTTTCTAAAAAATCTTTATTGGAAAGAAGTCTATTTCTCTCTTCTGTTACAATACTTAATTCTAATTTTAATCTTAATACTTTTAAATTAATCTCACTCATCTTTTCAGACATACTTTTGAGATCAGCTATCAGTTGTTTATCCATTTTTTAATTCCAAAAAATTAATTTTATATTTAAATGTGCTATAAAATAACCTGTTCTAAGTGTTCTAAATATTGGTGGGGTGGATGTGGAAATCATAAGAAATCTGTAATAGATTCTATTGAAATAGATATGAGATGTATTTGTCAAGATAGACGAATGTAATATTAAATAGTCTTTTTAATATTAAAAATGGATTTCGACTCCATCAGTTGTATTTTAGATTATCTCTCACCAATAGAGATATCTCTATTGGTTCAAAGTGATACTTTCTTCATAAGAAGAAATAATCTCATAGAAGAGATTCTAGAAGAAGCTAAAGTTCCATCAGAATTAATCTTAGAAGAAGGACTCTATCATTCCACCAAGTATCTGATAGAATGTGGTGAAGTGGATGCTGAGTATGCTTTAGGGGCAGTTTCATATAGAGATATCAGATTGTTGAAATATCTGATTGAAAAATTAGATGGTTTAGATTTTCGTCCTTATTTGGCAACTTGTATTTCTAAAAGGGATTCTGAATCTGCTAAGCTCTTTGTTGAGAAGATCAACTTACCTTTTGACTATAATGAAGATCTTTTTGATTCTGTTATCAGAGGGTATACTCAAATAGTAAAACTTCTTTTGGAAAATAAAGCTGAAGCTTCTTTGGGCGACAATCATGCTATTAAGTTAGCTTGTTCTGAAGGAAAGACTGATATTACAAGACTTTTAATTGAATATAAAGCCGATTTTACTGCTGAAAATAATTGTTGTATTCGTTGGGCTTCAAGGTCTGGTCATATTGAAACAGTTAAACTTCTAATTGAGAGTAAAGCTAGTGTTACAGACAACCCTTGTCTAAAATGGGCTTCTTTGAAGAAAAGAGACGATGTAGTCAAACTTCTTCTTGAAAATGGTGCTTCTTTTTAAATATTAAAATTATTTTTTAATATTGTTAAATGGAATCTGCCTATTATTGTGGTTATGTTGGTATATATCCATCTGTCCAAGTATCAGAATGTCCTTTTTTAAGAAAATTTGTTCTTATGGGAGCAATAGCTGGTTCAAAAATAGTTTTGATAGACAAACTATTGGATGAAATAAGATTAACAAAAGAGGATATTTTAGTTTTAGTAGCAGGAACTATATTTAGAGATGATGGTTTTATTTTAAATAATATTCTAAAGAGAGTTTTGATACACGATTTATATTTACCTTTGAAGATATGTTTGGATAATTTTTCTACTTGGTGTCAAGAGATATTAGAAGACATCTTAAATGAAGATGAACAATTATATCAAGAAACCTATCATCTTTGTATTTTTAGAAACGATATAGATATGTTAACATACTTAGATATTCTTAAATTAAAATTTAATTTTTAAATTGATTAAAATGGACCAAATTTGGTTTGATTTAGAGTTTCCTTATTCTAAATTTTCTTTATCCAAAGAAGGTTTACTATGGGATAAAGAGAAATTAAGACTTGTAAAAGGTAAAATTGTAGATAATGTTTATAAAGCTCATATAAAAACTGATAGTGGGATTTATAGATATGTTAATATTTCTCGTTTAGTAGCAGATACATTTATCCCAAATATAGAAAATTTAAAAAGTATCAGACATATTAATGGAAACATTATGGATAATTCTGTATCAAATTTGGAATATTCTTCAGGATCTAAATTAATATCAGAATATGATTCGGATTATAATTTGATTAAAAAATGGGATTCTATGGAAATTTTATCTTATCATTTGAATATCCAAATAGAAATTTTATCTTACCATATTCATTATGAAGTCCCTATAGGTGATCGTATCTTTAAATCAACTGCTTCTAGAAAAGAAAGTGCTAAAAAAAGAAAAGTATCTCAGTTTACTCTTGAAGGAACTCTCTTAAATTCTTATGAAAGTGCTACAAAAGCTTCTTCTGCCAATGGTTTATGTTGTTCTTCTATCAGTATGGCTTGTAGAGGAAAAACTAAAACATCTGGAGGATACATTTGGAAATATAGTTAAAAAAATAATTTCTTCTATTAAATGAAGAAGATACAGTTTTGGATATACAACGATTATTCTTCTAAAAGAAAAATAATTGGAGACGATTATTCTGAATTGAATGCTTTATGGAAATGTAATTCAATAATATCTAATCCAGAGGATAAATCATATTGGGATATAGACTTAGTAAAATTTGTATTAAAAGATGAAACTATAAAAAGAGAAGAAGGTAATTTCTTCCCAAGAAATATTTACAATGCTGAATTTCATTATGTCGTTGGAAACCAAGAAGTTACTTTTGATAAGTGGAAAGAAAATGTTTGTTCTAGAATTATTCCTCTTCCCAAATATTCTGATTATAATGAAATAGATATGATAAATCAATGTTTGACTGAAGAAGAGACAAATCATCCAGTAACCATAGTTGGAAAAATTCCAGAAAAGAATGAATGGAAAAGACAAATTAAGAAATAACAATAGGTATCTCAAATGTTATTTCTGATGCTATTGGTTTATTAAAATCTGTCGTTCCATAATCAGAATAATATATTATTCTCAATGTCATACCTTCAGAATAAGCTGTGGTTGGTATAAAAGTATATTCTTTACCACCTATAATTTTTTTCTCTTCTGCTTCCCAAGTAATTACATTTTTTTCTATCACTTTGATTATAGCATTGTATGGAAATAAAAATACATCAGGCTTATATTTTCTATCAAAAGCTTTATAAATAGGAAATGTTAATTTCATTTCAAAATAATATAGATTTATAGTGTGGAAAAAAGCTACAATAGATGGAAAAAAGACTCTTATATTACTTTTTCCAACCTCACTACCATCTGTGTTTGATATATCGATTGTCCCATTGATAGCATCATTTTTATTTGATTTTAGATCAGTTAATTTAAATATTGGGATCATATACCATAGATCACTAAAAAAGAAACCACCTGAACTTGTGGGAGGTAAGTTATCAACGATAAATTTTGTCTGAGGGGAAAAATCCATAATAACATTTATATTTTTGGAAAAATAGCTAATATAATAAGCACAACTACTGATTTGAAAAGTGTTCACATCAAACATGCCATTATTATTAGAAAGACTTCTTCCAAAAGTTGGGATCAATTCTGGATTTGGGATAAGATCTAATTTTACAGATATCTCTTCAACTTTACTATTTGACTTTGGATCATATATGACTTTTAACTTAACAATATTATTTTTCAAAGGATTATATCTCCACAATGCTATCCCGGGTGGATACTGATCTTCACTGGGACCTATTTCTAAATATTTCTCTGTAGTAGGATCCCAAATAGCTACTATTATATCATATCTCTTTAAAGCTTTTCCTTTTAAAGGTTTAGTCAAAGGAGATTCTTCTGTTATCTCATCTAAAATTAATCCTCTTATTTTTAAATTCTTAAAGTTATTGGGATATAATAGATTTAAAAATCTAGCAGTAACTGTATTGTATGTTATGTCTCCAAACCACCCTTTAAGATTTGATAGATAATAGTCAATCTTCTGAACATTATTTCCACTCATAATATTTTTTATTATGATTTTTAATGTATAAGCTCCAGTTCCACCAGCAAAAGCGGCAGTTTGGACATTTCCTTGTTGTATAAAACCAAATGAGATTAAACCTAAAACTCTACCTTTATTATTGATAACACAAGAACCAGATGAAGAAGGATAAACTGGACAAGAAGTAGTTATACTTCCAGCTTTTAGTTCTTGATTGGGAGAATTATATTTGTTATCTCTTAAGTTTCCGGATACTACTGATCCAACATCTTTTCCCAAAGGATTTGAAATATTAGTAATACGAATACCATTTTTCTCTGACAAATTGTTTCCAATTTTGAAATGAGGATGACATTTGTAAGAAGGAATTTCTTTATAAGTATGTTCATCTTTTATCCAAAGTATAGCACAGTCAGCGAAACCATCTACACCTATTATTTTTAATTCATATGAGAGATTATTTTTAGGCTCGCCATTAACATTATATATCCCACATATTATTTTTGTAGCTGGAGTTTTGGTATCTATCCCAAAAACTACATGTGCTGATGTGATTATTATTAATTTTTTCTTATAGCTTGTTATAAAACCACTCCCTACTATTAAATTTCCAGATATTTCCGAAGAGATAGTAACTGTGGTGTTTGAGTATTTTTCTGCTAGTGCTGAGGAATCTTCCATTTAATATAGAAGATTTAATTTAGACCTTTTTCTTTGAGAGACTTTTTGATGTTTTCAAACATTTTTAAAGCTTCTTCTTTATTGTCAAAAGATATTAATAAAGAATTTTGACATGTTTTACTAAGAACAGTAGACTCAACTAGATTCACATCTGAAACATGTATTACTATAGAATTTGCTGTTTTATATAAAACTAATTCTCCTAGAACTCTAGACATTTTATCCAACATCTCTTTATATTCTTCACCTTTACAACGGATATTTATATTTCCTCTCATATGTGTCGAAATAGTCAAAAGACTTTTTTTATCATCATAACAAGCATGGCAGATATCATTGACACATATTTTTTGGATCTCTCCATATCCATTTTTTAATTATTAACATTTACATCCCTTTACATATATTTCTTCTTCTTTTGTAGTTTCACCTTTAACTTTAATAGTGAAACATCCAGATTTCTTATAACAATGAGTAGCAGTAAACTCTCCATTTTCAGTTTCTAAACGAGTCTTATGACAATCTCCCCATTTGATTTTGACAGATTCTCCATAACCAGCTCCCACAACTTTGACACAACATCCTATTTTAGATACAGTAAAAGATCCTTCTGCTTGTTTAACCAAAAGAAAATTGGCTACATAGGTAGCATCTAACTCGGGAGAGAAGTGAACTACTATTGATATAACTGATATTTCTTTGGTAATAGGGATATCTAATAGGTTAGCATAAACTTTTATTTTTCCGTCTTCAGTTTTCTCCACTTTGACTTTATCTTTAACCAAAGATTGACCAGAAACAAAAATTTCAACACTAACATAATGGTTAGCATCTATAGTAGCTAGATATGTTTCTGCTTCTTCTACCAATTTTGAATCATCAGTTTTAACCCAAGATATGCTAGGCACACTAGAATCTTTAGAAAGTAAACGAGCTGAATTGGTATAACTAATAACACATTCTCCATTTTCTTGTATCAGATTGGGGTTAAATTTAATAGTTTTACCTTGATGATAAGCAATCATATTACCATAATTAGAATTCTTCAAAGGTATTTCTGAATTGTTGTAATAGAGAGTAGAAGGTGCTCCAGAACAGAAATTTCCAGAACAACTATAGAATTTATATTTATCATCATTGGGTCTGAATACTAATTGTTTAACATTGCCGTCATAAACAAAGTCTTTACTCAAAGGTAACCCAACATAACTCCATTTACCATTTATTTTGATAGAGTTATATTTAGGATTAGACATATTAATCTTAAATATAGCAGCCGGATCTATCTTAGTAGAAGGACTATTCACAATCAAATTGCTAGTAATTGCCCAAGAAAATATCTTGGAACCATCTTGTGGAGCAATCGGGAAATCTACTGTGCCTTCTGTGGTATATTGTTTTCTATATTTTTCTTCATATTCTGTGTTGTTAGGAGTTCTCATAAGTATTCTATATTCGATAGTATTAACACCATTAAGATGATTCTTAACATAAGCAAAGTTGAAATAAGTAGGATTTGATCCTTCAATACCAACTGCTCCCATATCAATATCTCCCAAGTAAGCTCTAGCGGATATAGCAGTGCTTGTAGTAGAACTCATAGAAAATACTTGTCTAGGCACATATGGAAGAAGAGTATCTGGTCCAATTGGTGTAAAAAGGATATTACCACCAACACTTAGAGAACCACCAATAGCAGTTTGAGTTGGAATGCTAGAATAAGAAACTTTGATAGAAATAGGTTCATGATCTCCAATCATAGATGGTTGTAATAAAAGTTTTACATTTCCTGAATTATCCCAAGTAGCATTATATTCTATGGAATCTATGATGACTTTGACTCCGGTTACAAAAGACAGAAGATTATTTATTTTTCCAACTGTTACAGTTTGATCAACAAATCCAGAAGTAGAATATACTGATATCGAAGGAACTAATATCGAAACAGAAGAAGTTACTTGTTTGGAAGGATAAGGAACAGCCCAATTTATTGTTGTGATTGGATATTGTTGTCCAGATGCCGAAGTAGAAACAGTAGCATAAACATTGGGTGCTTCATACCTAGTTGACCAACCCAAACTATTGGATACAGAAGAAACAGATATTTCTGGAGTGGTAACTATAGCTAAAATTATTTCTGTTCCCGAAACTACATCGACAGAATTTACAGGTTCAGCATTGGGAATCAGAATTCTAACATCCGAAGTGAAAGGAGAGCTTGGATAAGCAGGCACCCAAAAGACTTCACCTTGGACGGTTAATTCTTCAAAAGTAGCATTGAGAGGAACAGTAGCTTTGATGAAACTACCATCTATTCTCCAAGACCAAGATGGTGTTAATATTACATTTTGGATGGGAACACTATTAATCGCTTGTGCCATACTTATTTCTTGTCCAGGTATTATGGGAGGATTAGTATTGGAAATGGCTACTAAAACTGGAATTGGGTATAATGAAATACTGACATTGTCAGAGAAACTTTTATTTCCATTTCTATAGTTGAAATAAACTGTCAATCTATATTGATTAGAAACAGAATAAGTATCATAAAATTCTTGAGTTATAGTCAGATAATAAGCGTTGTCTGTTAATGATAATGGAAAACTGCCTATTGAAGAACCCGTTGGATTATAACCATCGAAAGTATAATTAGAGGGAATTCCGTAAGGCACATTTGCTACTTTAACAATTTGTCCCAAAGCAGCACCCGAGACATCAATAGGTGTCACTGAAGGATTAATGATTTCTATTTGACTTTGGACAGACGGTAATCTACTATCAGCAAAGGAAACAGTCGGATCTTGTAATCCTGAATTTCCCCTAAATTCAGGTGAAAAATAAACTGACCCAGTGGAAGAATTATAAGAAGATGCTTTAGAACTTTGTCCATTATAACTTATAGTTATATCATCTTTAGTCATCGCTACATATGTGGCATATACAGTAGCTATTGGGATAGGAGACCCGGTTGCTTGTTGTGCTAAAACTGTTCCAGCATTCAAACCTGATACTAAGATCTTTGGACTAAAATTGACTTGAAAGTCGAATGCTTTGGTAAAAATGGGGTTAAAAATCCAATCTATTTTTAGATTAGCAGAAGTTTGACCAACATTGGGAGCAAACATTTTGACTTCTCCTGTCAAAAATTCGTAACTAACCGGATATATTCGGTCGCCTATAATCAGGGTCATAGAAGAAGCCGAAGTTTTATCTAAATAAGCAGTAACTTTTCCTAAAGTAACTAAGCTTAGCGGTGTAGCTACAATAGAAGAAGCAGGGATAAAATCGGGTTGAATTATAGTTAATGTAGAAAATCCAGCGGATATCGGAAATCCAGAAATATCCCAAACTACTACAACTTCCCCAACAGTTGATGGAGGGAAAAGAGTATTAGAAGGTAGATCTAAATAAAGATCATTTCCATCTCTTCTCAGAGTATAAGAGACATTGTCGATAATCATAGTCTGAGAAGATATAGGAATATTGGGAGTATCTATAGTTGCTACCTTGACAGAATCTCCCATCTTGGCTTGGGGAGGATTGGATACTACAGTGATTTTAGGATCCGGAAGAATAGTCATTGGTATATCAGTATTGATAGATAATAATTCATATTTAGTATTTAAAACTGTTATACCATTAAAATTAGCCATATCAGTTGGAATGGTAAAGTAAATGTCTCCATCTAGATATTCTAGACCATCGGTGTATGTTATTTGACCTACCGTTAAAGCCATTGATGTTGGAATAGGTGTAATAGGAGTTTGTTTTGCTATCAAAACTCTCGAACCGGTGGAAACATTTGATACTGGAATTGGTGTTATAGTAGGAATTTCCAAAACAGTAAATGAAGGTAAATTGGGATCAAATATCAATCTATTTCCAAAAAATAATCTGAAAGAATATGTTCCCGTAGACAGGGTTGATGGGAGGATAAAAGTATATACACCATCTACACTACCATTGCCTGTAGATCTTTTGGTGGTCGGTTGAGTATTATCAGCCAAAAGAGAAGGGGTGAAACATTTGCCAGAAGTGATTTCTAAAATTTGTGTTGATACCAAGTAATCTGTATTAAAATACAGTTTTCCAAAAGACCTATCTAATTTTATCGACACCATGGATCCCGGAAATATCATTTCTTGATCAGAATCAATTTTAGCCACTGCTCTAGCTACATTATCAAATAGATTTGCTACACAAGTATATGTAGTAACTTTTTGGGGTTTATTGTAATTAATATTATTTCCTAAACCCAATTGTCCCCTACTATTATCACCAAATGTCCAAAGACTCCCATCTGAAAGAATTATTGCTGTATAGTAGAATCCACAAGCTACTAGAATAACATTTGAAAGGCTTTTGACTTGTTGCGGTGTATTATAATTAATATTATTTTCCAAACCTAATTGACCTTGGACATTATAACCAAATGCCCAAAGGCTCTCATCTGAAAGTATTGTTGTTGTATGAGAGCCTCCACAAGCTACTGCTATAACATTTGAAAGACTAACTTGTTGTGGTGTATTATAATCAGTATTATTTCCTAAACCCAATTGTCCTCTATTATTATCACCAAATGTCCAAAGAGTTCCATCTGAAACTATTGCTGCTGTATGGTAAAATCCACAAGCTACTGCTACAACATCTAAAATTGCAACTTGTTGTGGTGTATTATAACTAGCACCCGTTTTAGTATTTCCTAAACCTAATTGACCTTTATTATTATAACCAAATGTCCAAAGACTTCCATCTGAAAGTATTGCTGCTGTATGAGCAATTCCACAAGCTACTGCTATAACATTGGAAAGAGTTTTGACTTGTTGCGGTTTATTATAAACAATATTATCTTCCAAACCTAATTGACCAAATTGATTATCCCCAAATGTCCAAAGACTTCCATCCGAAAGTATTGCTGCTGTATGGAAACCTCCACAAGCCACTGCTACAACATTAGAAAGAGAGACTTGTTGTGGTGTATTATAGCCAATATTATTTTGCAAACCTAATTGACCGTCGTTATTTGATCCAAATGTCCAAAGTCTTCCATCTGAAAGTATTACTGCTGTGTGATATTGTCCACAAGCTACTGCTACAACATTAGACAATCCTGGAACTTCTGTAGGAGTAAGAACACGAGAACTATAATAACCTAAACCCAATTGGCCGTAAAAATTATTTCCAAATGTCCAAAGTTTTCCATCAATAATGATAGCAGAATGACTATTAGCACTTCCACCTAAAACCTGTTTATACTCACTAAGTTTCTCATTAAAGTATATTTCTTTTATAGATTCTTTTGAACTTTCCATTATCCAATCCACAGAATTTCCAGTTTCATTCAAAGAGTAATTAATCTTGACTTTATAATTTTTCTCTAAAATTTCTACTTCTCTTTTAAAGATAGGATCATTCAAAGAACATGTTATCAAATCTATTTCTACCCCTTTGGTAGATTTGATTAAATCTAAGAATTCTTTTCTGAACCAAATGAAACCTTTTTCTACAGTTTCACCTATCGGGATATAATCAAAACTATTGTGCCAAACTATACCCACTCTTCATGTTAATTCAAGTTCATCTAAAATTTTGACTTTAACTGCTTCTACGAGTATTTCTCTATCGGGAATATTTGAATGTATGTAAATTTTTGCCATTTAACATGTGGGGGAAAAATTTTTCAACTAACATCCCTATTGACTCATACAATATTATTTGTTTTTCATACTAGTAAAAATATGATCTTTCTCATAATCTATTCGTAAATATCCACATATACCAAAAATAATTTCATCAAAACAAAATTATCTCATAATTAAATGAGTATATTATATCAAAACGAAAACAAATTAATCTCCAAGTGATACTTTCTTTGAAGGTTGGACATCAGAGAGACTTAAAATGTCTTGGGGAGACGGATCCTGTGACAAAAAGAAATTTGTAGATGGAGAAGCTTTAATACAACATACATATGAGAATTTTGATTAAGACAGAAAACTTTTGTCTCAACACACCAATACTATTAGTTAAAAGTCAAACTGAAAATCTAGTTTTTACCATAAATGATAATAAAAATCCTAGATTATATATAGTTCTTCAAGCTAAATATAATGTTGGATCGCAAAGTTCAACTATTAAAAACTTACAACAATTCTTTCTTAACTTTGATCCTTTTTGGAATCCAACCGAAGGAAATGTTAACATTAAAGACAAAGCATATTATCTAGAGTATCAAAAAGAAAATTTTGATGTGATAGTTCCTCTAGGACCAGAAGTATCATTAGTATCTGGAAGAATATTAATAGCAGATAATATGGATTGGGGTAAAGTGTTTTCCATAACAGATCCTGCTCCTGCTTGTGCTATAAGAGATGCTTCTTCAGATCCTACTGGAAGTCCACAATTCCCATATAGAGATAATCCAATAACAACAATAGTTGAGAAATTAGAATTCACATTAAATGATGAAGGAATAATATTTTTATAATTATAGTTTTAGTTATTCTATTACTGGAAAAGATGGAAAAAAAGGGCCTTATGGTTTTGAGAAAACTAGAGATGTTATCATAAACGACTTATTAGAAAAATATAACTTAAATGAGGAACTGACTAAATATAAATATTGGAAGTATGGTATAGTTTTATCTCCAGATGGAGAAGTAACAAGAAGAATATTATCGCCAAATAAGATAGAAGGTCAAAACATATATACAAATGGTTACTTAGATGAATATATAAAAGAATGTTGGAATATTAAAGAAATAAAAACATTCCAACTTATCAATAAAGATGGAACTGGTGATAAAACTTGGTATGCTATATCTCCTGAACAATCTGGATACAATTTTAACTTGAGATACATTGAATCATTTTTATTGTTAGATCCTTTTTATCAAGATAGAAAAGCTATCTTAGAAAAAGAAGGCTATAAAGGAAGTATTCTTATGTTTGGATCTTCTGGAACAACTAAAGACGAAGTTATGGCTAGTATTTTAATCCCACAACACTTTATAATAATACCAACAACACAAGATGCTTTTAGATGTGATGGTCCATTTAATCTAATAGGAGAAAAAGAATATAGGAGAATAAATGGAAATATTAAGAAAGCAATAGCTGCTTGTTTAAATAGAACTGTTTTCTTAAATGATACTAGCACTTGGAATGATAATAAAACATATTATTTAAAAGATAGAACAAATCTTTATTCTAAAGTCTTACATGATAATGCTATTGATAATGTGATATATGCTTTTCCATATGATGATGTTTATGGTGCTGATCCAACAATAAGTTGGAAGTTATCTGATGTTAAATCTATTAATATAAAAATAGATAAACTTTGACTTTTCAGTTAGACATTTGTCAGTTAGACATTTGTCAGTTAGACATTTGTCAGTTAGACATTTGTCAGTTAGACATTTGTCAGTTAGACATTTGTCAGTTAGACA
>Ga0315284_10005019_pt1 | contig 18808 bp, 13 predicted proteins | sample YL17G09_16_MG_FD_203696 | JGI IMG/M metagenome (GOLD analysis project Ga0315284, IMG submission 203696) | Sediment microbial communities from Yellowstone Lake, YNP, Wyoming, USA - YL17G09_16 | ecosystem: Environmental > Aquatic > Freshwater > Lake > Sediment | place: USA: Wyoming | collected... | reverse complement strand
GGGATGGTCTTCAGCAGGTCCCAGAGGAAGGCCACGTCGAGCCGGTGCTTCGCGAGCGCCGTGGCCCGGTCGTGCAGCTCCTTGTTCGACAGCTTCTCCAGCTCCGCTCGGTCGGTCACCCTGACACTGACTGAAGCGTAGCGGCTCCGGCGCCGCCGGGGAGCCGATGTCGGCCGCCCAACTAGAATGCCGTCGTGGGCACCGATCAGCTCGTCATCCACGGCGCCCGTGAGCACAACCTCAGGAACATCACGCTGGAGCTGCCCCGGGGCCGGCTCATCGTGTTCACGGGTCTGTCCGGCTCCGGGAAGAGTTCGCTCGCGTTCGACACGATCTACGCGGAGGGGCAGCGGCGCTACGTGGAGTCGCTGTCGGCGTACGCGCGGCAGTTCCTCGGGCAGATGGAGAAGCCCGACGTCGACTTCATCGAGGGCCTCTCGCCGGCCATCTCGATCGACCAGAGGTCAACCTCGAAGAACCCGCGGTCGACGGTCGGCACGATCACCGAGATCTACGACTACCTCCGCGTGCTGTTCGCGCGAACCGGCCACCCGCACTGCCCGAAGTGCGGGCGCCCCATCGGGCGCCAGACGCCCGAGCAGATCGTCGACCAGGTCATGCAGCTCCCCGAGGGCACGAAGTTCCAGGTGCTCGCGCCGGTGATCCGCGGCCGCAAGGGCGAGTACGAGAAGCTCCTGGGGGACCTGGCGCGCAAGGGATTCGTGCGCGCGCGAGTCGACGGCGAGGTCCTCGATCTCTCCGAGCCGATCCGGCTCGAGCGTCACTACAAGCACACGATCGAGGTCGTGGTCGACCGTCTCGTGGCGAAGCCCGACATCCGCCGGCGCGTCGCCGATTCCATCGAGACCGCGCTCCAGCTCACCGAGGGCATCGCGGCGATCGCCGTGCAGACACACGACGGCGAGGACGTCCAAACCTTCTCGCAGAAGCTCGCGTGCACGTACGACGGCATCTCCTTCGACGAGCTCGCGCCGCGCAACTTCTCGTACAACACGCCTTACGGGGCGTGCCAGACCTGCGATGGGCTCGGCACGCGCCTGGAGGTCGACTCGGAGCTCGTCGTCCCCGACCCCGAGCTGTCGATCGACGAGGGCGCGATCGCGCCGTGGGCCGGGACCCGCCTCGAGTACTGGTACCGGGTCCTCGAGGCCGTGGCCGAGGTCCACGGGTTCTCCACGAAGACCCCGTGGAAGCGGCTCCCGAAGAAGGCCCGCGACGTTCTGCTCTACGGCTCCGACCAGGAGATCTACGTCCGCTACAAGAACCGGTACGGGCGCACGCGCTCCTACTACACGACCTACGAGGGCGTGATGTCGGTCGTCGAGCGGCGCCACGCCGAGACCGACTCCGACTCACAGCGGGAGAAGCTCGAGCAGTACATGCGCGAGGTCCCGTGCCGCGCCTGCGGCGGCGCGCGGCTACGTCCGGAGACGCTCGCCGTGACTGTCGGCGGGGTGAACATCGCCGAGCTGACCGCGAGGTCGATCCGCGACACGCTGCGGTTCTTCGACGAGGCCGCCCTAACCGAGCGCGAGCAGATGATCGCCGAGCGGCTGATCAAGGAGATCCGGTCCCGGCTCGGGTTCCTCGTCGACGTCGGCCTCGACTACCTCACGCTCGATCGGGCGTCGGCCACGCTCGCCGGCGGCGAGGCGCAGCGCATCCGCCTCGCGACGCAGATCGGGAGCGGCCTCGTCGGCGTGCTGTACATCCTCGACGAGCCGTCGATCGGCCTGCACCAGCGTGACAACCGACGGCTGATCGACACGCTCCTGCGTCTGCGCGACCTCGGGAACACCCTGATCGTCGTGGAGCACGACGAGGCCACGATCCAGGCCGCCGACCACATCGTCGACATCGGGCCCGGGGCCGGCAACATGGGCGGCGAGATCGTCTACTCGGGCGACCTGAAGGGTCTGCTCAACTGCGACGCCTCGCTCACCGGCGCGTTCCTCTCCGGGCGGCGGGTGATCCCGACGCCCGAGGTCCGTCGCGCGCCGGGCGATCGATGGCTGAGGATCCTCGGCGCGAGCGAGCACAACCTGAAGGACATCGACTTCGAGGTTCCGCTCGGCCTGTTCATCTGCGTGACCGGCGTCTCCGGCTCGGGCAAGTCCACGCTGGTGCAGGAGGTCATGCTCCGCGCGCTGATGCAGAAGGTCTATCGCTCGCGCGTGCTTCCGGGGAAGCACCGGAGGCTCGCCGGTTGGGAGCAGATCGACAAGGTCATCGACATCGACCAGTCGCCGATCGGGAGGACCCCGCGCTCCAACCCCGCGACGTACACAGGCGTGTTCGATCACATCCGGACCCTGTTCTCTCAGGTCCCCGAGGCACGGGTGCGCGGCTACCGACCGGGGCGGTTCTCGTTCAACGTCCGGGGCGGCCGCTGCGAGAATTGCATGGGCGACGGCCAGATCAAGATCGAGATGCACTTCCTCCCGGACGTATACGTCACGTGCGAGGTGTGCAAGGGTCACCGCTACAACCGCGAGACGCTCGAGGTGCGATACAAGAATCGCTCGATCGCCGACGTGCTCGAGATGAGCATCGACGAAGCGCTCGAGTTCTTCCAGAACATCCCGGCCATCAAGCGCTACCTCCAAACGCTCGCCGACGTCGGCCTCGGGTACGTGAAGCTCGGCCAGCCGGCGCCCACGCTCTCGGGCGGCGAGGCGCAGCGCATCAAGCTCGGCGCCGAGCTGCAGAAGCGCGCGACCGGCAACACCCTCTACGTGCTCGACGAGCCGACCACCGGCCTGCACTTCGAGGACGTCCGCAAGCTGCTGAACGTCCTGCAGCGGCTGGTGGGGCAGGGGAACACGGTCATCGTCATCGAGCACAACCTCGACGTCGTCAAGACGGCCGACTGGATCGTCGACCTCGGGCCCGAGGGCGGAGACGCCGGCGGTTGGGTCGTCGTCGCCGGCCCGCCCGAGGAGGTCGTGGCCCATCCGACCTCGCACACCGCACGGTTCCTCGGCGAGGTCCTCGGCGTCCTGCCGCTCGCGCCGGCGCGAGCGAGGCGCGACGCGTGAGCGAGCCTGATGCCGCAGGCGACGCGGCAGCCGCCGCTTCCACGCGGCGCTCCCCGGTTATCGCAGGTCGCGCCCCTAGAATGTCCGCGTGAGCGTTCCCCGGCCGGAAGCCTCGAGCGTCCCCGACCAGCCCGGCGCGTACCTGTTCCGGGACGCCGACGGCCGCGTCGTCTACGTGGGCAAGGCCCGCTCGCTCCGCAAGCGCCTCTCGACCTACTGGGGAAGGCCCCTGCACCCGCGGACCGAGGCCATGATGGCCGCCGCGGGGTCGGTCGAGTGGATCGTCGCATCGACCGAGGTCGACGCGCTCATGCTCGAGTACAACCTCATCAGGGAGCATCGCCCCCGGTTCAACATCCGTTACCGCGACGACAAGTCGTACCCGTACCTCGCCCTCACGGTGGGGGAGACGTGGCCGCGTGCCCAGGTGCTCCGCGGCGCCAAGCGCAAGAGCGTCCGGTACTTCGGGCCATTCGGGCACGCGTACGCGATCCGCGAGACCCTCGACGCGCTGACGCGCGTGTTCCCGGTTCGCACCTGCTCGAACACCTTCTTCGACCAGCGGGCGCGTGCTCGGAGGCCGTGCCTCTACTACGACATCGGCCGCTGCGCGGGACCGTGCGTGCCCGAGGTCACCGGCGTGACCCAGGCGTCCTACCGGGCGAACGTCGATGCACTCGCCGAGTTCCTAGCGGGGAATGAGCGGCCGGTCCTCGTGCGGCTCAAGCATGAGATGCGCGACGCCTCCAACCGGCAGGAGTTCGAGCTCGCGGCCAAGCTCCGTGACCAGCTCGCCGCCGCCCGCCGGGCCATGGAGAGCCAGGAGATGGTGCTCTCGCAGCCCGAGGAGCTCGACGTGGTCGGCCTCGTGGAGGACGAGCTCGAGGCCGCCTTCCAGGCCTTCTTCGTGCGGAAGGGTCGCGTGATGGGGCGCAAGGGATGGGTCGTCGACCGCGTCGAGGAGCTAGACCGACGGCAGCTCGTCGCCTCGTTCGTCCGCGAGCTGTACATGGAGCGGGACGAGATCCCGCCGCAGGTGCTCGTGCCCGAGCGGCCCGACGACGCCGAGGTGCTGGCGGAGTGGCTCTCGTCGCGGCGGGGGAGCGCCGTGACGTTCGCCGTCCCCGAGCGCGGGGCAAAGCGCAAGCTGATGGAGACCGTGACCGAGAACGCGCGTGAGCACTTCCAGCGGCACAAGCTCCGGCGGGCATCGGACTTCGGGGCGCGCTCTCGCGCGCTCGCGGAGCTCGGCAGCGTGCTCGGCCTCGAGCAGGCGCCGCTACGGATCGAGTGCTACGACGTCTCGAACCTCGGCCCGACCGATACGGTCGGTTCGATGGTCGTGTTCGAGGACGGCCTGCCGAAACGCTCGGACTATCGGCGCTTCGAGATCAAGGGTGTCCCGGGGCAGGACGACTGCGCGAGCATGGAGGAGATGCTCCGTCGCCGGTTCGCGAGGGTAACGTCTGAGCGGCAAGGCGCGACCGAGCGGCGCCGCTTCGCCTACCCGCCGGCGCTCGTCGTGATCGACGGCGGCCGCGGGCAGCTGTCCGTGGCGACGCGCGTGCTCGGCGACGCCGGCCTGCACATCCCGGCGATCGGCCTCGCGAAGCGCCTCGACGACGTCTACTTCCCCGACCGGCCGGACCCGCTGCGGATCCCGCGCGGCTCCGAGGCGCTCTTCGTCCTGCAGCACATCCGCGACGAGGCGCACCGCTTCGCGGTCGCCTATCACCGGCAGAAGCGGGCGAAGCGGGCGATCGCGTCGCCCCTCGACGACGTCCCCGGCATCGGACCGGCGCGCAAGCGCGCCCTGCTGAAACGGTTCGGCTCGCTCGCCAGGCTCGCGCGCGCGGATCTCGAGGAGATCGAGCGGACCCCGGGCGTCGGCCCGGAGCTCGCCCAGGCCGTGCACGAGCGCCTTCACAGGGCGGTCCCGGAGGATGAACGGAGGCGGAGCGCCTGATGTCCCGATCCGCGGAGCGCAACCGCAAGGCCAAGGAGGTCTCGCCGACCCACCGGCGACTGCAGGGCTCGGGGTTCACGATCATCACGGGGCTCTCCGGGGCCGGCCGCTCCGAGGCCGCGAAGTGCTTCGAAGACCTCGGCTACTTCGTCGTCGACAACCTCCCGCCGGCGCTCCTGCCGAAGATGGCCGAGCTGACGGCACGGCCCGGCGGGCCAGGCAAGGTCGCGATCGTGGTCGACGCGCGTGGGGGAGTGTTCTTCGGCGAGCTGTCGAAGGCCCTCGATGAGCTGCAGGGCCAGAGCATCCAGTACCGGATCCTGTACCTCGACGCGACCGACGAGGACCTGGTGAAGCGCTACGAGGCCACCCGGCGCCGCCACCCGCTCGCGCCGGCCGACCGCGTGATCGAGGGCATCCGCAAGGAGCGCATGATGATGGAGAGCCTCCGCGGCGCGGCCGATCTCATCATCGACACCTCCACGCTCACCCCTCACGAGCTCAGAGCGCGGATCCGGGAGTCGTTCGCCGACGCGCCGCCGGAGTCCAGCCTCCAGGTATCGCTGATCTCCTTCGGCTACAAGTACGGTACCCCGCGGGACGCCGACCTCGTGATCGACGTCCGGTTCCTCCCGAACCCGCACTGGGTCGACGACCTGCGGCCCCTTCGGGGGACCGACGACCGGGTCCGGACCTACGTGCGGGGTCAGCAGACCTACCGGGAGTTCATGCGGCGGTTGCGGTCGCTGCTCGGCTTCATGGTCCCCGGGTTCGTCGCGGAGGGGAAGTCCTACCTCACCGTGGCGGTCGGCTGCACCGGCGGTCGGCACCGCTCGGTCGTGGTGGCCGACGATCTGTCAGGGTTCTTCCGCGACAAGGGGCTCCCGGTCTCGGTCGAGCACCGCGACCTCGACCGCTGACGTCCGGGTCAGTGGGGCCGCCCGCCCGGCGTCCCCACCTGCTGGGACCCGGGGACGGCGTTCGCAACGGTTCGACTACGATTACGCGAACGTGCGCAAGGAGGACATCAGATGAGCGTCAAGATCGGCATCAACGGCTTCGGCAGGATCGGTCGCATCTTCTTCCGGGCCGCCAAGCAACAGGGCAAGGGATGGGACTTCGTCGCCGTCAACGACATCACCGACGCGAAGACCCTGGCGCACCTCCTGAAGTATGACTCGGTCCTCGGACGGTTCCAGGGCGACATCGCGGTATCCGAGAACGGGATCCGCGTGGACGGCGACGAGATCAAGGTGCTCGCCGAACGCGACCCGGCGAACCTGCCCTGGAAGGAGCTCGGTGCCGGGATCGCGATCGAATCGACCGGTCTGTTCACCGACCGGGAGAAGGCGTCTAAGCACCTCGAGGCCGGCGCGCGGAAGGTCATCATCACCGCCCCGGCCAAGGGCGAGGACATCACCATCGTGCTCGGCGTGAACGACGACCAGTACGACCCGGCCACCCACCACGTCATCTCGAACGCCTCGTGCACGACGAACTGCGTCGCCCCGATGGCGAAGGTCCTCGACGACGCGTTCGGCATCGAGCAGGGGTTCATGACCACGATCCACGCGTACACGAACGACCAGCGGATCCTCGACCTGCCGCACAAGGACCTGCGTAGGGCGCGCGCCGCCGCCCTGAACATCATCCCGACCACGACCGGCGCCGCGAAGGCCACCGGCCTGGTGCTGCCGCATCTCAAGGGCAAGATGGACGGGATCGCGATGCGCGTGCCGGTGCCGGACGGCTCGGTCACCGACCTGGTCGCCACGCTGAAGCGCGAGGTGACGGTCGACGAGGTCAACGCCGCGTTCAGGACCGCCGCCGAGAGCGGCCCGCTCTCCGGCGGGCGCCTCGTCTACACGGAGGACCCGATCGTCTCGAGCGACATCGTCGGCAGCAGCGCGTCGTGCACGCTCGATGGCGCCTCGACGATGGTGATGGGCAAGGTCGTGAAGATCGTGGGCTGGTACGACAACGAGTGGGGCTACTCGAGCCGGCTCGTCGATCTCGTGGACATCGTGGCTCGCTCCCTATGAAGCTCCGAACGCTGGACGACCTCGACGCCCTCTCCGGCCGGCGCGTGTTCGTCCGCGTGGACTTCAACGTCCCGCTCCAGGGAGGGAAGGTCGCCGACGACCTGCGCATCCGGGCAACGCTTCCGACGCTGAACGAGCTGCTCGCGCGGGGAGCCTCGCTCGTGGTGGCCTCACACCTGGGGCGCCCGAAGGGCGAGGTCAAGGAGAAGTTCCGCCTCGGGCCGGTCGCCGAACGGCTCGCCCAGCTCCTCGAGCGGGCGGTGCAGTACGAGCCCACCGACGGTGTGGTCGTCCCCGGGGTCGAGGAGCGGTGCGCCGCACTCCGCCCGGGCGAGATGGCGCTCCTCGAGAACCTCCGCTTCGACCCCCGCGAGGAGGCGAACGACCGCGGGTTCGCCGAGGAGCTGGCGAGGCTCGCCGGGGTGTACGTGGACGACGCGTTCGGGGCGGCCCACCGCGCCCACGTCTCGGTGGCGGCTCTGCCCGAGGTGTTCCTGGAGCAGGAGCGCCCCGCGGCCGCCGGACGCCTGCTCCAGCGCGAGGTCGAGGTGCTCTCAAAGCTGCGGGAGGACCCGGAGCGGCCGTACGTGGCGGTCCTCGGCGGGGCCAAGGTCTCCGACAAGCTCGCGACGATCGGTGCTCTGGTCGAGAAGGTCGACGCGCTGCTGATCGGCGGCGCCATGGCCTTCACGTTCCTCGCGGCCGAGGGGGGCGAGGAAGGCGACAGCCTCGTCGAGCCCGACCGCTTCGAGGACGTCCGGGCTGCAGAACGCCGGGCCGCCGAACGAGGGGTCGCGATCGTGCTCCCCGAAGACGTGGTGGCCGCCCCCGAGATGTCGGCCGACGCCCCCCGGCAGACCGTCCCGGCGAACCGGGTGCCGACCGGCCAGATGGGGCTCGACGTCGGCCCCCGGACGGTCGAGGGGTTCGCCCGGAGGATCGCCAACGCGAAGACGATCCTCTGGAACGGCCCGATGGGCGTGTTCGAGCTCGATCCGTTCTCGGCCGGAACCCGCGGCGTCGCCACGGCCGTCGCCGGCTCGGAGGCGTTCTCGGTGGTCGGCGGCGGCGACAGCCTCCTCGCCGTGAAGCGGCTTGGCCTGGAGGACTCCTTCGGTCACCTGTCCACCGGCGGCGGAGCGTCGCTCGAGTTCCTCGAGGGCCGCGAGCTGCCGGGGATCGCCGCCCTGGAGGTGCGCTAGATGGCGCGCCGACCGATCATGGCCGCCAACTGGAAGATGCACAAGACGCACCTGGAGGCGATCCGGGACGTCCAGAAGCTCTCGTACCTGCTGAACAGGGACGACGTCGAACGGGTCGAGGTCGTCGTCTGCCCGCCCTTCACCGCCCTGCGCGCGATCCAGATCCTCATCGAGAGCGACCGGCTCCGGTTCGGCCTCGGGGCGCAGAACGTCCACTTCGAGGAGAAGGGCGCGTTCACCGGCGAGGTCTCCCCGCCGATGCTGTCGGCCCTGAAGGTCCGCTACGTGATCGTCGGTCACTCCGAGCGCCGTGAGCTGTTCGGCGAGACCGACGAGATGGCGAACAAGAAGGTCCGGGCCGTCTTCGCGCACGGGATGACCCCGATCCTGTGCGTGGGGGAGACGCTGCAGGAGCGCGACCTCGGCAACACCGAGGAGAAGGTCGAGGGACAGGTCCGCGCTGCGCTCACTGGCGTCGCTCCCGAGGATGCCCCGAAGATCGTGATCGCCTACGAGCCGATCTGGGCGATCGGAACGGGGCGCAACGCCGAGCCGGCCGACGCCGGCGAGGTCGTCGCGCTGATCCGCAGGACGCTAGCATCGCTGTACTCGAAGGAGACGGCCGACGTCGTTCGCGTCCAGTACGGCGGCAGCGTGAAGCCCGGCAACATACGCGAGTTCATGGCGCACCCTGAGATCGACGGCGCCCTCGTCGGCGGCGCGAGCCTCGATCCCGAGGAGTTCGCGCTGATCGTGAAGTACCGCTGAGGTAAGTACCGCTGAGGGAGGCACCCGTGAGGGGAGGATCCGACCCGTGAACAAGCTGCTGTACGTCTGCCTGGATGGGCTCGGCGACGACCCGGTGCCGGAGCTCGGCGACCGGACCCCGCTCGAGGCCGCCGAGACCCCGTTCCTCGATTCCCTTGCGGCCAAGGGCCGTACGGGCACCGTCGTCACCGTCGGCCCCGGCATCGCCCCGGAGTCCGACATCGCCGTATTCGCGATCCTCGGCTACGACCCGAAGGAGGAGCACCCGGGTCGCGGCGTCGTCGAGGCGATCGGCAGCGGGATGGACTACCGGGACGGGGACCTCGCCTACCGCATCAACTTCGCGACCGCCGAGTGGCCGAGGATCCTCGACCGGCGGGTCGGCAGGGACCTCAGCTCCGAGGAGGCTCACGCGCTCGCCGCCGAGGTGAACGAGAAGCTGAAGCTCACGGGCGCCACGTTCGTCTTGGAGTCCACGGTCGAGCACCGCGGCGTGCTCCTCATCCGCGCCGACGAGGGACGGCTCTCGGCGGAGGTCACGAACACCGACCCCGCCTACCGGAAGGACGGCTCTCTCGGCGTCGCGCTCGAGACCTTCGAGCCGCAGGTCGCCCGCTGCGAGCCGCTCGCCGACACCGCCGAGGCCCGTCGGGCGGCCGAGCTCACGAACGCCTTCGTCGAGGGCGCGGCGAAGATCCTGGACGCCTCCGAGGTGAACGCCGAGCGGCGGCGGAAGGACCAGCTGCCCGGGAACCTGATCCTCACGCGCGACGGCGGCGACCACCGGCCGAGGCTCCAACCGATCCGGGAGCGCTTCGGTCTGGAGTGGGGCTGCTTCGTGGAGATGCCGGTCGAGCGGGGCATCGCGATCCTGCTCGGCATGGCTCCGGTGGCTGCGCCGCGCCTGGGGGGGGAGGAGGACTACGGGCGCTGGGCGCGCCTGGCGGTCGAGGCCCTGGGCGGCTACGACGCCCTCTACGTCCACATCAAGGGCCCCGATGTGCCGGCGCACGACGGCCGGCCCCTCGACAAGCGAGACGTAATCGCGACGATCGACCGCGCCTTCTTCGGCGAGGTGCTGCCGCTGATCGACCCGAAGCGCACGATCGTCGCGGTGACCGCCGACCACTCGACCTCGTGCGTCCGCAAGGCGCACACGGACGCGCCCGTGCCGCTCGTCGTCTGCGGCGGTCCGGTCACCTCCGATGGCTCGACGGCGTTCGGCGAGCGCGCCTGCGCTGCCGGGTCCCTGGGGCAGCTCCGGGGGGTAGACGTTCTGGCCCGTCTGACCCACATCATGCGGGACTGATGGCGGCATCGGCCCCCGGAGGATCCCTCGACCGTATAGTTGGATAAATCTCGCCGCAGGCGGCACGGTTGCCGGGGCGGGTTCCGAGGAAAGGAGAGGCCGGTTCACACATGAGCCAGCTGGTGTCCGAGCCAACGACGGGCAGCGTCGAACCCGCCGGGCCTGCGGGCGAGATCCCGCAGCAAGTCGTCGGTCGCTCCCCTTGGCAGATCTTCTGGGGACGGTTCCGCCGAGACAGGGTCGCCGTCGCCGGCGTCGTCTTCATCGTCCTCCTCATCATCCTCGCGCTCGCAGCCGGCTGGATCGCGAAGCATGTGGCGCACCATGGGCCGAACCAACTCTTCATATTCGAGATGACGGACGAGATCGGCCTGCCGAAGGGCCCGAACGCGCAGTTCTGGTTCGGCGCCGACCGCGCCGGACGCGACCTGTTCGTCCGGGTCCTCTACGGGGCGAGGACCTCGCTGACCATCGCGGTCTTCGCCACCGGTCTCGAGATAGTCGTGGGTGTCGTCCTCGGCGTCGCGGCCGGGTTCTACCGCGGCAAGGTCGACACGGTCATCTCGCGTGTCAGCGACATCGTGCTGTCGCTCCCCGTCCTGCTTCTCGCGATGGGCCTGGTCTCGGCCTGCGGGCTCCAGGCGAACGGCTGCCTCGGCGGCCTGGTCCAGCCGGGACTGCTGCTCGTGAGCTACGTGATCGGCCTGTTCTCCTGGCCGTACATCGCGCGGATCCTCCGCGGCCAGGTGATGTCGCTCCGCGAGAAGGAGTTCATCGAGGCGGCGCGGGCGATGGGCGCCAGCAACGCGAGGATCATGTTCCGCGAGATCCTGCCGAACCTGCTCGCGCCGCTCATCGTCTACTCGACCCTCATCATCCCGACGAACATCCTGTTCGAAGCGAGCCTGTCGTTCCTCGGGATCGGGGTCCCACCGTCTACGCCCTCCTGGGGGGCGCAACTGTCCGAGGCCAGCGGCATCTTCGACGTGGCCTGGTGGGCGATGTTCTGGCCGGGGCTGTTCCTGCTGCTCACGACGATGGCCTTCAACCTCGTAGGCGATGGGCTGCGCGACGCCTTCGATCCGAGGACGGCCGCAGTCTCGTATTCGCGGACGAGGGAGAAACGCGAAAGGAGGGCGAGGCGCAGGGACCGTGTCCGGGAGCCGGATCAGATTGGCGCATCGGCAACTACGGGATAGGTGGAGTAGGGGACGAGAGGGGGAGCAGATGAAGCGACATCTCACAGTGATCGCCGCCGTGGCGGTCCTGACGCTGGTCGCCGTCGCCTGCGGCGGCAACGAAGGTGGTGGAGGCACATCGCCGACACCTTCGCAGGCCCTCCAGAAGGGCGGGATCCTGCAGGTGGAGTCCGACGGCGACGTGTTCCTCGGGTTCGACCCGCAGACCGAGTACTACCAGAGTTCTTTCCAGATCTTCCGCTGCTGCCTGCTGCGGACGCTCCTGTCCTACAACGGGCTGGACGCGCAGCATCAGGGCACCCAGCTGTTCCCCGACCTCGCGACCGCGATGCCGGAAGTCTCGGAGGACCAGCTGACCTGGACCTTCCACATGAAGCAGGGGCTGTACTACGCCCCGCCCCTGCAGGACGTGGAGATCACCAGCCACGACATCATGCGGGCCCTGATCCGCACGGCGACGCCTGCGGTCGGCGCGTCGTACGGCTTCTACTACAGCATCATCGAGGGATTCGATGAGTACTCGGCAGGCAAGGCCGACACCATCACGGGCCTGGAGACTCCGGACGACTACACGCTGATCGTCCACCTGAACGAGCCCGCCGGCCACCTGCCCTTCATGTTCGCCATGCCGACCACGGCCCCGCTGCCGCCGAACCCGGACGACCCGCGCGCCGTTCTCGGGATCGCGGAGGGTCACGACACGGACTTCGGGCACTACCTCGTGGCCTCCGGGCCGTACATGTGGGAGGGCACGGAGAACCTCGACTTCTCGCTGCCGGTGAAGGACCAGCCGCAAATCACGGGTTGGCAGCCGAACAAGCTCTGGACCATCGTCCGGAACCCGTCCTGGGATCCGAGCACGGACGAGCTGCGCAAGGCGTACATCGACGGCATCACGGTGACCATCACGCCGGGCGGGGCCAACCAGGTGCTGGAGAAGAAGGTCATCGCGAACGAATCCGACGTCGTGATGGAGAACGGGATCGCGCCGTCGATCCTGCGGCAGTTCAACACCGACCCTGCGCTGAAGAACCGGATCTTCATCAACCCGGGGACGAGCAACTACTACTACACGATGAACCTGGGGATGCCGCCCTTCGACGACCTCCACCTTCGCAGGGCGATACAGTTCGCGGTCGACAAGGCGGGCTTGCTCCGCGTCTCGGGCGGCACGGCGACCGGGACGATCGCAACCCACTTCGTCAACGACGTCCTGATGACGTTGTCCGACGGGACGAACGTCATGGAAGGCTACGATCCGTACGCGACGCCCGACGATCTGGGGGCCGACAGCCCAGAGGGGCTGGCCTCGGCCAAGGCCGAGATGGCCCAGTCGGTGTACGACACGGACCAGGACGGTATCTGCGACGCGCCGGAGTGCAAGGACGTGCTGACACTCGGGTCGAACGACCCGTCGGCGGCTGCAGGGCACGCCTTGCTCCAGCAGAACATGGAGGCGATCGGGATCACGTTGGACCTGAAGGAGCTGGGCGGGGCCACGATCTACTCGAAGATCGTCGCGCCGGCGAACAAGATCCCCTTCACGCTATCGGCGGGCTGGATGATGGACTGGCCGGACGCCTACACGTACATGCTCCCGATCGCGTACGGGCCGAGCATCCTCGACAACGGCAACTCGAACTACTCGATGATCGGCGCGACGCCCGAGCAGATGAAGAAGTACGGCTACTCGATCACCGACGTGCCGAGCATGGACGACAAGATCCAGGCCTGCGTCCCGCTGACTGGCGATGAGCGGATCAACTGCTTCGCGGAGGCGGACAAGTACCTGACGGAGGACATCGCCTCAATCGTCACGTACGTGTTCAGCAACACGATCCAGATCGTGTCGGAGCGTGTGCAGAACTTCACGTACTCCGCCTTCGACCAGCAGATGGCGTACGACCAGATCGCGCTCGCCGGAGGGGGCGTGTAGAGACAGAGGAGCACGACGCAGGGAGCCGGCTCGCAAGAGCCGGCTCCCTGCCCACGAGCGGAGCTGAGGCGTAGATGGGCCGATACATGATCCGGAGGACCTTGTTCATGGTCCTGGTCCTGTTCGCCGTTTCGCTCCTCACGTTCCTCATCTTCGTGAAGCTGCCGTCCACGGACCCGGCGCTGCGGGCGGCGGGCCGCCATCCGACCCCCGAGATCCTCGCGACGATCCGGCACCGCTTCGGTCTCGACCAGGGCATCGTGGTGCAGTACTGGAACTTCGCCAAAGGGCTCATCCCGTGGCCGGGCCTGTTCCTCAACGAGGGTGTCTACTTCTCATGGATCAACAACGTCCCCGTGAAGGACGAGATCTTCTCGCGGCTCCCGGTCACGGCGACGCTCACGATCGGTGCGGCGGTCCTGTGGATGGCCATGGGCATCCCGATCGGCATCCTGTCGGCGGTCCGGGCGGGGTCTCTCGCGGACCGATCGGCGATGGTCTTCGCCCTGATCGGAGTCTCGGCGCCGATCTTCTGGTTGGCGCTGATGCTCCTGTACTTCTTCCACTTCAAGTTGCACATCGCGCCGACTTCGGGGATCCCGCCCGGCGAGCCAGTGTGGACCGCCGTCCTCAAGGGGAGGTTCGTCCTACCGTGGTTCTCGCTGGCCGTGACTTCTGCCGCCTTCTACTCGCGGATGGTCCGCGGGAACCTGATGGAGACGATGAATGAGGACTACATCCGGACGGCTAGGTCGAAGGGACTGTCGGAGAGGAGGGTCATCTACAAGCACGGCCTGCGCAACGCGCTGACTCCCGTGGTCACGATGTTCGGGATGGACGTCGCGTTCCTGCTGGGCGGCGCCATCATCACCGAGTCGGTCTTCCAGCTCCCCGGCATCGGCCAGTACGCGCTCGGGGCGCTCGCCACCGCCGACTTCCCGGTCGTGATGGGGGTGACGGTCCTCGGCGCTCTCTTCATCGTGGTGGCGAACCTCCTCGTCGATGTCGTCTACGCGTTCCTCGACCCCCGAGTGCGGTACACATAGGGCCCTGCCGCCCCACCGGCCGGACCAGGGCATATGTTCCGTTGGGGCCGACGGGGTGCTGGTTGCGCTGATGCTAAAATCCGGGCTCGTCGCAGAAGGGAGACAGCGAGCAGGTGGCGCAACTCAGGTCTGAGCCGGACATCCAGACCGGCACCGGAGAGCTCGGAGGGGCCGGAGAGCCCGGGGGGGACCGGGAGGGCGTAACAGGCCGGAGCCCCCTCGAACTGCTGTTCCGTCGCTTCCGCAGGGATCGGTTCGCGCTCGTCGGCGTCGTTTTCATCATCATCATGATCATCTTGGCGGTCGGAGCCCCGGTCATCGCCAAGCTCGTGGGCCACGCACCGAACGACGTCTCCTTCTACCGCCAGATGAGCAACGAGCTCGGGCTGCCGAAGGGCCCTAACCTCCGCCTCGACTTCTTCTTCGGCGCCGACACGGTGGGGCGGGACGTGTTCGTGCGCGTCATGTACGGCGCCAGGACCTCATTGACGGTCGCCTTCGTGGCGACAGGCATCGCGCTTCTCATCGGGGTAGCCATCGGCCTACTGGCCGGCTTCTATCGGGGGAAGGTCGATACCGTTCTATCGCGGGCGATCGACGTTGTTCTCTCCCTGCCGGTGCTGCTGCTCGCGCTCGGGCTGGTGTCGGCGTGCGGCGCCACGCAGCAAGGCTGTCTCGCCGGGCTCCTCAAGCCCGGCCTGGGGCTGGTGAGCCTCGTGATCGGCTTCTTCAGCTGGCCCTACATCGCGCGTATCGTCCGGGGTCAGGTGCTGTCCTTGCGCGAGAGGGAGTTCGTGGAAGCGGCCCGGTCCCAGGGAGCCGGCAACCTGCGGATCATGTTCCGCGAGATCCTGCCCAACGTCGCGGCGCCCATCATCGTCTACACGACCCTCATTATCCCGAACAACATCCTGTTCGAGGCGGCCCTCTCCTTCCTCGGCGTCGGCGTGCCCGACACCACGCCCTCGTGGGGGAGGATGCTGAACGACGCGAGTCAGATCTTCACGGTCGCCTGGTGGATGATGCTGTTCCCGGGCCTCTTCCTGTTCATGACGACCCTGGCCTTCAACCTGGTGGGGGACGGTCTCCGGGACGCCCTCGATCCGCGGACGGCTCGGTGAACGTATCGAGAGACAAGGAGGAGACCAGGAGAAGGGGGGGGCAGCGGGGCCGAGGACCGTTTCGAGATATCGGAAGAGAGGGAGAAAGGGGCGCCATGAAAGCGATCACGAAGACGATTGTGGTCACCGCGATCTTCGCCCTGGCCGCGACGGCATGCGGCGGGGGCGGGGGCGGCGGCGGAACCGGCACGGCGACGCCGACCGGTGGGGGGGTAGAGAAGGGCGGCACCCTGAAGCTCGGGCTGTCGGCCGACGTGAGCAACGCCTACGACCCGCAGAAGGAGTATGCGGCGCTCTCGTTCGAGTTCTTCCGCTGCTGCCTCCTGCGGACGCTGGTGCAGTTCCCCGGCCTCGAGGCCGACAACGGCGGGAACGAGCTGGGGCCCGACATCGCCGAGAGCCTGCCCGAGGAGTCAGCCGACGGCCTCACGTACACGTTCCATCTGAAGCAGGGCATCCACTACGCGCCGCCCCTCCAGGACGTAGAGGTCACGGCGCAGGACTTCGTACGTGCCCTGATGCGGGAGTCCGACCCCGAGGCATCGGCCCAGGGCTACCCCTTCTACTACTCGCCGATCCAGGGGTTCGACGACGCCGCCGGGGGGTCGATCAAGGGTCTCGAGACCCCGGACGACTACACCCTCGTCGTCCACCTGACGCAGCCGACCGGTGACTTCCCGTTCCGGATGTCGATGCCGGCAACGGCCCCGATCCCGCCGAACCCCAGCGACCCCAGCGCCGCGCTCGGAGTGGCCGAGGGTCACACGAAGGACTACGGGCGGTTCCTCATAGCCACAGGCCCGTACATGTTCGAGGGATCGGAGACGATGGACTTCTCCGTGCCGGCCGACCAGCAGACGAAGAACCCCGGCTACGTGCCCGGGCGGTCGATGACCCTCGTCCGGAACCCCTCGTGGTCCGACGACACCGTCCGGCCGGCGTACGTGGACCGGATCGAGGTAGCGATCGGCGGGACCGACATCGACCTCGCCAACAAGATCGACGCAGGCGAGCTCGACATGGACCTGTCGGGCGTGCCGCCGGCCCAGCAGATCCAGGCCTGGCAGGCCGACCCCAACCGGCAGGACCAGATCCACGCCAACCCGTCCGACGGCGTCCGGTACCTCACCATGAACATGGCGATGCCACCGTTCGACGATGTCCAGGTCCGGCGGGCCATTGAGTACGTCGTAGACAAGGACGCCCTCAGGCGGACGCGAGGCGGTCCGCTGTTCGGCGACCTCGCGGGTCACTTCATCCCATCAACGCTCCTCGGCGGGCTGAACTCCGACTACGACCCGTACGCGAGCCCGAACGGCCAGGGTGACGTCACCAAGGCCAAGGCTGAGATGGCCCAGTCGGTGTACGACACCGACCAGGACGGTATCTGCGACGCTCCGGAGTGCAAGGGAGTGCTGGCGATCACCGACAACCAACCGCCGTACCCAGAGAACAACGCGATCCTGGTAGACAACCTGAGCCAGATCGGCATCGAGCTGGACGTGAAGACCGGCGACCGCTACACGTTCATGTACGACAAGTGCTTGACGCCGGAGTCCCACGCGGCGTTCTGCCCGAGCATCGGATGGTTCAAGGACTACCCGGACGCCCTGACGTTCGGGCCGCCCACCCTCGGGTCGGAGTCGATCGGGTCGTTCGACATCCCTCTCGCGGGGGCCACCCCCGAGCAGCTCAAGGGATGGGGCTACACGGTCACGGAAGTGCCGAGCTTCGACGACAAGTTCGCCGAGTGCTCGGCCATGGCGCTTGGCGCCGAGCGGCTCCAGTGCTGGGCCGACGCGGACAAGCTGATCATGGAGACCGCCCCCGTGGTCCCGTGGCTGTTCGACAAGGACGTGGACCTCTCGGGCGACCGTATCGTTAACTACACGTACGACTCGTCCGCTGGCCTCGCGTCGCTGGACCACCTCGCCCTGGTGGGAGGCGGGGCGTAGTAGAGCTCTGTGCGAGCGGAGGAGGGGCCGTCACCTCGACGGCCCCTCCTCCGCTCAGCACGGGTATCCTGTGACGCGCCATGGGCCGCTATCTGATCCGCAGGGCGCTGTTCCTCGTCCTCGTACTCGTCATCGTTTCCCTCCTGACGTTCACGATCTTCTTCAAGCTGCCGGCCGGTGACCCCGCGCGGCGCGTGGCCGGGCGGGTGATCACGCCCGAGACGCTCGTGGCCATCAGACACAACCTCGGCTTAGACAAGCCTCTGTGGGTGCAGTACGGACGGTTCGCCAAGGGGCTGGTTCCGTGGCCCGGCCTGTTCTTGAACAAGCAGGTCTACTTCAACTATGCGAACAACGTGCCGGTGAGCGAGGAGATCTACCGGCGGCTGCCGGTCACCATCACCTTGGCCATCGGAGCGAGCATCGCCTGGCTGCTCATCGGACTTCCCATCGGGATAGTGTCGGCCATCCGCCGGCGATCGCTCTTCGACCGAGCCGGCATGCTCTTCGCTCTCTTCGGCGTGTCGGCTCCGATCTTCTGGCTGGCCTACGTGATGTTGTACATCTTCTGGTTCAAGTTCCAGCAATGGTTCGGGTGGAGCCTCCCCGGAAGTGGGCTGCCCACAGGGGAGTCGCTCATGCAGTCCGTCCTGAGAGGGCGATTCCTCCTTCCATGGTTTGCCCTCGCTCTGTCCTTCGCGGCCTTCTACACCCGGATGGTTCGAGGGAATCTGATCGAAACGATGAGCGAGGACTACATCCGCACGGCCCGGGCGAAGGGGCTGGCCGAGCGGCGTGTCGTGTTCAGGCACGGACTGCGGGCGGCGCTGACCCCGGTCGTCACCATGTTCGGACTTGACCTAGCGACGCTGCTGGGAGGCGCGCTCATCACGGAAACGGTCTTCAATCTCCCTGGGATCGGGCAGTACACGTACAATTCGGTAACCTCCAGCAACTTCCCTGGGATCATGGGGGTCACCGTGCTCGCCTCCTTCTTCATCGTGGTCGCGAACCTGGTGGTTGACATCGTGTACGCGTTCCTGGATCCCCGAGTGAGGTACACGTAACGTGGGCACCTATCGGAGTCTTGTCGCGGGTGCGCGAGGAGGGTTAGATGCCTGAACCGTTGCTGGAGGTCAAGGACCTCCGCGTCCACTTCCCGACGGAGGACGGCCTGGTCAAAGCCGTCGACGGCGTGTCCTTCT
>Ga0315284_10005018_pt1 | contig 18809 bp, 25 predicted proteins | sample YL17G09_16_MG_FD_203696 | JGI IMG/M metagenome (GOLD analysis project Ga0315284, IMG submission 203696) | Sediment microbial communities from Yellowstone Lake, YNP, Wyoming, USA - YL17G09_16 | ecosystem: Environmental > Aquatic > Freshwater > Lake > Sediment | place: USA: Wyoming | collected... | reverse complement strand
AACCTCCGAGGAGTCCAGATTTATGCCGAGGGACATGATTTTGATCGGCTCTCCGCCGCTAATACGCATGGCGTCTCCATACTTCTCCGGACAATTTCCCCTGAGTAACGTCATTAGTAGAGGATCGCTGAATGCTTTTTCGTCAGCGACATGCGATCCCTGATAATAGATCCCCCTTGTAACTCCGTCTACCGCTCGACGCATTGCTTCCTTTTCCAACGTTTCAACGAATTGCTGCTTCGCGCATTCCTCCGCTTCGGCGAAAATAGCGTCGTCTCTTCGCCATTTACAAACAGCCATCTTGGAGATACCTGCCACTTCGCACGAGTGCATCACCGCGTTAGACTTCGCAAGATTGGCTAAGTAGGCGCGTTGACGCGGATTCTCCACTTCCAAGAAACCCAGTTCCGGGTTTGATCGGTTAACCGGCAAGTTTTGTTTTGGACGTCCGCGTTTAGCCATACCCCACCGGAACTAAGTTCCGCACGGTTAGTCAAAGCCTATTAGTTTCACTACCCTCGTCTTTCATTTAGTTTTCTATCTGCGCCAGAACCTTCATGCTCTCACTCATAAGCGCGTTGGCCTTTCGCAAACTCGCAATCGCGAACGTAAGCTCGGAATGAAATTCCAAATCCTTTTCTCGGAACTTAGATATCCCGATCTGCTTTTGGAAATCCTCATATGCACGCTGTGACATTAGCAACGCTCCTTGTAGATGCTTCCCGCACTGCTTCATGTGCTTGATCGGCTGATACGCCTCTCCTGCTCGACGTGCCATTTTTTCCTCCGGATATAGTATCAGATTAAACGGAGTTTCTGGGAAATAAAAACTGGCGTGCCTCCGACAGGATGAATAGTACGAATTCATTCTGCCGGTAGTATATCACAATCTTGAGTTTCCGCAACTGGTGATTTTTGGTTTTTACAGAAAACGTCTGCGCACATCCCACACGCCCGTGGATCGACTTTGTGATATGCACAACTCAGGCATTTTAGGCGTTCGAGTATCATTGCGTACTCCGCGTATTTTTTCAAGTCTTGCTCTTTCCAGTACACCATCCCGCTTGGCCCGTGCAACGCCGACTCGTGATCGATCTTGTCCTTCAAGACGTCAATGCTTTCCCCGTACAAGCCGGAAGGGCTAGTCATTCCATCAGGTGTATCCTTTGCTACGTGTCCCGGCTCGTGAAGGAAGAACAGATAAACGGGCAACTTACTCTGTTCTCTAACCTTCAGATATTCATTCCAGTGCCGACGATCTATTCCGGTTTGCCACGATTCGTTAATACGATACCACGTAAAGGCCGACTTATGCTTGGCCTCGATCCATCGAAATTCTCTTCCTTGGAATATCAATAGATCGGGGCTGACGATGTTATCCCCCGATGCCGCGAAAAATCGTGGCCCCTTTCCAGAGTCAATGCTGGTTTCATAGGCTGGCACCACGTTCCAGCCGAACGAACGAAACCACCGGGATATCAAATCTTCGCCTAGCCTTCCTATTTTCAATTTCTGTTCGAATGTTTTCATCTTCTAGCCCTCTCTGGCTTTTTATTCCCTTTAATAAGTTTCCTGCATTCTGCCCCACCAAAAATATCTGGTATATTTTCGTCAGAGAAATTCTTAACCCACTCTGTAACTTCTTGGAACTTTTCTTCACTACCTATGTCTGAGACATTCAGGGATAGAAGGCACGAGTGTCTAGAAAAGTAGATAGCAACTTTCTTGATTTCTATCTTTGGATCTAGTTCCCCGACGCTCCCGATCCTACTTAGGATGTAATATCCAATCAACTGATTAAGATATTCCCTTTTCATAATCAGATGCTTAACTGTTTTTATGTCAATAAGTGTATCGTCAATAACCATGTCGGCATCCGCCCCTCCCATCAATTTTGATCCTTCCCCGAATGTTGGATTGAGGAGGCACAGTTTTGATGCCTTAAAAGTCTCAGGATTAAGATTTGAAATTACACCTCTAAGTTCTTTAATATCGTCATCATGAACTATACCTACATATTCGAATCCTCGTCCAGATCTGTAAATCGTATCAAGCGTTGCAAGTTCGACTGCTGATCTCAATAGCGTATCAGGCATATCATTTAATTCTCTTTTCGTTAGATAATTCTTAAGTCTCTTATTTGCGTTTGGAATGATATCAAATGGATATTTTGCTGGTATTTCTTTTGAATTCATAAGAATCATTTCTGCCTGCTTTGCAACCCATGGTGCTGTCTCTGCATTTGGGTTTAAATGCTGTATATAGAATCTAATTGCGTAGTCGGCTGCAGTTCCGATTAGCGCATACCTGTTTGATAGATTTGGGACTATAATCTGTTTGTTCAATTGAACTGCAGGAGATGGAAACTCCTGTAGAAACTTCTCTTTAACTGAAGCAATGCCAATGAAGGTTGTAAGACTCATGTTATTCTCCTTTATCATCCGTGTCCGGAAACGTTACCTTCCACTCTCCGCGTGGCTCCACCCGTTCACCTACCTTTGATGTATCATTCCATAGCATCCCTTCATTGTCGTCAGCAAATCCCATAACGTTGATACTTTCCTCAGGATTGTCCTCATTTTTTAAGAAATATTTGAATTTAAAGTTGTTGAACGTTATAGCTGGAAGGAACATTAATTCGCCTCCAGCATCTTCAATCGTTGCATGTCTTGAAATAAACTTTCGTACTCGATGCCAGATATAACCGTCTTTGTCTTCCGTGTATTCCCATATGCATTCAATTACCCACGGACGATGTTCGTATAGCTGGATTCCGTATGGGCCTGTCATCGTGTTCCCTTCCTATAATCAAAAATACTGTTCAATAAATTTGCTACACAGTTCGCCTCCCGATACGCCTCAGCCCCTTTTGATCTGCTAGACAGCGTGTAGGAAACCTCAAAGAAGTTTCGCGACTTGATGAAGCAATCCCACTGGAATCCGAAAAAGTAGACGCTCCTAATTACAGACAGAAACCGGGCAATGGTATCCAGATCGTTCGCCGAAAAGAAAACAGTTAGCGGTTTCTTCCCGTGTCCACAGCACGATGACGTCGTGCGTATTCCGCTAAACCGATTCATCGCGTTGCAGAGTCTGTGGCACCCCGTTTCCCATGTGTTGTGACTCATCAGCATGTTATCCTAAAATAGGTAAACCGTCTATCCCGGTGAACGGAAATGGCCCGTCCTGTTTAAACCAGTCCTGATGCGCAATGTATATTGCGCATTTTTCGCAGTGGCGTCCAAATTCTATCCGTCCACAATCCCTGCACGTTACAACCAAATACGCATATGATTCTCCGCACTTAGAACACGTTGTATTCCCGAGTTCTCTAATGCAGTGATAATGCTCACTGCATTTCGCGCAGAATGACGTTATCTCTAAATTCTTTTTACAACCAGAGCATGAGCAAGATTTTCCCGTATTCATCAGCATGTTATCCTAATTAAAACGTAGCGTTCAAAAATCCACATCTCTAGCGGATATTCGTCGTCATAATTCATCAGCAGGTTATCCTAATTCTCACACATTTTACCTGCATGAATGGCGCTGAGTAGTTGTAGGCGTATAAACCCTGCACCTTGAATCCGATGTATTCGATTCCATCTATAATCAAACCGATTTTATCTGGTAACGATCCAGATTGGTATGCAGCACGAAATTCATCCCGCAACCCCATTTTTATATTTTCTGTAGTAATAGCCATCAGCAGGTTATCCTTACCAGTATTGGCAACATCGTCACTGTGCGACACCGACAATTCCAGTACCACATACGATCCCAAAATTCATACGGCTCGTATTCTGCTGGAGGAAGTATCCATCCATATGCTCCTAGCCTCAGCATGTTATCCTCTCCGGAACTAAGTTCCTTTAGATTCTAAGTTATGATAATAGGGATATTCGTGTCCGCTCATTCCATCATATTTTAATTGAACTCCTGATTTCTTTGCCTCTTTTGATATTTCTATCCTTCCTTCAACATTTTTCTTACATTTCTTGAATTTATCAATATTCATAGTATTTCTCTCTTCAATCAATGGATCAAGTGGACACCTATTAACGCTGCATTTTTCAAACATAGAGCATTTTTGAGCCCATCTCATATCGTCCATAGAAGTCTCCTAGAATACCCGTTTTAGCCATACTTTTCGTTTTTCCCTCAGGAAGATTACCTACGCTTCCTGTTTCTATCTATCCTCGCCTTGTTCCTCCGATAGTATTCTGAGTAGTACTTGCGGAACTTCTCTGGGTTTCTCCGACGTGCCAACCGATGACGTAAGTTATTCGCAGGCACCAACCTGTCACGATTTTTCCAATAATACTCATGGTATTTTTCTAAAATTTTTGTACGGTTAGCATAATAGAATTTGTTTGAATATTTTTTAATCTTGTCGGAGTTTTTAGCGTAGTATTCCCGAGCAGATCGTCTAATGCGATCACGATTCGCTGCCCGCCACCGCTTCAGCCTATCGGCGTACTCAGCCTGATGCTCGCGACGATATGCCAGAACACTCTCACGATTAGCAGCATAATATTGACGAGAATACGCTCTCTGTGAAGCCGCAAGCTTTTTTTTATCCATCGTGTTGGCTCCTAGATTGGCTCCTAGAATCGAAACGTTTTACCGTACCACTGTAATCCTCACGTTTAACTTTTTTTGGAAGCAGTATTTTAGTAAATTTCAAACTTGGATGGCAATAGCACCCACATCTCAGGCTAGAGCACGCGCTATGATCTCCGCGACGACACTGGCACGATTCCCACTTTGACGAACCTTCGTTAGTCTTCATGGCGTTCAAAAATCCTTTAAAGAGGCAGAAGATCTATTTACGTCTTACCGTCGCCGTTTTTCTGTTGTTACGTTTCCCTTTCCCTTTCTCGGGAACCGTCGTGAGCCGAAGGCGAACGACATCTTAAATAAGATTTCTTATTAGATTATTCTTCTTGTTGTATATTACTCTTATTAGTTACTCCATTGGAGTAGTATTCTTCGATGTCTTCGCTAATGGAGTAACGTCGTTTCCCCAATGGAGTGGTAAGGACACTCCAATGGAGTAACGTTAATTCTTCATTTTTTGCTAAACTTTCCTTTCTTTTACTACGTTGTTCAGGATTAAAAAAGGCGTAAGTCCTTGATCTACCTACTATTTTCCAGTCAATCCATCCTTCACGCCTAAGAATGTTCAAAGATTCGTCAACCTTACTTATTGATATACTGCACTCAGATGCTATTGTTTTTGTCATAGGACAGCACATCCCAGTGCTTGATTTTGTCCTGTATATATGTGATAGCAAAATAGCGTAAACAACGTGTTCATAACAACTTAGAGATTTTTCTGCTAGGATAAATTTTGGTATCTGTACAAAATCATGCTTTTCAAACCTGAATACCTTATTATTTGCGTATATACGTTTTAACTCAGAATCGCTAATTTTATGTGATTTCATTCTTCATCCTCCTGATTATCCGTCAGTTTGAGTACCTCTTCCAGCCTCCCAGCAGAATAGGCGTCCACAGAGCAATTGTCCCCATCGCGTTGGATAACCATTGAACGAACGATCTTTTCAATTAGCCTCAGCCTGCAAGCCTCTTTCTGCAATCTGTGATGTTCCTCTTCCAGCTTTTCGTACTCGTCGCAGATTTTGTAGTATTCATCAGATTCAACACTCATTGCTATTCTCCTTCTATGTGATCCGACGTTACAACGGAGCGAACCTCTTCCAGTATGGCTTGTTCACATTCCGTTGAAACTGTGTGGTAACGTCCACCACCAAAATAATACCGTTTTAAAAGATCTAACAAATATTCTTTAGTGTATTCTTTGCCTAGGCTTGGATAATCGTTCATGCGCTGGCATGTACGGCAGGCGATGTCGAATTTCTTGTGGCGTCGGCAGGATATGAGTTCTGGCATGGTACTGCTCCTAATGCCACCGCTGGCTCGCGGTAATGGCCCTAGCACGCACGCGGACGACGATTCAGTGCTCTATCCTATTGTGTGATCTGGACGCCTGAAATAAGAACGAAACGCCATATTTTTTTATATTTTCGCTGGAACATTCGGATTTATAATTTTATTGTACTCCGGTAGTTTAAAATTTTTCCAAAGTAAATCGCCAACCGACAGAGCACACCCATAGCACAGATGCACGACTGACTCACCGGAGCTGAGTTCAAAATGATTGATATCTTTCCTCGAAAATCCTGATCTGTGACAAAACGCACACGCGGTATTATCATCGGCGGTGACTTTAGTCATTTCGATTTGCGGGGCTAGAAACATCGTACCCGCTACCTCGCCTCGGTTGATTGTCATCCCTTTATTTTTCTTGCAATACCAAACATCCCGCACCTTACCCTTATTCTTTTTTTTCGATGCCTCTCGCAATTCGTCTCGCAGGCATCCGCACGATTGCGAGGACCCCAATGTAATGCTGGACAGATAACGAACACACCGGGCACCACAATCGCATCGGCACGTCCATGATCCATTTCCGATATTTTTAACCAGCGTCCATCGCCCGTACTTTTCTCCCGGAAGATGCTTGGTAACCATCATTTCGCGCATCCCCTAAAATTGTGGCTGATGAATGAATGGATGCTTATGGTATACAGACTTTATTGGATTCTGTCAACTAGCTGCAACGATAATTCCAAAAGATTTTTTTGTGAGTTTAAGACAAATAAAAACGCCCGTGACAGGACGGTGCCTGATGCACGGGCGTTTTCATTTATGGCAGCGGCCATTATTTCGTTCGACGCAAAAGCTCCGAAACGTTTGCGTCGATCTTATCCATACTACGCTGTAGCATAAATATTTTCTCGTCTACAACCGCTGCGTGTACAGCAACATCTGCTGCGGTTTTTGCAGCCGCCGTCGCCGCGACTTTATTCTCCGCGCACTGAGATGACAGATCCGCGTAAATAAATTTTCCGGCCAGTCCGATTCCGGATGTAATCAATACGAGTAGAAGAATTACAATCCTCAGCAAATTAACTTTTAATGCACCTTGGCTACTGACTGAAACAGCACCGTCTTCACTTTGGTTTTGGTTCGGCATGTATCGGCTCCAGATCGGGTGACAAACCGCCAACTCCAAACTTGGAATTCAAATTCGAAACTCCTTCCGCGCTCCACGACGTCCACAATGCCATGCCTTCCAGCGCCGTCTTGCAAAACGCGTAAACTCCCATCGGAAACGGAACTCCCGAAGAACCCCACAACTCGACTACCTTATCTGCTCCTCTTTCTTGTTCGTCCGTCATTCTCGGACGCTTGACTAGCGTTCCCGTGGCGTCCTTGTAGGCATATGGTACGTTCCGCTCAGCGCCAGTGTAATGGACGAACTTGCCACAAGTTTTAGCAATTTCGAACGCCTTTCCAAACTCTTCGTTTGCGGAACTTAGTTCCAATTCCAGACTCTCGCCGAACTCCTCGACTACACGGCGATCAACTAGTCTCTGTAGTCTGTCGAGAATGGCGAGTTCTCGGTTCTTATCGCGCTTCTCGTCCTTATCCGGACGTCCGCATTGCTGGCAACGTGCCGCTCCATCTATATAAGCTCTGACTGCCTGTAGCAAAAGGCTCCGATCTTTAAAGTCCATGTCTACGATAATCGTCTTTCCCGGAACGTGCTGGTACTGCGCCATTTCGTTTCCTCTCAAAAAATGGATGAGAATCCATAACCCGCAAAGTCAGTATAACATTAATATTAGAAATTACCAAGCAGCAATAGCTGCTTTTTTCCAAGATGACGCGCCAACACAAACATACACGAATCCGGAATCCCAGCAGATATCTCCCGGATTTCCAGCGGCTCCAGCAGTGGCTGGTGTCTTAGCTGTCCGCAAACGGAAAATATCCGAGTTAACATCGAGCAGTGCCGTTGGCGCGGAATTAGTCGGGCCTATTCCTACTTTTCCAGCAGAAGTTACAACGAACCTATAAGTCTCATTCGTCCACGGATTTGTGTCTCCCGCATCGCTTGTCGAAATGTAGAACGACGTCGGAATACTGGTGCTCGTCACAGTCCCGTCAACCACCCACCCGAGTGATCCCGTTTTTCTCCATCCACCGCCACTATCACGTAATTCGCAGAAAATATTAGCTGGCTTGTCTCCATTAATTACCGCTGACTGCGATGCATGTGTACCACGCGATTTTCTGAGAACCACCCAAAGCGAGTCATATCCGCTATCGTGCTCCTCGATCATCAAATGCGCCTGAGATCCGGTGTCGGAATCAATGTGCATTAAATAGGACGGAGCAACTCCGATTCCAACCCTACCAAATTGCACTTGAGACGCTGTGCCGATATCTTGCGGCGTAGTTAATGTTATCGCCCCCGTAACAGGAGCGCCGGAACCACCATTGACTAAAACTTGATTCGCCGTTCCTTGCGCCGATGTTACTCCGCCCGCGACGGACGCCCAACTCATCACGCCAGCAGTCGTGGATGTTAGAGCATATCCGTTTACAGCTGGCGCTGCGGCGGGGAGCGTGTACGTGATGTTGGCTGCTGTTGCTCCCGTCTGTAGGATAAGGTAATTCGGAGATCCTGCGTTATACATCTTCAGCTGAGCTGTCGATGTCGATGACTGCCCGATAGTAACAAGTCCAGCGCCATCATACTGGAAAGATACGGACTGAGTTAGCGCTCCTCCAGAGCCATACGGGATATAGTTAGCTGTAATCAAACCATTCGTCCAAGAGTTCAGCGCAACATACCCGGTAAGATTCGGGAACGTGTACACCTTATCCGACAGGTTCGCGTGCTGCAAAGTCCCCCAGAAGCTCGTCCCGGACTTGAACGCGATCTGACTTGTCGGGGTGAATTTTACAGCTTCTGCCTTATTCGCGGAAGCGTCATGGTAGTGGAAGCTGAGGCCACCATTCTTGACGCGCCACGAATAACCAGATGAGACACCACCAGTAGAAAGATCTGGAATTCCGCATGCCCAATTGACTCCGGGCGCTGCAACCTTATATACAACAGAACATAGAATACCAGTTGTAAATGTTGGTACTTCCGCGTTAGTCGAGATGACGCTGCCAGTTAAATCATAAATAACAACATCTCCGGGCATGGATACAGTTCCGCCAGAAGCAGTTCCGGGGTATTCAATTCCAGAACACGGAGGATGCGTATATTGAATACCAGTACCCGGAGGAGAAGAAGTCCCCGCGCTGGATGTCGTAGTTCCACCGGGAGTCTGCGCGGTATACCCCGTATCTCTACCTACAACTGGAGGGCGTGTATCCGTAGAAGTGCCTTGCGTGGTAGAAGCGCCCGGAACAATTGGAGCGCCAACCGTGGATGTGCTAGGAGATTGTATTTCGTTTGTCGTACTGGTACTTGGACGTCCAGCACCCCCCATTTCCGTTGGAACCTGATATCCGCCAGTTTCCCCGGCAATCATCTGCGCAGTAGACAAATCCTCAGATCCTGCTGGTAAGTAACCTCCTGTACCCATCGGATTAGGAACTAGCCACGGTTGATCTGAGATATTTGGACTGCCGCTTCCACCATAGTCAGTTGATGGATAGGGCGGTGGAAACTCTTCCGTAAATGGAGTTCCCATCTCCCCGCCATATGCTGATCCAGCAGGAGGAAGTTGCGTGCCAGCTCCCATGGCTATACGCCACTCTTCGATAGATGAGTATCCTCCGAGATCGTATCCACCACCCGCTAACTCCGGTGGAGTCTGCATACCACCGCTTGGTGGTGGTGTGGCCCATCCTCCCGGCTGATTGACATTGACTCTTTGTCCACCAGCACCTTGTGTAGGGCCACCCATCTGTGCGTTATCAGATTCCGCACCACCATCACATCTGCCACCAAGGCCGGAACTTGGCGGTGGACGACACGGTTGCTCAGGAGAATCTTGGAAGCTGCTTTCTGCCCACCAGCGCCATTTACCAACTTTTTGTCCAGTAAAATGATTGTGAGGAGTATTTTCATCCCATTGCAGGTGAACCTTCATTTTTTTATTTCCCGTCCCGACATCGGGGGGGAATGGATCTGTCTCGAACTCTAACGGCCCGTCCTTGGATTGATCCGTGTCACTTAAAAACAGTGCATTTAGTGACAGGTGAGCGGAACTAATATCCACTCCGTCAGCGGAATCGATTTTGTGCTGATCTGCCGCGCTACCCGGATGCAGAGGCCCGCCATAAGCGGAACTCAGGAATCCTGCTGATTTACCAGCGATGATAGCGCCACCGATACTGTCCAGAGTAGCGCTCTGCCCGATATTAAGCGCCACGAACGGATACTTACCATATGGAAGTTTTCCGCCATCCGGGCGCTTGACAACGCGGAATGCACTCTGTAACTTAGCCGCGTAATTCTCGTCTATCTCCCCCGTGCTGCTCTTAATGCCAAGGACGATGGAGCCCATGTCGGGATCGCAGCCCTGCGCGACAACAAGACGCGGATCGGTAGGATGGAATACATCCTGTTGCTGCGACTCGTAAACGTCAGCGATTGTAATCCCAACGAATCCAACGGGGAACAAAGGCCATAATTTCTTATTTATATCCCTGAGTGATTGCGGAGTTTTGGATGAGAAACGATTATCCGCTTTCATTCCATTAAGCGGAAGGACAGAGGTTGGCTTGCTTTCCGGCATAGCCTGCGTCTGCGTATTGGTATTCTGGCCAGTAGGAGGAAGCGCAACGGTATTGCCAGACTGCGGGCGCGTAGGAGGAGTGCGAATAATACCTAGAGTATTGTTTTGCTCAGACGGATGCGAATCGCGAGTAGCGACAGTGGTTCCTGCGCCGCCACCAGTCGAACCGCCGGTTGTACCAGATGCCCCCTTTACCGTGATGCTGGGCCACGCGAAGCTCCATCCTGAAATCTGTCTGGTGTTCTTCTGCCAGAACGTGGCGTTATTGAGATCACCAACCTTCGGCTCTGAGTGTAGAAGCCACTGCCCAGCCTCACGCGGGTACTTGGGAGGAAGGAGACGATCCTTAATCTCGACGCAGAGCACGCTTGCCCTGTATTGAAGATCGTAGTTTTCCTGATAGTTATCATGGCGCAGCGCGAGAATGCCATCGCTGCGAGAATCCCAGATGTGCGGGCCGTTAGGCATATTGTTCCCTTACTTCGTGTTCTGCACGATCTCGTGGAGAATTAGAGCGCGAGTTCCCGCGTCGAGATAGCGATACAAACTGATCTCAGGAACCTTCTCAGGAATAGCGAGGTGAGTTACAAGCTCACCCTGCATTGTAAGTTCGTGTATAACTGCCTTGATCAATCCAATCGGAGCCATAGATGCGTTCATGATTCCAGACGCGCTACCAACTGGGTGATCAACAAGAGTAGCGTAAAGTTGGGCTGCGGCACCCTTTGCAATCGATTGTAGACTTGCCGCGTAATTCTTGTCGTCTCCGTTAACACACAGATGCTTTATGTTTTCAGTAGACGGAACTTCTACACCAACTCCGAACGACGCCTCGATTGCCTTAACATCAGTAGGCACATCACTCCACGCAAACCGGGCTGTCTCCACCGTAGGAGACACGCGTATTTGCATTGGCGGGCCTAGGCATTGCCCAAGCCCCGGAACCTCCTTCGACACATCACCCGGAAGAACATCTATAGCGTATAGCTGTCGTGTATCATTTGGGGCTGCTGGTGTTGCAGTAATAATGAATGCAATTTTAAACGCCGTCTCTAGAGTAGGTATTTGCAATTTGTCGCATCCGTCAATAACCGAATCAAGAGTAATAGGTGCGAATTTTGCTCCGCCATTATCCAGTCTGCATGTAGGAATTGACTTATCAGTCATGTTTCCGGGTAGTATAAGATCGCTCAACCGGAGAGGATCTACGATGAAATCCGCCCTGATTATCCCGAGATCCGGATCTACGATTGATATTTCAGCAGGAGCTGGCTGACTGAATTCGTCAATTGCAGAACCGATAACATTTCCAGATCCATCAACCTGAGAGGGATATCCCTTATAATTTCTGGCATATTGCAAATTCGTGTATCTGTCAGATCTCTTGTTGTCAGCCCAAAGTCTCTGATTGAAGAAGCTTACGTAATCACAATATGCGATAGCCGGTGATCTGTTACCATTGATTGGATCAAGCGTTGCGACTCTGTTCGCCTTGATCGTTCCAATCTTGGACATCCAATCCGGATTGATCCTGTACGTCTGGCGGAAGTGCTGGCTGATTGCTGCCAATCTTGCAGTCCAGTCAACCTTGGTATTAAGTTCCGCCCACCCCTGAACAATTGCAAACATCCCGTTGTGGGGGATTAGCGCCTTCATTATCCAGTCGTAATCCATATCACCGAATTCGGGAGTTACATTCCCCCACGAGTTAAATGCTTGAGGAAAGGATATCCACGTACCTTGACAATAGTCTGTACCGCCAATAGACAACTTATAGTCAGGAATTGGAAGCACATTTGTCGCTTCCCGTTGATCTTTAACAATAGCAACCGTTGTCTTGGATGTCGCCACCTCTCCGAAGTCGAATCTTAATTCGTGTTCGCGGCTGAATAGCACAGTAACCTTTGATGGACGCCTAACTGAATTATTAACAGTTACTATGTGTCCTCCACCAACTATTTCTGGAAGGATCTTCTTCGCCTGATCCATAACGCCAGCAAGGTTATTCTCCGTATCTATGATAATGCTTCCATCCAACGAAACCCAAACTTTTAATCCGGGGCAGAAGCCAAGAACACGCTCAATGGCCGCGTCACCGCTATCGTCAATAATAAGGTTCTCTATTGGTAGCGAATTCAGGAAGTCCGTTCTGTTAATTATATTAACCTTTCCGCCCATATCAAACGAAAGAACTTCTTCAAAGACGCTTTGTATTGCATCCTTCGTTATCCATGGAGTTGTACCCTCTTTTAGACTCCACGCGTGGAATTTAATCGTATCAGCTATTTCCTGTACTTGCTGCGGAGGATTTCCGGGTGCCGTAAGACGCTTAACACCAACGCGCTTTCGCATATTGAAGCGACGATAGACGTGCGCGTAAGGCCACATCCAGCGTCTATCAGAGACGATAACACACCTAATGGCTGGCGCTGAACTTGGAGCTTCCCCAAGAACCCACAGATTCCTAGCTGTAATTCCACCTTCAATCACTAAATCAACTGGGGACTGCTTCCCAAGAAGCTTTACGGCGTCGTCCGGCATGACATCATAGATTTCCGTATTCGGAAATACACCGGCAGATAGAGTCCACGTTACTGGACGTGAAGCGAGAAGTACGCATCCGCCGAGGGTTGCCTTAGGCACCACGTCCTCCTAGTTATCGTCTATTCATCTCGGGGTGTATATCCGGAGTAGCCACGGTGTTTCGTCCACCGCTGGATGTGATTTGCTTGATGGATTGTTCAATTAGAGTTTCTATAGTATCCAAAAAGTTTATCATATCGCCGTCTGGAAGTCCTACAAACAAGGGGATAGCCTCGTATTCCTTGTAAATTTCTTCCCAAGAAGGCTCAGCAACAACTGGCGCGTTTGCTGCTGCTCTGGAACCACCAGCTTGAGAATCCAACGTCTGTACCGTTCCAGAGCCGCCTCCAGCTCCTCCACCCGCCCCGCCGATAGCACCACCGCCTTCCGGATTTCCTTCTCCGATACCAGAAGTAGTATTAACGTTACTAGATATAATTCTAGCCTCTGGGCCATATGTTATTTGAACGCCTCCGCCAGCAACCCACGATGTCCCACCACCAAACAAATCTCCACCCATTCCTCGTCCGAACACTCCACCGCCGCCAACCCAAGAGGTTCCACCACCGAACAAATTACCTGCGCCTCCACCAGCGCTCTGCCCGCCACCAGATCCACCGGCAATTCCCGGCTGAGCGCCACCGAGAGAGCGTTTGTATGTTACAGAAATCCTGAGTATCTTTGTCGGGCCTTGGAACTTGTAATAACTGAGCGGATCACCCGTCCAAGCGGGAACGAATACCTTTCCGGATTCCCACGTCTGCTTCGTTGACTTGTGGTAGTGAATAAGGCTTCCAGCCACGACTCCAGCCACAGTCATTCGGATTGAAATTCTGTTCGCGGTGTAATCGTAGGATGGAGATTCATCGATGATTCCAATTGTAGATACGCCCATCCCGGAACGGATCTTATCTAGAATACTGGATTTGATAGACTTGTACTTGCCTTCCAAGTCTTGCGTGACGTTCTTATCTATTGAACAGTCATATGTCACGTTGAGATTGGCTAGGTGGTAAGGCATTCCCTCTTCGCCTGAGCCGTCTTCGGTTCCATCACGAGTAACTTCAATGGAAAGTGAATCGCCGACGATTGCCGGATCGTTCGGAGATCCAGCCTGAGGATAGATGATTTCTCGATATACGCGGTTAAAATCTATAACCTTGTTGGTATCATTCTCGTCCGTCGTTGGCTCTTCAAGAAGCTCGTATTGAGCAATCCCTAGTCCGGTGATTACAGAAGCACAATAGGTATCAATCGCAGACATGTATTGCGCTCTGGCTGTAGTTGTTAGAACAGTGTAAGTTCCCGAAATAGTAACGATGCGCTGGCGTGATGGCGTATATGAAACGTCGATGCTTCCTATGCGCCTTCCGCTAGTCCCGACGTTATCCGCAGGACGCCCGAATACGATATTAACCTGATAGAATCTTGATCTTCCGCTATCACCAACTTGCCCTGTTTTAACGATTGTGGGGATGGAGTCAAACCCCGAATTCCCCGTGTGAGACAACGCTAATAGAGGAACCCCGCCTTGAGTTATAGATAGTGATTGACGAGGAGTCCTGAACGCGGCTTCAGCAGCAATGCATTCTGCGGCAAATGCTGCATCGCTGTTTCCGGTAACAACATACTCGAACTGGACTGAAGCCGTTTCGTAGCTATCTTCGTTGTAAGTCCAGCCATTGATCAGACGGTTATTCGCCGTCGAGATGGTATATCCACCCCACGATATAACCAAGTCTCTGTTTACTAGAGCCATTTAACGCTTCCTGAATAGCGATCCAATAGCGTCACAATTTACTACTCTATCAAATATACCTTTATATAGCCCCTCTCTCCATTCTGTATAGCCTCTTCCGTATGATTGTCCAACCTGCATTGCTTGGCATCTTTCTACGGCATTCGTAAGTCTAGTCTGCGCCTGATCAATATCGTATTTAATGGTTCCGAGATTGGAGCCACCAATGAACCCGGCTAAAGTCGCCGAGAAACCTTTGCGTCCTTGCTTCGCCATATCGTTGTCATAGCCAATAAAGGCGATTGGCTTTCCAACTACTGCTTTTGCTCCGAGCCACAAATCCTGTACGTAACCCTTTGCCTTGCTGAGATTTGCAGCCGCCCAATCTCCTCCGAATCCGCTAGCCCCGGCGGCGGCGTACCCGGCGGCTATTCCAGAAGAATTGTTAGCTATTTGATAAAGAGCCAGAGCAGGAGTAATTCCCTTGCCAAAGCGCAAAGCACCCTTCGCTAAGCCTAGCCCCTTTTTCCCTATTGATGCCCACATTCCAGCGCTAAGAATATCAGACGAATCTGCAATGCCCTTTGCTGCCGCAGTCGCTTTTTGGGATAGCCTGAATTTAGCGTGTTGAACAACGCTTTCCCTATAAGCTCCGGCTTTTTTAGCTATTGATAGAATGCTTTCCGGGGTAAGCTTTACTCCACTTGCTGTTGCACGCCTAAGAGCGCCTATAAGAGAATCTGTTGCCTTTGGCTTAAGTTTGTATGTATTTTTTGTCTTTTCAGCCGCAGCAGCAGCCCTCGCTGTAATGCGAGAAGACGCTGTCGTACCGGGAACTTTCGATCCCTTCAACATCGCGTTAGTTACGGCTAATTGTTCTGCCGTATTTAATCCACGTTTACTTTTTGCTGAAGCCTTGTTTGGTGCTCCCCTTGTTGATGCCTGAGGATGCTCCTCTGTTTCAGAAGAACGCTTCTTATTCTCCAAGTCCTTCTTTGCGCCTTCCAAGTCGAATTTGACGTGGAAGACGACATCTTTGGAGACTACGCTCATAGATCACCTTGGAACTAAGTTCCGGTTACCACGGATATGCCGTGATGGATTCCGCTGCGGAATAACGCTCTTCCGTCGATAGAGGATCGTGCGTCTCGTCGTAGGCAACGAATACGCTATAAGAAGTTGTGCTCCCAAACACTACTGTATCCGTCACAGACGTCGCCAGATCGCTTCCGAGCGTCACGCCCGTCCCGGAAGACGGCGTTGCTGGCGGAGTCGTTCCTGAGGCCTTCCTGACGACAATCTTGTACCTGTCGTAACGATCAGGCGGAAGCGTCCAAGCCAGATCGTTCTGAGTTCCTATAGACGGAACCGTTACCATGAGTTCCCTGACAGGCGCATACGATCTAACCGTCCCGCAGAAGAACTTGAATCGGTAGTCCGCCATACTGACGTACCATATAGCGTCCCCCGTGTCGATACGGGTAACCGCATTCCCCGAAGACGAGATGAACGACATCTTTATCCCGGTTTGTTCTGTCAGGCGCTGGATCGCGCCATAGACTTCCTCTTCCAGTTCAAGCAACCCGCGTCCCTCGCTGACAAGCGATCCGCCAGTCCTATTGGCTCCAAGGACTGCATTCTCGCTTGTTGCGGCATCGCCTCCGATGGCCGTTATAAGACTCAGCTGGACATTCCGCTCTACTAGGCTTCTCTCTTCACCGAATTCCGGATCGACGGTAAGATCCAAGGGCTTGATAATACAAATCGGAACGATCAACGTAGAGAGAGCGTGTAACTCCGGATTCGCGGAGACGATCACCGAATTCTTGTTGAATATGACGTTAGAAGTCCCATCCCACTTTCGGGCCTTCAGAACGTATTTCAATTGTTTTGCAACTTGCCAAGAGTTCACTTTGTAGCCTCCTGCTTAACTTCTGGCGCTGGCTCCGGAGCCGATTCAGGCTCTTCCTGAGAAGCCAAGATAGCCTGAGCAATCCTGTTTTGTGCCTCTATCAGAGCGTCTTGGCTTTCAATCGTCAGCTCGCACCACGCATCCAGAGTTACTGTTCCACCCGCCCGGAAGAATCGAATAGCGTTAGCCACCAGTATTTCGAAGTATTGCTCTTCCTGCTCTTTCGGGATGTCAATCGGGATCTGTTTGTTGAATGCGTCTGTACGCATGGTTCACCAGATTATAGAGACAAGTCGATTAGCTTCCCAATGTTGTAACATCTGCCAGTTGAATCCGGTAGGCAGGCGAAGTCTATTTTAAGGACTAACTCATTGCCATCCTTAAATACAAGTTCCGCGTCCGCGTCCCATGCGGGTGCTACGTTGTAGAACAGGACTCCCGGATGGAAGTCATTAGCAATGGGAGAGACAAGAAGCTTGAAGCTCACACCGCTCATCAGGAATCCGGGGTAATTCAGTCCAGCCACATCTGGCTCGAACCGGATCTTCCTGTCCTTGCTGACGCGCCCGTCGCCGCGATTGGCGAGAGACGTGTTCGGGAATGCAGATGAGATTATATCAGAATCCCAGCCCCGAAGGGTGCAAGAAAGAACGGGCTCTTCGCCCGCGTAGATACGATCAACCAGAACTCCACCGAATTCCTCTGCTGTAATATCAACGTAAAGGGCGTTAGGCTTGAAGGAGATCTGGGCGATCATCCCAAGCGCAGTCCCGCCATGCGGATATGGCAGCGCCAGATTCGTCGGAGACTTACAAAGTCTCGCCGGTACTCTCATTACTGATTCAGGATTCTGGGTTGCCATTACTTTACCTCTGCCTTTGCCCCGAAGAAGTCTTCCAGCAAGCGAATCATCTTCGCCTCTGTATCGTCTGTCAGTCCGATGAACGGACGCGGAACGTGGTTAGTCGTCAATGATTCAACGTGAAACAGGAACCCGAGCTTCTTCCTGTATTGCTTATTACTTTTAAGAAATTCAGCCAGAACAATCCTAGCGAACGGGTGAACCGCCTGAGTCGATTGCCCACCCGCGTGAGATACCTGTGCGTAAGGCAGACTGGAACTATGCGTAACCGTCGTCCCGTCAACCGTGAAATTGATGGACTTGTAAAGATCACCTATGTCCATCAGAGCGGGACGATCCTCGAACCGCCGCGACTTCGGCTTCCCACCGTGGTTAATGTCTGACAGGACTCCAGCCACATTCACTTTGGGAGCAGTCTGATTCGGGTATCTTGGAGGCCATACCTCGTCCCCGAACTTCTGTTCCGTGAAAGCGTTCTTTGCCTGACTGACAAGCATCCCGCCAACACCTTGGAGGATCTCCTCGGGATGATCGAGCTTATCCCGAAGGCTCTTCACGATTCCTGAAGCAATAGGTGTAGGATTCATTTACCTTGCACTCATTTCCGTTTCTCTACTTTGAATCAAGGCCAGCGCACGCGTTGATGCGTCTTTCGCCACTGTAATGAAGTTCTGAAAGTCGGCGTCAGAATCTCGGCTCTTTCCGGCGTCAGCGAACGCGCTCCAAGCGTCAAGTACAGCCTGAAGAGGAGCCTGCGCGTCTTCTAATTTTGAGAGAAGCGTTTCAAACTCTGTCATTTTGTAATCCTCCAACACTACGATGACGTATCGTATTCAACCAAGATGATAGGAGCGCTATATGCATTTGATAGCAGACTATCAGGCGCTGGATCGGGCCACCTGTTTGCGTATGTAATGTTAGCGTCCAGCCAGCAGCAGCTCATCCAATAAGCCGCACCAGTCTGATACGGCCAAGGGCTCAAGAAGTCAACGTTTCCATTTGCTCCGCTGTTGTTTCTGATAGTTGGCGTTGCGTCCGTAACAAACCCGAGCCAATACCAAGTATCGGCGGATAGTGACA
>Ga0315284_10005017_pt1 | contig 18812 bp, 16 predicted proteins | sample YL17G09_16_MG_FD_203696 | JGI IMG/M metagenome (GOLD analysis project Ga0315284, IMG submission 203696) | Sediment microbial communities from Yellowstone Lake, YNP, Wyoming, USA - YL17G09_16 | ecosystem: Environmental > Aquatic > Freshwater > Lake > Sediment | place: USA: Wyoming | collected... | reverse complement strand
TTCAAAATGATTTTTAACCTTACCACGGGTGGTAGACAGACTTTAAAAGATATGAAAATGAGTTTTTTTATGCTCTCGTTTTTTTGGGTATGGTAAGAGGGTAAAAAATGGGTATTACCATAAAAATGGCATGGTAATGAGTTTTTATGATTCTTTCTTTTTTCGAAAAAAAGTTATTTAGTCTCCGCCCAGGGTCAAAATATTTATTGATGAAAATTTGATAGAGTATTTTTTAAGGTGGCACCTTGATGGAAATACTGATGGCTGATGAAATGCATTTTTACTACCATAATGCTACCATAATACCATATGGTAGTAAAAACATGAAAAACTCATGGAATACAAAGTTCAATTTTTTTGACCCTTACCATACATGATACTAAAAAGTGTAAAATGACCATTTTACATGGTAATAAAAAAAAATCACGGCTTTCTAAAATGCATTTTAATACCATGTTTGGTAAGATGGATGTGACCTCATCAGAGCCCATCAGAAAAACCTTTTTTTTCATAAAATATTAAGAAAAAATTGACAGAATTATTGATAAGTCATTACCATTACCATAGTAGAAAATATTTTGAAGATTTAAAATGCTAGCGTATTACCGTGAAATGTCAAAAATTGAACAAAAAACGGGGTCTTTTTAAAAATGGTCGTATTTCATCAGGATTGGTTAATATTTTAGTTTAAAACTGGAATTTATAAAAATAACCTCTTATTTATCAGATGTTTTTTTTAGAAAAATAAATTGGAGAAATATTTTATAATAATAAATTTAATTTTCTCGATGTATTACCATAAAGTATGGTAATAGCATACATACGTAAGTTTCGTGCTGAGTACCATAAAAGTCATTTTTTTGAAAAGTTGATTTTTGAGATTTTTCTCGATTTTCTATAGGTTGTTTCTAAAAAATATTTTTTTTTTTTGAAATTTTTTTTGCTGGGTAGGAAGAACTTCAACAAAAAAAAAATTATTGATTTTTTAAAAAAATCGGTTTTTTTCAGATTTGAGGGTCAGTTTTTTTTATTAGTATTTATTGATATTTATTTTATTAATATATATATAAATATAAAATTAACTAATAATAAAAAAAGAGTAAAATCCTTTAAAAAAGTTCAAAAGTCACTCCAACATGGTAGTCATATGGTAATAAATGATAAAGGTTTTTAAAATTTTTTGCTACCATCAAATATTTCATTTATGGTATATCAGGGGGTAAAAACCATCAGTATTTTGAAAAAAAACAAAAAAAACAAAAAAATCGTCTGATGCAAGCTCGACTTTTTGAATTATGGTAATGCAATGACCTCGAGCTTCTTCGCATTTTTATGGTAGTAAATGGTGGTAATTTTTTTTCGTCTTTTCACTGGTACATGGTAAGGGCGACCATTTCTTGGTAAGGTAGAAGCGTTGAAAAAAAATCCATATGGTAAGGACTACCATAAATTTCGCTTTTTTTAAACGAAAAAATGCAAAAAATGGTGAAAATTTTATGGTAATATGCCTAAAAACGATGTTTTATCCGAACTATTATGGTATAAAAATGATAATGGACTATTAAAAATGTTGAATTTTTAAAAAGGGCTTATGGTCGCTATGACCATATTTAATACCATAAAGTTTTTTGTTTCCGGTCAGGGGTCATGGTAGAGTGGTAAGCATTTACGCCATGGTACTGAAGAAGCAAACGTTTTTTTTCAAAAACATGGTCGTTTATGGTATGGAAGGTGACCTTGGGATTTTTTTATCCCCACCATCGCGTACCATAGCCCTTACCATAGACTTTTTTGGTGACTTTTCCGATGGTAGTCCTCGTAATAAAATCCAAAAATACGACCATTGTTTTTCCGCTCTAGGTAGTATATGGTCGCAATACTACCATAATTTCGATTATTATGCAAATATGGTCACTAGCATTATTATGGTAATAAGAGAAGTTTTCACTTTTTTTCGATTTTTGTACCATACCCCTTACCATGGAGAAGCGAAAAAAATCGCATTTATTACCATATGGTAATAATTTACTACCACGTAATTTCGGAGGGTGCGTAATTTCTGGTTTTTTATTTTATGGTATAATTTTTATTACCATGATTTTTACGACCATCAAAATTATGGGATTTTATAAAATAACACCATAAAGTGATAATATGATTTTTTGGCGAAAAAATCTATTACCACGGCGTATTTTTTGATTTTGACCCTAGTGTTTTTTTAGGGAAAAATGGAATTTCGTCACAAAGTGAGTATTTTTGGTCTCGTTATTACCATGACATTTTTACGAACCCTAATTTTGGTATTACCATTGGTAAGGTCAAATTCTAGGGTCAAAAAAAATTATGAAAAAGGTCCGAAACCGGTCCTAAAATCGAAAAAAATGAGAAAAATTTAGAAAAAATGGGAAAAAAAAATAAAAAAAATGACCCTAGAGTGCAACCAAGTGACGAAAAATGGTAATTTTTGGTAATATGTTGATGCCGCATTGGTTTTTTTATTTAAAAAATCGATTTTGACCCTACGGTTCTGGCGGTTATTTACTGATAAAGTATAAAAATGATGGAAAATGGGTCATCAGTAACGATTTTTTTTAAATTTTTGAAAACTTAAAAAAAAGGTCATCAGATAAGACTTTATTTTGAATACATTAATATTAAAAAATAGCTGTAATCGAACAGTATTTCATAATATTACATGTAATGCCATCAGTATACATAAAAAATTATTGCAAAAATATAATAAATGAATAAATTATAAAATGAAAGATTATGGTCGTAATGATCTTCAAAAAAAAGGTAAAAAGAAGAAAAGAAAATTTGAGGTAATTATGAATATAGGGACCCAAGGAATTTACTCCGATTTAACATTGCGAAAAGTAGCTAAAAAAGTTACAAGAGAACTTGTAGGAAAAAAGAAATACATTATTTTTCATTTACGAGAAATAACAAAAAAAAGAAAATATGGAAAAACTAATGGATCATTAATTTCGCAAAGCAAAATTAATAATGAAGCCATTATTAATTCGCAAGCGAATTTATATGGATCATTAATTTCGCAAAGCAAAATTAATAATGAAGCCATTATTAATTCGCAAGCGAATTTATATGGTCCATATATTGGAATTATTAAGGATGGAAAAGCTATTGTAAGAATTCATAAAATGAGCGGCGGTGATTTAATAGATTGCGTTTTTAAACGTATAAAAATAAATAATTTTAGATGTGATAGTAAAAATCCGCCTGAAATAAAAATAACAAAATTTTGTTTTACCATGGCTACCATAATATTTTTTGATTTTTTGGAATATAACAAAAAAAAATATTATAAATATGTAATTTATAAAGAAGACGATAAAATTTTTATTATTGAATTAGAAATATCGGATGATAATAAGTTAGAAATTAAGCAAATTGGAATTAATGAAATTGAAAAGAATGAAAAGCTTAAACGAAAAATAATTTTAGAAAAAATTATGGGAAAAATAAAAGAAAAACAAGTAAAAAATCCAAAATTCGCATTAAAGATACAAAAAGAAATACAAGATGAATTGGGTAGCATAAAAAATAATGAAAATAAAATTTTTAATTCTCCCGAAATATTTTTTAGCCAACCACAAAATTCAAAGTTAGAAGAAATAAATAGAAAATTAAATAATGTATTTAAAAATTTTAAACCAGCTATAACTCTAGATCCACGAATTAAAAAATTAATTCAGATTTCTAAAACACCACCAATAAATAACTCAGAAAAGGAATTTTTAAAATTTTATATTTGCCCAACTGAAAATTTTGCCGAAGTTAAACAAAATGCTAATTTCCAAATAGTTTTTGGATTTGACCCAGAATTATTTACAGATATTTTATATTATAAGTATATATATTTTGGCAATAATACTTTTAGGGAATTAGTAAAAAATGATAGAGGATATTTTGATATATCAATTGACATATCTAATATTCCTTTATATGATCTATTGTGTTTGTTGGAATTTGCAAAAATGAATAATATGGGAGATTTATCAAAACTAATTATTGCTAATATAAATTTTAGAAAACAAAACGACTTATTTACAATTTCTTTATCAGACCATAAATTTTCCAAATTAGAAAATAGTAATTATAATAAAAAAAGACCTACAAATATAGGCAAAATAAAAAAACAAGATTTAACTAAAACATACTATTTTTTTGGAGAAAATACATCCAATAATTTTAAGTATGCATGCTATCGTTTGGATGATAAAATTTTTTATTTTGAAATAGGAAATAATATGAAAAAACTCCTACTTGAAGAATTAAAAGATAGAGAAGCATTACAAGAACTTAAATCATTTATAATTTTGCGTAGATTGGATAAAAATGACTCCAATTTTGGAGATAAAATATATCCAAAAGTAAGTGAAATTATACGTAAATTGAAATTGAATCAATTAAAAATACTACCTATTACCCAAACATCAATTTTACCTATAAGTAGTAGTATATAATTAAGCTGACATAAAAATTATCTTCAAGTTAAGATATAAATTCAAATTTAGAAACTTAAGTAGCTAAAATTAATGAATCCACAAATTATGGTAAATTTCCGTTTTTCAATAATAAATTTTGCAAAGGAGTAAAAATATTTTATACCAATAAGTATAAAATATGAAAAAAAAATATGAATCAGATTTTATAAAAAATAAAATTGTAAAAATTAATAAAATGAAGGCTGGTGCTGACGATTATGAATTTAATGTTCCTACTGTTAAAAATTTTTTCTTAGAAAAATGTGGATATATTAATATTAATCCACAAGAAAAAAAGTTTAAGGTTCTATATAAAAAAATGCACACATTAGGTTTAATATTATTTGGGGTAAATTTAGAATATATTAATAATTATAATTATTTACCATATATTTATTATTTATATAAAGATAATGTAAAATTCAAAAAAATTAAAAAACTAGAATTTGGATTTACTTTTACAAATATTACTTTTGAAGAATTATTAGCAGAAAAATTTGATAGTAGATCATATACTAATTTATTATTTGAATCTCTTAGTGACCCAAAAAATCATAATTGGTTGTCGTCGAATCCAAGAAATGATGAATTCAATAAATTACTAATAAAATTAAGTGAAAAAATAACAGAGCAACAAATGCAGCAACCATATCAGCAACAAATGCCTCTACAAATGCAGCAACAAATACCGCTACAAATGCCAATATTTTCAAAAATAAAAGAATTAGAAGATGAATTACAAGCATTAAATAAATTCCAAAAAGAAAAATTAGGAAAACTTAATCTTACAAATTTAAATAAAAACGATATTCGAGAATTAACAATACAAACAAAACAATTAAAAACCAAAATTGAAGAAGAATTAAAAAAAGAATTCCTATCAAATCAAGAAAAAAAATATTTAAATACTAAACTTCAAGAATTATCTATTAAACAGCAAGAATTAAAATCATTTAAAAATAAAAAAGGAATTTTTAATATAGACAATATAACTGATATTTATATATGTGATGATCCAACAATAGAAGTACTTATTAAAGCAAATGGAAATATATTTTTCGGTTATAATCAATACCTAATATTAAAAACATCAGATGGCTTATTTAAATTATATTATAAATATTCTTATCGTAATAATGATTTTTATGAATTAAAAACAACTTTAGATGAAAAAAGTAAATATGGAATAAAAAAGGATGGAGAATTAAAAGAAGAAAAAATAAATTTTAATTTAATACCGATATATGATATTTTATGTTTAAATTTAGCTGTCAAAAACTTACCAAATCGAAGAGAATTACAAGAAAAACTTAAAGAAAGAATAGATAAAGCTAAAGAAAATATATCTAAAACTGGTGAAGCATTTTTTAAATTAGACGATTCAAATTTTGAAAAAGAAAAAAGACAATTGAAAGTTTCACAAGCTACCCCTCAACAAAAAAAGATAACAAATGTTAATCATACAAATTTCGGAAAAGTAAAAAAAAGACGAGTAACAGGAAAAACATATATATTCTTTGGTGCAGGACAAACAACTGTTAATATGGAGAGACATATTCTATCTAATTTTGGATTTGTATGTTTTAGAGAAGATGATAAAGTTTTTTATTATGAAAAAGGTAAATTAAATGAAAAAAAACTATTATATAATTTTCCATATATTTATCCACTGGAAGACCTAATATCATTTATATTATTGCGAAGAATGATTACTGCTGATAATAATTTTGCAGATGATATTTATAGAGAAGCTCAACGCACCATAAAGGTTCTAAAAACTATTAAATTTACAGAAAAAATCACAATTCATGAAAATCCTAATAATTGGCGAACAAGTCATAATAGTCGTCTTATTCCAACTAAAAATTATTTTAATAAACGTATGGCAGAAACTCCAAAATCGCAACAAACCTCCATATTACCTATAAGTCAAGGAATTATTGATTTGGATAATAGATTTTAGAAAAGGTGTAAAAAATTTATAAAAAGTTATCTATTTATAAATTATAATGACAATTTTTTCTTTAGGAAACGCATGCGATTTAGAACATTTTACTGGAAATACAAAATTAGAGAATTTTGATATGCCCCAAATAAATGCTCCAATCATGCCAATGCCGACTGACCCTCCATTTGGAAATACCAAATATCAATGGAAAAGTGACGGTGCCGTTGCCCGAGATATGACAACTCGGATGTCTTTAGGTGGCTCCAATCAAGCCTCTTATCAGCCCGAAGTCGACCAATATAGCCGCGAATTTGGCTCATTTCAGAATTATGGGAATGATTATTGGGGAGGTGGTAATACCGTAAATTATGAATTTGACAATAAACTTTTGAATGCCCCAAATAGTATGCAAGGCATGCAAGCAGAACCTGGTATGCGACAGCAAAATGTATATATGCCTCCAATGAGGACGGAAAACATGGAGAAAAAACCAGTGGAAGTTATGAAAAAGAAAATTATTGAAATTGTTACCCTTCCAGATTTCCCCAAAGATAAAATGAAGAGCGACCAAAAAAATGTCTGGATTGCATTGATTATATTATTTATTGTGGTTGGGTTCATTGTTATGCATAAGACGAAAATGTTGTAAAAAATTGATTAATTTATACAATCATTTTTATAAAATTTATTACAAAATAAATGTCGTTACAACTTATTGATTTTATGCCCTTATTAAGGGCTTCTGACCTAAGACCAAATGCCGTATGGCTGGTCTTTGTCGATCGCAGCGGTTCTACATATTCATATGAGAGCCAAATTCGCAAAATTTTCCAGATGGTTTCGCGCACAGCTGCGAATCTTATCAACTTTTCCTTTTCCTCTGAAATTATGCGAGGAGGAGAAGTACAAATGGCGATTACCAATCTCGCCCTCGTTTTTCGAAAAGCCAGTGAGTTAATACTCAATGGAACAATTCAACCAGGACAACCACTTGTAAAAGTGTTTGCAACCGATGGTTGTCACAACTCAGGAGAGAGCCTAAAATCTCTCTACACATTGATGGCGGAAATGTTTATGAACGCACGCAACCAAAACATTCCAGTGCATTTAATTATTGTTGCTTATGGTGACTATCCAGTAACATGGATCGCCATCATCACCGCACTTTCACGTTTGTATGGAGTGACTAATCGCGTGGATATCATATTCAAATCAGCGCCAACAACTGTGTTCAATCCTGAAAGTAGTACCCACATTCAGGACACTCATTGGAATGGACAAAACCCAGTTGGTTCATACATCATTAATAGTCTGGCTGCTCAAATTGACTGTCACATTGGTTGGTCCGCTCTAGGTCTCGCCCATTTGAAAGCTCAAAATCTCTCAGGTGAGGTTAATCAACTTATTGCTGAATTTGAGTCACGCATTCATGCTGAATTCAGATCGCAAGAAGTTCCAAATGCTTCCTCAGAAGAAGGCAGCCAAATTGACATCATGTCATTGACCCAACAGGATGCACTCCAAATTTCAGCTGAAGAACTGAAAAGAGCTATTGCAGCTATGACAGCCAGCCCCCCAGCACTCGAGCTTTTTTCGTCCAATGGATTCAATGCTTTACTGCGTTATTACATGGACAAAATTGCCGAAAGCTACTACTATTCTCCAACTTTTATGGCGATGATGACAATTACGGAGCAGAGGAAATTAATTACTCAAGGTTCCGTGCAACTTGCCAGATTTCCATTGTTATTGGTGGATATGATCAGGGCAAACCCAGATTGTTTCACTTTGATTCAGTTATTAATTAACCTGGTGACCACTAAACCGGCGTTATACAACGCTATTTCTGGTTTCCTTACGTTGATTACAACTGTCAATCCTGGTGCAATCACAAACAACTATGTTGGCGCAAATCGCATTGCTTACGATGCGAAGCGAAAGCCAAAAATTATTTTCGAAAATTTTGTCACAGCTCTCTGTGACGCAATTTCAAGCACAACCAAGTTTTTGCTTGTTATGACACCTGAACTAACAATTCCCGCTGTTATTCAATCCCCTGAGTTCTACGCGTTTCTGGCAGAGATTTTATCACAAACTGGTGACACAAAGACTCACTGGAATGTGACTGAGGTGAATCATGGTTCGTATTGGAATCCAAGAATTGTCAAAACAATCTCACGAAAGTGTATATTGGACCTCATTATCCGTCAATTCACATCCATGGCGAAACCTTTTTCTCTTTCATGCGAACAAACTATGCGCTTGTTTAGGGATATCTTTACCATGCAGGAAAGAGACGGGTATGGATCTCAACTCATCAAAATTCAGGACATTTCTTTGACTTTGATTAGACTTCAGTCTGACTTTATCAAAGATTTGAATAAAGATGCTGGAGAAGACCAAGCTGTTCAAATCAGTCAATACTTGATGTATGGATTTGGTTTTCAGTGTGAAATCCTTTTTATGCAACATCAGATGGAATCAACTGGGACTGATTCCCAACTTTACGTAAGAAATGTCTTGACGAGCTTTCGAAAACTCATGGAAAAAATCCTGATTGGATGCACAACCAGTGAAGAAGTCAATATGGCAGACCCATCTGTTTTGATGGATGAAACCAGTATTGGGTATTTTTACCTGGCATTGGCTTATTCCTATTTTCAGGATGCATTTATCAACGACTATTGGTTCCCTGAACTTTACAAGTATGTGATAGATTACAAACTGGATGATTCTTGCAGAGATGACCCAGAGTTCAGAAATAGAGTTATTCAGCTTTTGATTGACAACGGAAAAATTAATCTTCACGATAAAGGCGCTGGTGTCTCACATTCGTACATGATGGTTCAACTTTTGAAACTGAAGAATGACAAAAATACAAGGGAAGAAAACAGGCTAATTGATATCCAAAATGACATTATCAAAGAGTACATCCTCAAAGCTTTCAAGATTCCTTCATGGATTGATCAATCAATTTCTGGGCTATTCCAAGTTTTGGGCGCTCAGTATTCTGATTTGGTGAGTCCTCTTGAGACAATTGAGAGAGTAATGTTGGGCACTCAAACATTTGTTTTGCACCGAATTGGCGAAGATTTGCCAAATGAGACTACAATTGGAGCTGCTATTCACATGAAGTTTATGAATTTATCAGAAGATATGATTACATCTGTTCGTTTGAGAATTTGCATGCTTCCTCATGCTGGAAAACCTATTCCGGTTTGGATGCGTCCTACTGAAAATAAAGATGTCTGTATGCATCCTGGATGCGGTGTACATGGTCTTGAACAAAGAGGACACACCGACCATGAATGGGCAATGCTAACAGGGGGGAAAGAGCCTCGTAAATTACCGATGCATCTTCTTTCTAAACACATTGACTTAACAGATCGAAGCCGTCCAAGACTTTATCCTATTCTTGCTCAAATCCAATTGATGTTGAAGATGAATCCGGGCAAATACCAGACTTTTGAAGCAATGTTTGGTCCAACTGAATCACACTTGCTTCATCAGTGGTGGAAATTTGCCGAAGAATCTGCAACAATGAGATTGGACATTTTGATTGAGTATTGCTCAAGCCAAGACAAAATTGTTTTCTTAGTCAAGCTTTCTGAAACTAAGGCTATCTATGTGAGAGTGTCACTTTATACTCTCACAATTACAGAAGCCTATAATGTTACTGACAATCGCTTTACTGACAATGTGTTGCAATGCTATATTACTAGTGTTCCATATATTCAAAGGTTCATTCGTAGTATTTTTCATTTTGAGAGTACCTTAAAAGTCTCCCACGAATCTGTCGAAATTTTTCATCAGATATCTCAAAAATTTATGTGGGACCAAATTTTAAAAATGCAAGGAAGAAGACGATCACCAATGATTTTTGAGCATGCTTTTCAAAATCACAGTATTTCACAGAAATTCAAAGTGAAATACCTCATTATGTTAAGTGCTTTGAAAACAAAGATGGTTAATCGTCTTGTTCCAACTGACAGAAAGGGTGACCCAGGACAACGAAATAAAAAACTGTTGGAAATGGTGCATTATTATGCATCACCAAGACATTGAAAATTAAAAATTTAAAAATTAAATTTTTCGTAAATTATAATATTTATTCCAAATAGGTGTTCGCCGTATATTATTTATTTCTTTTGTAATCATATTACATAGATTTTTCAAAAATTTAAGAAATCTTTTTTTATTATATATTTTTTCGTGAATTATTTTTAGCATAGGATGATGATAATTTTTTATAAAATAAAATACGATAGTAGGCTCATATTTATCATCCCACGCTTTTTTAATTTCCCCAAATATTTGTTCATTTGGAGAAATGAATTTATCTGGATGAAAAATAAACAATAATTTCCTGTATATTTCCTTTAAATTTATCTCTTCTTCAGATTCTTTTCCAGCCTCTTTGCTGCCAACTTCTTTACCAGCCTCTTTGCCAGCCTCTTTGGCAGATTCTTTGGCAGATTCTTTGACAGATTCTTTGGCAGATTCTTTGGCAGATTCTTTGACATCCTCATTGCTAGCCTCTTTGGTAGCCTCATTGCTAGCCTCTTTGGTAGCCTCATCCTCAAGATTTAATATAGATTGATGATGTAAATATGCAACCTTAAATTTCTTCATTATTTCTTGTAATTCTGAATACAGAATTACAAAATATTCAGTTATATGCATTTATACATAAATAAGAAAAAAAACACCACTAACCCAATTATTAAAATCTTTTTTAATTTCCTTATTTCATCTGCTTGTTCTATATATCCTTGAACTAATATTGGAACAAAATTTATATATTTTACTGATTTGAACCCGTCTTTGTTTGTTTTTACTAGTGATGGAAATATTTTTTCAACATCTTGTGCAATAAACCCAATATCTGCTTCATTGGTTGACTTCCAGTCGAATCCAACTGTTCTTAATTTGTGCAAATCCCCACCAACATTCTTCAAATTAACAATATTTTTTTTTAATCGTTCATCTGATAATCCAGTAAAATTATTACATTCAATATTTTCTGAAATAACTTTATTAAAATATGCAGTTTTATCGGAACTAACATTTGTATTCTGATATATTGAATTAAAATCAGTCGTTAGGTTCCCAAGTGCCACAGACAAACTAGTGATATCTGAAATATTCGAAACTGCTGCAAACTCAATCTCATTCACTTTTATTTTATTAAAATAAACAATTCTATTAGAAGTTTGGTTAGAATTTTCATATAATACACCAAAATTAGTATCAATATGATTATTTACTGTATCAATGCGAGTATTCAATGCGGCTTCTTTTTCTCTAATAGTCGCAGTCAAGCTAGTATTTACTGTATTAATGCGAGTATTCAATGCGGCTTCTTTTTCACCAATAGTCGCAGTCAGGCTAGTATTTACTGTATCAATGCGAGTATTCAATGCGGCTTCTTTTTGAGAGATAGTCGCAGTCAGATTATTATTTACTGTATCAATGCGAGTATTCAATGCGGCTTCTTTCTCTCCAATAGTCGCAGTCAGGCTAGTATTTACTGTATCAATGCGAGTATTCAATGCGGCTTCTTTTTGAGAAATAGTAGCAGTCAGATTATTATTTACTGTATTAATGCGAGTATTCAATGCGGCTTCTTTCTCTCCAATAGTCGCAGTCAGGCTAGTATTTACTGCATTAATGCGAGTATTCAATACAGCTTCTTTCTCTCCAATAGTCGCAGTCAGGCTAGTATTTACTGCATTAATGCGAGTATTCAATACAGCTTCTTTTTCACCGATAGTCGTAGTCAGATTATTATTTACTGTATCAATGCGAGTATTCAATACAGCTTCTTTTTCACCGATAGTCGTAGTCAGATTATTATTTACTGTATCAATGCGAGTATTCAATACAGCTTCTTTTTCACCGATAGTCGCAGTAAGGCTAGTATTTACTGTATCAATTATTGTATTTAAAGTTGTATTTGTTAGTTCAATTTTTCTTGATAGTAATAAATTAACATTATCAATTTTTGTATTTGTTTGATTATTTAATGTAGTAACACGTGTACTAAGCGAATTTATTTGGTTGCTTAAAGTTATATTAAGTGATTTTATCATCTTCAATAATCGTCTATATTCTCCACTAAATAACTTTAGACTTTTATTAACAGCATTCCTTTTATCCAATACATACTTGTTAATATCATTCTTAAATAAACTCATTTTATTATCAATCGCTTTAATTTGTGCGTTTAATTTAGAAACCTCATTATCCGGGATTATAAAATTTTTTATAATAGGTTGAGGGTTTGTCTGGATTGGTTGGATTGGAGTATTCCCATATTTTTGAAGAAGCCCCCCTAATTCTCTAATTTGCATTTTCTGTTTTTGAATCATTGTCTCAATTTCTTTTAATCTTTTTTCATCAAAATATTTAGAAGTGGTTGTTTCTGATAAATCATGTAGATGAATTTGTGAAATAGATTTATTTAGGAGTTCAATATGGTTTGGGCTAAATGAAGATAAAGTGTCAGAAAATCCATTTTGGTAATTGGGGTTTATTTTGCTTATTTTGTCTGATAAATTGCTAATCTGATTGTTTACATAATCAGGGTCAATTTTAGGAACTAATGTTTGGTTTTGTTTAATGAAAAAACAAGAAATAATTATGCCAATATTATTTTGAATTTGTTGTATTTCTTTATTAATATTAAATGTCTGCATAATTTATCATAGAAAAGAAGAAATTTATTTAATTTTTTCGAAATTTATTTTTCTTTTCTATAATACAATATGTCAAATCCTGCAAAGGTAAAAGTCTCAGTCGAGTCCCAAAATCCCACCGTCGCATTCTATCAAAATGGATATGCAAATGTTCAATCTTCATTGGTTAATGTTGGTAATGAATTTAAGATGAAAAAATACATCCAAGATTCCGCCGCCTTAGAAGATGTGATGACTGTTAATGAAGATGGTGCAGTAAAATTCCACAAGAATGTTACATTTGCTGGTGAGTCCGTTGTTCAAAATGTTCAAACTATTATTTTACAAGACCAAAAACTTGAGATAGGAACAACTAATGCGAATCAAGTAAATTCAAGTGGTGTTGGCAAAACGACTGGTGCATCAACATACTCTTATGAAGTTACTAGTAATGCCAGCATTTTAACTACAACGAATTATCTGATTGGTAAAGAAGATCTTTCTAATGGTCCAGGTTATAATTCACTCGATTATACAAATGATGTTGCAAGATTAAATAGCGGTGAATTCACAAAAGTTGGGTCTACAATATTAGAGTCAACAACAAAAAATTTATTACCAATTGATTCAACACCTGTATCTTCTCTTAAAATATATGAACAAAATACAAGATTTGAACAAAAAGTTAAAAGTCTATCTTTAACACAAAATACTTTGACAATAACATATAAAGATAGCACTAATTTTTTGAAATTAGAAGATTTAGTAGTTGGACAATTACTTTCATTAGATATTAATAATAATTATAGTAATGCATATAGTACTTTTGGAAATGATAGAAATTTATTTTATAGATATGGTATTATTACACAAATAAACACTACTGCTAAAACTATCGTTTTAAAATTAACAGAAATTAATATGGATAGTTCAAGAAATGGAATAAATTCTACTAATGATCCTGATAATACTACACTATTTTTTACACCAGCTACAAAGATTACCAATATCATAAATGGAATTATTATGATAGCACCAAGCAAATATAAATTTTATGCAACTGACACTAATGCAAATTTTTCAACTATATATTCCACTGGAAATTATGTTCATTTTGAAGGTCTTAAGAATACTACTGGGGGTTTTACCTCAGATATATTTAATATGTCTCACATAGTAACTTCAGTCGGAACTACATTTATTGAAGTTGAAGAAATGATGGATTATACTGTCGCCAATTTTTCTGGTTCCCCTGTATTTGTTTCAAAACTTCAATCAATTAGTAATGATTCTGGTATTTCTCTTATTGGAAATGCAAGTGGTATGTTTGTAAAAGGATCATTAACATACGATAATGATACAAATAGAAATCTTAGATTGGAGAACACTGCAGGTCCTATAAGTATTGGCTCTGACTGGAGCTCCTATGCGGTTAATATTGGTACTCAAGGAGATCGTGCAATTAGCATTGGCAGTGATATGAGTGGTCAATTGTCAATTAATTCAGGAAATGGGGCTACTATTACCACAGCCAATAATTCCAATATTTCATTCACTACTACTAACACTGCAGATACTGTAGTCACTACTGGTCAATTGCTTGTTACTGCAAAAGATAATGTAGCAAATGCCATTTTATTGAAAGCCGATAATGGCTCCAATCAGACCATTAATATTAAAAACCAAACTGGCACTTCTGCTGGTTCCATTCAATTAACGTCTGATGTTGGTGGTGTTCAGATAACTGCTGCTGATGAGAAAGATGTAGTTATGGGAAATTCAAGTGCAGATGTTTTCGTGAAAGTTAGCCCAAGTGCTACTTCCGCCAATGAAAAAATCAGCGTTGTTAATACTAACGGCAGCGGCGATGAGTCTATACTTCTCAATAGTACGGCAGGTGGTGCCAAATTTAAAGTTGCAAATGGTAAGAATCTCGTTCTCGGCAATTCATCTGAAAATTTATACGTCAAGGTTAGCCCTCATTCAACTGTTACCAGTGAAAAATTGAGCATTGTTAATACCAATGGTACTGCAGAAGACGCTATTTCTCTTAATTCAATCGCAGGTGGTGCAAAAGTTCTCGTGGCTGATAGCAAAAATCTTGTTCTTGGAAATTCTGGCGAAGACGTTTATTTCAAGGTTAGTCCCAGTGCAACTGCCGCCAATGAAAAAATAAGTGTAGTAAATTCCAACGGAACCGCAGCTGACTCAATTTTTATTAATTCAGTTTCAGGTGGTCTAAATATGACAAGCAGTGGTGCAGTTAATTTAGAATCTGTTTCTAGCAGTTTAACCATGACAAGCAGTGGTGCAGTTAATTTAGCGTCTGTTTCTGGCAGTTTAACCATGACAAGTGGTAGCACTGTTAATTTGGCTACTAATAATAATACTGGTGCAGTAAATATTAGCACTATTGGTAATCGTACTACAACTATCGGTGTGAATAGTGGTACTAGCAAGGTTGTTATAGATGCTGTAGAAGTAGTTATAACCAACGGTATAACAGTTAGTTCAGATATCCGCTTAAAAGAGAACTTTGAGCCCATGAGCAATGCTCTTGAGCTAGTTTCCCAATTAAATGGCTTATACTATACTTGGAAGAAAGACGCTGGAGTCGATAAACCCCGCAAATTGGGTTTTATTGCTCAAGAAGTTGAAAAAGTAATCCCAGAATTAGTGAAAACTGATTCTGAAGGTATGAAATCTGTTGATTATGTTAGTGTTGTTCCAGTTTTAGTGGAAGCCATTAAAAACCAGCAAAAACAGATTGATGAACTCAAAGCCCTACTTCATGTTTGAGCCCATTTTCACGAATATATCTAGGGCGAATATAAGGAATATTCCCACGATCACAATGATAAAAATATCTTTAAAAGAGTACGCGTCGTTTCCAGAAGCTGGTTGTGAATAACCACCTCCTGTAAATGACTCCATAATTTCTTTATTATTCTCATTTTCCCTAAAATCTCTGAATCTTTTTCTTAATTTTGTTTTGTATTGTTCGGCAAGATTAAGGTATTTTTTATAAAGAAAATAGTCCTGACTAGTTAGATAGTTGTTTTCACCCTCCAATTTTACTTTCCTTTGTCTATCAATATGTCGCGTATCATTTTCATTATCTTCTAAAATATCCAAATCATCTTCATTCTCTTTTTCATTCTTGTCAGAATTGTCTATGGGATGAATATAGTTTCGTCTAGACCTATCTGGAAAATTAACCTTATAAGGAACAATATTACTCATTGCACTACTAGCTGAATTCACTGATGGAACACCAGTATAAGACGGAATATTGGGCGAAGGTTTAGGATTACTAGATAGACCATCCTTGGCTAATTCAGGCGGAATTCTGGAATGAATGGTTGAAGATGGGTCCGCTGAATCATTTTTAAAATCACTCCCCCATGCTTCTTCTAATGAACAATAAGGCATATGCTCTTGATATAATAGGAGATTTTTTTTAGAAATAAAAACCTAATAAAATATAATGAATATCCCTAAAGGTGTTGCAGTAACATTGGGAATTCTAGTTATACTTTTGATAATATTAATTTCCAATAAAAATGAAGAATTTACAGTTGTTGAAAATGATATAGATAAAATTATAACAATTCAAGATGGTTCTTTATTAAGTAAAATAAACACAAAAGAAGAGGTTGTCAAAAATATTTGGGGATGTAGTGAATTTGGGAAAGAAATGAAATTATGTTAAAAAAAAAATATAGTTATAAAATATATTATGGTCGAAGCACATATCATGTTCAATGTATTTATGTATGCTATTGTCATCGCATATATTCTTTATATTAATTTTGCGACTTATTACAACTCAGGTACTAAATTTCTAAATTTTCTAATAAAATTATTTAATAATTGGATATTTAGACTAATATTTTTGCTAATTGTTGGATTTTTTGCAATTGACTTATTCCCTTATGGTGGCTTTGTTTTTGCAATTCTTTTAACAATTGCATTCCTTAATACGAATATGCTTGTGTATAAAAAACAAATATCCGAATCATTCCTTGGAGGCAGTGAGTCTGGAACCTATGAACAATCAGAACAAGTAGAACAAGAAAATAATTCAAATGAATATGTACGAAATGATGAAAATATTCAAGAGCCTTATATTACTAGAAAAGGAAAAAGATATCGAATTATAAATAGTAAAAATTAGGAACAAAATTTATTGACTACGTTCCTATAGCTTCTTTTTTTTATTTGAAATATAAAAATGAATGAAAGAATGTATAATATTATCATATCAATGTTTTGCATTGGCATTATATTTTTTATTTTTATGACGCGCTGCAAAGTTTCAAAAATTCAATTGAAAATGAAAGATGCATCACTTATTCTCATTTTTTTTGCCTTATTAGCATATATTAATGGACATGAATACCTTTTTGTTTTTATATTACTAGCATTTTCCATAATTTACTTCACTCCTCAAAATTATTTTGACCATTATTTATCAAAATTTCTTGGTAAAAAAGAGAAAAAAGTTTTACATCAAGAGCCTCTACAAGAACCTACTATTGAAACAGTTGATACTGACATCGAAATTGATGATAATATAACAATTGATGAACAAGAAGACCAAGAACAAGACCAAGAGCAAGCCCAAGAACAAAACCAAGAGCAAAACCAAGAGCAAAACCAAAACTAAGAATAACAAAAATAATATCTTATTGTAATTATATGTTAGACATATTATTACAAGCAGTAAATTCAAGCAGATTATTTAATGGCATATCAACATTGGGTATGCATATTGGAGGAAGATTTATATCCAGTGAAATTCCAAAAAATGTAGATACTGTATTTAACAAGCCCTTTTTCCGCAGAATATTTATATTTTTAATAATGTTTATTGCATTTAGAGACGTTAAATGGGCTATTCTTATAACACTAATATTTATTCTAGCATTCAATTATATATTAAACTCAAAAAGCCGGATGTATATTGGACAAATTTTTGGATATGTGCAAGAAGAAGAAACTGCTAAGCAACCAAATATAATCACAGTAGAAGATTTGGAAAAAGCAAAAAAAATAATAAAAACCTATAATGACACTTTAGAAAAACAAAAAATTTATATGTAAATGCGGTCTAATCTAATTTTGAAATTCTTTGAAAAGAATAATGACTGACAAAACAATTGATTTAAAAACGAATTACAATAGTAATAATAACTTTATGCGACCCCAATTAAATGAAGATAATATTCACAGACAAGAATCTATACGACCCAGATTATTGGAATCAGATTTAAACTTATTAGGAAACCCCAAAAAAACTAAAAAATTTACTTCAAGTTCTGAAGAAGAGTCAACAGTTGGAAGTGATGTTAGCACTGAAGTTTCCGATGATGAAATTGGTTTGTCTCAAAACCCGGATGAATTACTTGGCAAAAATTTCGATCCTTTTTCAAAAGAAAACAGCCAAGATGGTGATGATGACGATGACGATGATGATGATAACGATGATGAGAGTGAAGAAAGTGGCAGTGATGCACAAACAACGTCATCTTCATCTTCTGTTCGAAAGCCGCCTCAAAGGGCAAAATCCTTGGAAGAAATTGCCGCTGAAAAGCAGGAATTATTATATAGATTGGAGCGACTAGAGGCAAATGGATTTAAGCCGAGCCGTAAATTCAATATGAGCAGTAATTTAGA
>Ga0315284_10005016_pt1 | contig 18813 bp, 14 predicted proteins | sample YL17G09_16_MG_FD_203696 | JGI IMG/M metagenome (GOLD analysis project Ga0315284, IMG submission 203696) | Sediment microbial communities from Yellowstone Lake, YNP, Wyoming, USA - YL17G09_16 | ecosystem: Environmental > Aquatic > Freshwater > Lake > Sediment | place: USA: Wyoming | collected... | reverse complement strand
ATCTGCGTTATGGGGCTTTCCAGATACGCTTCCCCGTCGCATTTACAGGCCCAGGTGGGGTTCCCCATCGACCAGTAAAAACTCCCCGCGCATCTTCCCGGTCGCGTCAGTGAGGAACAGTTGGGGCTCCCCATTGGCCAGCCTGAATATTCCGCCCCCCAACCCCGCCGCAGGAAGCAGGCCAAGTAGAGGCTCTTCATTCAACAACCCGAACGTACCGCGTAACTTCCCGGCTGTGTTGTACAAGGATAGGTAAGGCTCCCCTCCCTCCGCCAGTGAGAAAGTCCCTCGGGGTTTTCCGACATCATTGTATAATTCCAGGCATGGCTCTCCCCTCACCATCCCGAATAATCCCCGTGTTTTTCCAGTCTCGTTCACCATGATAAAGATTTTCGCTCGAACCACTTCCTGTATCGCGGGGAGTTGGTCCTGCGCGTGTGCCGGGTGATTGGCCTGGTTCAATAATCCGCCTAGGTAACCTGTGGCCATAGCGGCCAGCAACAGCATGGTAGTCTAAAGGAATTGACGCATGGGTGATACCTCCCAAACTAATCGGGTTCATCGTGCAGCGGTGAAGTAGTGCGAGTAATGGCAAGCATTTGCCATCAATCACCTGTTCTCCTGCCGCTACGGGTGCGGAAGCTGCTTGCCACGACGAACCGATGGTGGAAGAACAAAGCAGGAGATTTGCTGTCCGTATGGAATAATACAAGTGACGAGTAACATTAAGGGGTGGCCATGATTAAACCTACTCTGTTAGCACTGGCTGAATATGCCAGTGCTGGGCAATCTGAGAAATTAAGTATAATGGGTATTTTTGATATTATCTTTTCAGAGGAGTTTCCGGCGAAACACCATCAAATGTATTTAGTTTCTCGCCTTCTCGCTACTGAAGACGAGATAGGGAAAAGTCATAATATCAAAATAAAACTTGTATCAAAAGATACTGGCGAAGAACTAGTTGATGTACAGGCTACGGTTTCTTTTGAAAAAGAACTAGAATACGGCGATTTTTTAGCGATAAATAATATCATTGTTGTACGCAATGTTGTATTCAATCAAGAAGGAGTGTATCGATTTGAAATATATGTCGATGATGAACTTAAGGGAATGACCCCTCTCTATGTCGGGCAACGGAAATCTTATGGAGATGGATAGTTGTGCCGAAGAAAGCACAAAAACTGCTAGATAAGGCGCGAAGGACATCATCCGGTTGGACGATTAATGAGTTAAAAGCGCTCTACGAGGGGTTCGGTTTCAATATAATTCATAAAGGGAATCATGATTTTGCGCAACACTCAACGAATCCTGATTTACTAGATACTCTACCAAGGCATAATAAGGTGAAGGATGTATATGTAAAAAATGCCATAGATAAAATCGAAAAATTATTGGCTCGTGAATCTCAGAAGGCTGATACGGAGAGCGAGGTTTGACATGACTATTGAAGAACGAGCTAGGGAACTAGCATCACAAAACTATACTGTCTGCGAATTGTATGATGATAGTCAAAAAGGCGAACCCGGCTACGTTGTGGGGCACCCAGAATTGCCGGGGTGCGTGGCTGAGGGTGATACATTAGAAGAAGCCCTTGAATATCTAAAAGACGCAACCCATGGGTACATTTCTCTTTTACTTGAGCAAGGCCTTTCTGTTCCTAAGCCACGATCGCAGTCTATTTCGACCGATAGCAACGCCAAAACAATTAGCGAGGAAGTTGGGACCGAGGAGCCAGCAACAGTAATGTTGCTTCGCTTTGCTGGCCTGCATACTGTTTGGGTAAATGCATCATCACAATTGGTTACGATGGATTCGTGGCAAAGCATGGCCGAGACCATTCAAACTATCAGGTATAATGGAGATAATTTATCCCGTGAAATCGAACCAAAATTGATATTTGCGCAATGAATTACTTGTGAAGAAAAATATTGCGCTGTTTTATTCACTAAATTCCACTCTTTTATCGTTTGTTTTTTATGTGCTTCGCCTTATTAACCCTGTAAAAACTAGGAAACCCCTTCGCCTTCATCGTTTGCACTCAAGCATTCGACCTAATCGCCACAGGTCCATCGCCATCTCGCCATACATCCGCTCCTCCAGCGCTTCAGCTACCCGGCACAACCGGTCATACGTCCGCCAACGTATCCCCTTCGGCTTGTCGGGGAAGTCCTCTGACAAGTCATTGCCCCCTCCAAGCTGTGCACGTATCTTTCGCACCTTTCGGCGCAGCCGTTCCTCCCGGTCCTCCCGCTGGGATGTATACGACAGGTTATAACACTGGCGATAGAGGAAGTGCCTGCCGGCAGCGTAGAGTTTGCGCGCCCGCCGCCAGCTCTTCAGTGGGCGTCATCCGGGTGTGCAGTCTGAGCACCGATTCACCAGCCATGTCCTGCCCCTTACAAGGTGTGAACTGCAAGAACAGGCGAACCAGGTGGTCATATCGTTACATGACAAAACCAGGTGAGATTGCGCCTTGCCGGGAGTCTCACCTGGTCAATAGGGTGGGGGGGCAAATCGGGATAATTTCGTGTTCACCAAATAAAAAATGGTGCCGATGAGAGGAGTCGAACCTCCACCCCGAATCCGGGACTTGGCCCTGAACCAAGCGCGTCTGCCATTCCGCCACATCGGCACGTGACGGCAATATCATACTGAATCCTCTCCGGACTGTCAACGGACTTGAAACGCATTTTTCTCTGCCGAGACTGATATCCCGCCGCTCATTCGGGTACAATGCAGGCGGGGGATCGCTGATCCGCGGGGTCGGCTATTCCAACAGATCGCAAAACTCGATACAATGGGTAAGATCATGCGGGCGTCTGCCGTCGGGCGCTCCGCGACGGGAGGGTATAATGGGTCATCTCGGCGCTCCGGAAATCATCTTGATTCTCGTGCTGGCCTTTCTGGTCTTCGGGCCGAAGCGGCTGCCCGAGCTCGCGCGCTCGATCGGCGAGGGGATTCGCGAGTTCAAGAAGTCGATGAGCGCCCCGGAAGAGCGGCCCGCGCCGGCCGCGCCGGCGCCGGCGGTCGAAGAGCGCGCGCAGACGGCCGAGGAGGCGCAAGCGCCGTCTGCGAAAGGATAACCGGATGAAACGCCTGCTCGTTTTCCTCGTCGTGCTGGCCGTCGCCCTCGGCGGCCTCTATCTATGGTGGCAGGTCAAGGCGGTGCAGATGGTCACCGATGGCGCGCGGAACCTCTGCCGCGGCCTGGTGACGAACCCCGCGAGCCTGCGGATCACCGTGCCCAAACCGGTGAAGATCACCGGTATCGGGCGCGCGGTGGTGCCGCAGGTCGTCATTAAAGGGCAGGGACTGAAATTGCGGAACGGCCCGGAGCTTGCTTCCGCGAAGCTCGTGCTGAACGATCTCGCCGTGGCCGGTCCGCCGTTCCACTTCGCCGGGATCGGCGACGGCTATTATCGCCTGACCGTCACCGACGATGCCGCCACCGCCTACCTGCGCAAGCGCGGGATGCGGGTCGTCGGGCTGCATGTCCCGCTCGATACGCTGACCGTCACCTTCGCCGGCAAGGGAGGCGCCGTCCTCACCGGCGAAGTGGCCATCCCGCTCATCAACAAGCGCTTCCCACTTACCGCGCGGGGCGCGTTGATCCCGTCGAGCATTAACGGCGAAGTGAATTACAAGGTGTCGCAAATCATCGTGGAAAGGACGATGTTCACCGCGCCGAAACAGGTGGAGAAGGCGCTGACGGTGCTCAACCCGGTCATCACCTTCGCTGATTGGCCCTTCCAAAGCGACATCACTAAACTCACCACCGGCGCCGGCACGGTCACCCTCGAGGGTCGTATTACCAATGTGCGTTAAGAACCAGGAAATGTGAAGCTGCGGCAGTCCGTGCAATCCTTCGTCCAAAATCCGGAGAATCTGACGATTACCAAGCCCAACCACGACGATAAATTCGCCGACCAATTCGATGCCATCGCGCCCTATTACGACGACGTCATGTCGGTGGTGCCGTATCGGCAATGGGTGCAATACGTGAAGAAGATCTGCAAGCGCTTCCGCTGGAAACCGAAGCGCATCCTCGACCTGGCCACCGGCACCGGCTCGGTTGCGCTGCTGCTCGCGGAGGAGGGGTATCACGTCACCGGGGTGGACATCGCGCCCCGCATGATCGATATCGCGCGCGTGAAGGCGGCAAAGCGCGGCGTGAAGAACGTCGCCTTTCTCTGCCAGGACGCGGCGCGCCTCGAGCTGCCCGGCGCCTTCGACCTGGCCGTCAGCCTCTTCGACAGCCTGAATTACCTCCTCACCGCCCGCGCGCTGCAGCAGACCTTCGCCGGCGTGTATCGCCACCTGGCGCCCGGCGGCGGATTCATCTTCGACCTGAACAGTGAATATTCGCTGGAGAAGAACATGTTCACGCAGGATAATCTGTGGGACGAGAACGCCGAGGTGAAGCATATCTGGACCGCCCGCTACAACAAGCGCACGCGTGTGGCCACCATCGACATGCTGTTTTACCTGCCGGATGGACGGACCTTCCGCGAGGTGCACAAGGAACGCGCGCACCGCCACGAAGACGTCCTCCGCTTCCTGACCGACGCCGGCTTCGAGTTCCTCGATGCGTTTGACGCCTACTCCTTCCTCCCCGCCGGCCGCCGCTCGGAACGGATCTTTTACGTGGTACGGAAGACCTAATTACTGTGGTGATATTGTTAAACATTATTACCTTATATGCGAAAGCCCGTTTGTAGTAAGCCACGCAGACCCAACGTGGTACTCCACGTTGAATGGCGGAGTGGCGTCCGGTGACCGTTATTCAACGGCACTCCGCTGTGCTGATCGCCGAAGAAGACGCGGAACGCCTCAAACCTGCGCCGGATCTGCTGCTGCTGGCGCTGCGGCGGCTGCACTCGTTGCCGCAGGAGGTCGTCTACGTCGGCGACAATCCCAACGACGTCATCGCCGCGCGCTGCTGGTATGCGCGCCGTCGCCGTCGGCTGGTCGCTGCGTGCGCGCGAATCGCTGCCGGCGCATCATCCCGATGCCTTCATCGATACGCCAGGCGACCTGCTCGCGCTGCTGCCATCCGTCTCCACACCTCGCTGACCGTTTACCTCAAACCGCCACCCCGCCGGACGGTCCCCGAGCGGCTCATCGCTAAACTATACATAAGATATATTATCGGACGTTTGACATGTAAGTGCCTGGTTGCTCCCCTGACCCTTCCCCATCAATCCTTACTCGGTCAAATTCTCAATACCGTGTTGAGAATTGAAGCGTAACATCGCATGGTAATCACGTTATCTGATAAGGTGCCCTTATACGAGATTGGATAATGACATATTGAAGTCTCAGTGCCTCTGTGTCTCTATGGTTCCGGCTTTGCTGGGTTGGAGAAAACCCCGGCATTTTTTGCGAAAAGACGTTTAGAAACGGCTGTTTTGGGGTATATGCATAATATCCCTTCGCCGGCGGTTGTGCTGGCGGCCCACCGAAAAAGTTGCACCACCCCCACCCCCTAAGCCGCAAAATGCCGCATTTTGCCGCATGGTGAGCGTGAAGAGAGGTTATTATGTGTGCACCGTTGGGGACTGTCCTAGCCTGGATAACCGGTATATGTTTATTTATTATGCTCGTTAACGTAACTGAAGAGCAAGAGCAAGAAAGGGCCATCGCTCCTATCGCGTCCCTGCAGAGGGACGCCCGGCCGCATGGCCCTGCAGCCCCGAATTCATTCGGCGTGCAACAAGAAAGGGCCATCGCTCCTATCGCGTCCCTGCAGAGGGACGCCCGGCCGTATGGCCCTGCAGCCCCGAATTCATTCGGCACGTTATTAGGAAGGGCGGGCTTTGTAAACCGGCTCCGGCTTGCCCTCCCCCACCCTCTTGCGCTAGGATGAGGGCATGCAGACTCGTTATCCGTGCGCGTTGACGATTGCCGGCAGCGATTCCGGCGGCGGAGCGGGCATTCAGGCGGATTTGAAGACGTTTGCCGCGTTGGGCGTGTATGGCGCCGGCGTGATTACCGCCGTCACCGCGCAGAATACGCGCGGCATACGCGCCATCCACGACATTCCCCTGCCGGTGGTCGCCGCGCAGCTCGACGCGGTGCTGGAGGATATCCCCTTCGGCGCGGTGAAGATCGGCATGCTCTCCTCGTCCGAGATCATCGCCACCGTCGCCGAGCGGCTGCGCGCGCACGGGGCGCGGGCGGTGGTGCTGGACCCCGTGATGGTGGCGAAGAGCGGCGACTCCCTGCTGCGCGACGACGCCGTGCAGACGTTGATTGAGAATTTGTTGCCTCTGGCAACAATAATAACCCCCAACCTGCCGGAAACGGCACGGTTACTCGGTCGCGCGCAGGTTGAGGACACGACGGAAGCTGCCAACGCGCTGCTGGCGCTGGGACCGGGAGCAGTGCTGATTAAAGGCGGGCACGCCGGCGGTGACGAGATCGAGGATTTGCTTGTTCGGCAAGGAGAAAATGCGCCGTATCGCTACCGGCACCCGCGGGTGGATACCGTGAACACGCATGGCACCGGCTGCTCGCTCTCCTCCGCCATCGCGGCGGGTCTGGCGCACGGTCTGGCGCTGCCGGCGGCGACGGAAGCGGCCATTGATTGGCTGCAAGGCGCCATCGAGCACGCCTGGCCGCTGGGCGGCGGGCACGGCCCGGTGCACCATTTCTGGAAGTGGTGGCCATGAAGAGAAACATGCCATCCACGCCGCGCAAGCGCTGGAAATTGCCCCGCTGGAGCCGCATCCTGTTGCTGCTGCTGGCCGTGCTGCTGATCGACGGTTTCTTCGTGGAGCCGGTTCGGCTGCAGGTGATGCATTACACTGTCACCCTTCCCCGCCTCGCTCCGGAATTCGACGACCTGCGCGTTGTGCACCTGAGCGATTTCCATTACGGCCCGTCTTTTGTCAACACCACACAGATTCGCCGAGCGGTAGAGCTGGCGAATGCACTCCAACCCGATCTCATCCTGCTGACCGGCGATTATGTCAACCGCGCCGGCAGCGCCGGGCGCTGCGCCCGCCTGCTGTCCGGTCTGCATGCTCGTTATGGCGTCATTGCCGTGCTGGGCAATCATGACTACTGGACGAATCACGCCGCGGTTACGCGGGCGCTGAGATCGGCGGGAATTACCGTGTTGATAAACGAAGCAGTGCCGATTCGCCGCGGCAAGGCGCGCGTGTGGATCGCCGGCCTGAATGACTCCCGGGAAGGCCATCCGAACCTTGTCCTCACTCTGGATCCGATCCCCGCCGGAGAACCGACCATCCTGCTGGTGCACGAACCGGACGTGGCAACGATCACAGCGCGCGCGCCGGTGGACCTGCAGCTCTCCGGGCACGTGCATGGCGGGCAAGTTCGTCTGCCCTGGATCGGCGCCATTCTTACGCCGTTTATGGGGCATCGCTATCCGATGGGGATGTATCGTGTCGGGGATATGCAGCTCTACGTCTCGCGCGGCATCGGCGTTACCTTCCCCGGGAGCATCCGCCTCAATTGCCGGCCGGAAGTGACCTGTCTGACTCTTCATTCGCCGAAGTAATCCGCTGACGACGCAATAACGCGCCGTCGATCCAGATGTCAAGGAGGAAATAGGCCAGCCAGAGGAAGGCGCCGAAGGCCAGGATGAAGGTGAACAGCTCGGGCAGCGTGACGGCGCGCCAGCTTTCCCCGATCACCCTGCCCGGCTCGTGCAGCAGATTCCAACTGTTGAGCCGCTGAATCAAGCCGAGATACACCCCCAGCGAGATCAGCGGAAAGAAGGGAATGCCCCACAACCAGGCCTGCGGATTGCTCCGCCGCAGCAGGCCGTATACCGGGCGCACCGCCAGCGCGAACGCCAGCATCCCCACCGCGCTGTAACTGAGGTAGAACAGGCAACACAGGATCAGCCACCGCAGCGCATCCATGTCCTTGTATACCTTCCATTGCGTGTAAAGCTGCGCGCCCTCCAGCGTGTTGAAGAAATGCCGCCATTCCGTCAGCAGGTAGCAGGTGTTCGGGAGAAAGATGAGCCAGAGGAATCCGGGCAGCCACAGCAGGACGCGCGCTTTGCGCGACCATAACCAGCGCATGGAGAACGCCAGCGCCACGGGAATGGCAGCGAGCAGCAGATTCCAGGTGATCCAGCGTAAAACGCTTAACAAATACATGGCGGTATACCGATAATACCATTGCGCCCGTGCGAGCGTGAATGTCCTTGACACACCCGGTGGCCGTCGTTATACTAACGGCGACCAAAACGGCATGGCAGCGTAGCTCAGCGGTAGAGCAAACGGCTCATAATCGTTAGGTCACTGGTTCGAATCCAGTCGCTGCCACCAGACAATTTCGCGTCCGGGATCACTCCGGGCGTTTTTCGTTACCCCTCTCCTCTGCGATGCGGTTCATCAGCGCCCCGCCATGCTGTCGCACGTTCAGCAAAGCCCACGGGCGGTGAAGTGCTTATCATACGCGAACGCGTAGCGGAGACCCCGGACGTGCATGAGAGCGAAGGAAGAGCAATCAACCAGACTTGGCCCACTCACGCCAGTGGTAAGCATCGCTGTCATTGCGGCGGAATGGGTGGATTCATCAACCCATAACACGGTGGTTGCGGGGAGAAGCGACTGCGCGAAGTCAATGACGGCTGACATGCCAAGCCGGTTGTTCAGTAATGAGCAGGTTTCGACAACAACATAATTTGAGGTGTATATATTGACAGCATGATTGGCGAGGAACGTCTTCCAGCGATGCATTGCATCCTCGTGATTTTTATCAGTCCTCGAAAGCAAGGCGAAAAACGCGGAAGTATCAACAAAGAGATTCATGCCTGGTATGCCTTCGCGAGATACCGGTCATGCTGCTCGGATACATCGTCGGCGGTATCGGCATATTTCCCTACGACTTGCAAGGCGCGTGCGCGCACTTCATCCTTATCCGCCAACAGTTCAGCATCCAGGGCATGATCCACGGCGCGGCGGATCAGTTCGGCTACAGAAACACCACGTTGATTGGCGATCGCCTTCAATCGTCGTGTTTGCCGCTCGGTTAACTGAATTTGGGTTCGGACCATCATTGCCTCCAGTGATTACAGACACCATAATATGTTATCAGATGATACCCTCTTTCGCAATGGAAAACCAGGGGAATCTCTACTTTTCATTTTGATCAGAGTTCCATAATCACCGGTATCACCATCGGCCGCCGCTTCGTCCGCTCGTAGACGAATTTGTTGAGCGCGGTGCGGATGGCGGTTTTGGCGGATTCCCAGTCCGTGCTGCTCGCCAGGCTCAGGGCGGCCACCGTGCGGCGCACCACCTCGCGCGCGTCCTCCATGGTCTCCTCCGCTTCCTCGGCGTAAATGAAGCCGCGGGTGACGATGTCCGGGCCGGAGACGATCTGGCCGGTCTGCGAGTCGATGCCCGCCACCGCCACCAGGATGCCGTCCTGCGATAGGTGCTTGCGGTCGCGCAGCACCACCGTGCCGATGTCGCCCACCCCGAGGCCGTCGATCATCACGCGCCCTGCTTGCACCTGGCCGATCACCGCCGCGCTTTGCGTCGTCAATTCCAGCACGTCACCGGAATGGAGCAGGAACACACGGTCCTCCGAATAACCCATCGCGCAGGCCAACTGCCGGTAGCGCACCAGGTGGCGGAACTCGCCGTGCATGGGCACCAGGAAGCGCGGCGCGGTGAGGGTGAGCATCATCTTCAACTCCTCCTCGTTGCCGTGGCCGGAGACGTGCACCTGGTCGTGGCCGTGATAGACCACCTCGGCGCCGGCGCGGAAAAGCTGGTTGATGGTGCGGTAGACCAGGTCCTCGTTGCCGGGGATGGGCGTGGCGGAGATGACCACCATGTCGCCGGGCGCCAGCTTGATATATTTGTGCTCGCCGGCAGACATCAGCCGCAGCGCGGAGAGCGGTTCGCCCTGCGTGCCGGTGGTGAGCACCGTCACTTCGTCCGGCGGCAGCGTCTTCACTTGCTCCGGCTCAATCAGGATGTCTGCGTGCGGCAGGCGGATGAATCCCAGCTCGCGGGCGATCTCCATGTTGGCGCGCATGCTGCGCCCGATCACGCACACCCGGCGGTCGTAGAGCGCGGAGACGTTCAACACTTCCTGCATGCGCGAGATGTTGGAGGCAAAACAGGCGACGATCACCCGCTGCTCGGCGTTGGCGAACAGCTCGTCCAGCGTATCCGCCACCACCTGCTCGGAGGGCACCCACCCCGCGCGCTCGACGTTCGTCACATCAGTCATCAGTGCGATGACGCCTTTACCGGTGGCCGCCACCAGCTTGTGTACCTCCGTGCGCGGGCCGGAGAGCGGACTCTGGTCGAATTTGTAATCGCCGGTGTGCACCACCCGCCCGGCCGGGCAGTCGATGACCAGCCCCACCCCATCGGGAATGCTGTGCGTCACGCGGAAAAAGGAGATGGTGAACGGCCCGAGCCGCAGCGGTTCGTCCGGATCGATCTCATTCAGCGTGACCGACGGCAGGTAGGTATGCTCGGTCAGTTTGCCGCGCACCATCCCCAGCGTCAGCCGAGTGCCCCACACCGGCACGTTCAGCTCGTTCAGCACCCACGGCAGCGCCCCCACGTGATCCTCATGCCCGTGGGTCAGCACGATGCCGAGCACGCGGTCGGCGTGCTCCAGCAGGTAGGTGATGTCCGGGATCACCAGGTCGATGCCGAGCATCTCCTCCTCCGGGAAGAGCAGCCCGCAATCGACGATCAGGATCTGTCCGTCATATTCATAGACGAACATATTTTTGCCGATCTCGCCGATCCCGCCCAGTGGAATGAAGCGCAGCGCGGCGGGATTGACCTGAAACGGCGGCGTCGTGACCATCTCGTCCGGTCGGGATTCGCAGGAATCGTTCAAGCCTCTACCTCACAGTGGTGTCCAAACAGTCGGGGATTCTCCATTCATTTCGCCATCGCTCCATTATACCCTTTCGGCGTGCGGCGGAATTCCGTTGCATCATGACTTATATTTAACTAACACATGATCGATGTCGAAAAGATGAGTGGCTAGTTGTAGTGGTACGTCACAATATACCTTGAATTGAACATTATGCGCCCGATCCGGTGGTTGAGTAGGCAAGTGAGCTTGTTCGATTCTTTTCACCGCTCTCAAGCCATATCGAAACCACCTCACCAATAGCGCCCGTTTATACAAGATTCCCCTACACCCGCGGTGGTTTCGATACGGCTGGTGAGCGGTGAAAAGAGGTGAGAAGGCTTACCTGCCTACTCAACCACCGGACCGGGCGCTATTGCTGAAAGGCTTTAGACAATGTGATGTACCACTACCACTGGCCACTTAATCCAAAAGCAGGCAAAATCACGATGACGGCGAATATATTGATTATGCTGTTGGAACGCGTAATCGTCCACGTGGATATGGACGCCTTTTTCGCTTCCGTCGAGGTGCTGGACAATCCCGAGCTGCGGGGGAAGCCGGTGATCGTCGGCGGAAGCGTGTCGCGCGGCGTCGTCTCGGCGGCGTCGTATGAAGCGCGCGTCTTCGGCGTGCATTCCGCCATGCCCATGTCGCAGGCGCTGCGGCAATGCCCGCGGGCCGTTGTGCTGCCGGGGCGCATGGAGCGCTACGCTGACGTTTCCGCGAAGATCATGACCATCCTGGGCCGCCATACGCCGCTGCTGGAGCAGGTGTCGGTGGACGAAGCCTACCTGGACCTGACCAACTGGCTGCCGGAGGGCGTCACCCCGGAGCAGGCCGCAATCGAGATACGGGCGGAGGTGCGCGAGCAGACCGGGTTGAGCTGCTCCATTGGCGTGGCAACAGGTAAAGCCATCGCCAAAATGGCCTCCGATCTAAAAAAGCCCGGTGGGCTGGTGGTGGTGCCGCCCGGCGAGGAAGCCGTCTTCCTGGCGCCGCTGCCCATCGGCCGGCTGCGCGGCGTGGGCGACACCACCGAGCGCAAGCTGCGCGACCTGGGCATCCAGACCATCGGGGAACTGGCGAATTTCCCGGCCAGCCTGCTGCAGCAGTTCTTCGGCGCCGCCGGGCACGACCTGTATGCGCTGGCGCACGGCATCGACGACAGCCCGGTGGTGCCGGAGCGGCAGGCGAAATCGCTGGGCCGTGAGACGACCTTCCCGACCGACATTGCCGACCGCCGCATCCTGGAACGCACGCTGTTGGAGCTGGCCGACGAAGTGGCGGAGCGGCTGCGGCGGCACGAAATGCTGGCGAGCGGGGTGACGCTGAAGCTGCGCTACGACAATTTTACCACCCTCACCCGCGCCACCACCTTCACCGATCCGGTGGACGTGGCCGATCCCCTCTTCCGTGCCGCCTGCGCGTTGCTGCAGAAGGTCAATCCGACGCGCCCGATCCGCCTGATCGGCGTCACCGCTGGCCCGCTGATGCCGGCATCCGACCGCCAGCTCAACCTCTTCGATCAATCCGTCACCGAGAAACGACGCAAACTCGCCGGCGCGGTAGACGCCATCAAAACCCGCTTCGGCGAAGAAGCCATCACCCGCGCCCGGCTGGCGAAAGACAAGTAAACGGGGGTGATCTTTCCTTTTTCCGCAGATTGAAAAGATTGAAATGAAAAATATCTTTTTAATCATTTAAATCTGCGGAGAAAAAAACAGTATTTCACGTTCCCTTCTTGCTCTCCCGTAACGCCTTTTCGATTACTGCATTGCCGGGGTAGGCTTCATGGAGCCAGATCACGCGGCGTTGCTCATCCAGGATCATCACCGTTGGCACGCGGCGAAGGCCGAGCTTTTTCGTCCACGTGCCGTTGTCGAGCAGCACCGGGAAGTCGATCTTCCCCTTCTCCACCAGCGGCTTGATCTCCGCGGTGTAGCGACCGTCGATGCTGACGGCCCATACCGTGCAATCGAGCTCCTCTCCCCGCGCCGCCAGGTCGGTCACCTGCGGCAGCGCCTTCTTCCAGGTATCGCACCAGAACGCCCACCAGATGACGACGACGCGGCGCGTTTTCACTTCATCCAATGAATGCCGCTTGCCCGAAAGATCATACAGCCGCAGCCCCGCCAGCGAGGTGCCCGGTTGGGGTGCCTTCGATGCGTGAGTGGCGCATATTGCCGCCAGCAGCAGAATTATGATAAGCAACAATTTACTCATTGCCGCGCCATGTCTTCCTGCTCGATGTATTCTTTGCGTCTTTGCGCCTTTGCGAGAAACCTAAAAACGGTTTGATTTCACGCAAAGGCGCAAAGCCGCAAAGGTGTTCAGTCCTTACTCTCTACGACATTCAGATGCGCCGCCGGCCCGTCGCCGCGCACCTCCGGGAAATACATCAGCTCGGCGGTGGAGGGCGGGATATTGAAGGCGCCGGGCGATTCCGTCTGCAGCCAATAGGTGAAGGTCGATTCGCCTTTCGGCAGGTAGTCGAGGAAGAAGAGGATGCGGTTGTCCCACACCTCACGATAATCGCAGTCCGCGAAGCCGCGGTCGTCATCTTCGGCGGTGATCACCTCGCACCCGGCGGGGATCGGCTCGCTCAACAGGGCATAGCGGTAGGGCTGATCGGCATTCACCTCGACAGTCACCCGGATCATGTTGCCGGTCGGCTGTACCCCGGCGTTGACGGGGTCGTCCGCCGTCACCTGGAAATGCCGAACCAGCGAGATGCCGCGTGCCAGTGGCGCCGTCTTCTCCACCGGGATGATGTAGCCCAGGTGGGCGGTCCAGTACAGGTTGCCGGGGCCGGTATATGCCAACTCCAGACTATTGTCGCCCGGCGCCAGTGACGCGGTGGGGATGGTCACCTTGACCGGATCGGCGAAGACCTGCCCCTTCCCCAGCGTGCCCTTCCAGGCATCCTTGCCGTTGACCCGCACGGTCACCTGCTCGTTCGGCTCCACCTCCTTCGCCTTCTCCAGGTAGGCGGTCAGCGCGAAGACGGCGGCGGCGGTGTCCTTGGTCGAATTCCACGCCTTCCCCCGCCGCGCCGCCATCAACCAGCGCACCGCGGGCACGATCCGCGGGCTGCTGGGCCGCAACGCGAGCAGCGCCGGCAGCACCTGCGACGTCACCTCCACGTCGCTGTCGAGCCACGAGCCATCGCCGCCGGCGCGGGCCGTCCAGTGGCAGGCGATGCCGGTGTCGACCGCGTCCTTCTCCAGTCCGGCGGCCAACTCGCCGGCGACCTGCGCGAACTCCTTCGGCGCGTCCTTTTCCATGCTCAAGCGGTCCAGTGCCAGCGCCAGGCTGGCGCGGCTGAAGGTGTCCAGCTTCCCGCGCTCCTCGGTCAGCGCCTGCGCCACGGCGTAGGCATTTTTCAGCGTCCGATCGTTCCACACGTCGGCGTAGGCCAACGCCCACAGCAGGTAGGCGGCTTCCGCGGGCTGAATCTCCCCTTGCGCGACCTGCTCATACTCAATGGATTCGGTGAGGTAATTCACCCCGCGCGGCAGCGGTCCGGCGGCGAGGGGATAGCCCGCGTCGCGCGCCATCGCCAGGCCGTAAACGACGTAGGCGGTCATATAGGGATCGCTTTCATCGAACTCCCACCACTGCCAGCCGCCGTCCTCGTGCTGATAGCGAAGCAGCTTCTGGATGCCGAAATTGATAAAGCGCGGCAGCATCTTCGGCGTCGGCCGGTCGGCGCCCAGCTCCTTCAGCGCCCGCGTCACGATGATGTCGGGCAGGAACTGGTCCATCGTCTGCTCCGCACAACCGTAAGGATAGCCGACCAGGTAGTCCAACGCCTCGAGGATCGGTCCGGCCAGCGACGGCGAGAGAGTAACCTCAAGTGTCGCCGAACCGGGCACCGCATACTGCGGCACCGACAGGTTCGTCGTCATGCCGATGCCGCCCGGGGCGCTTTGCAGCATGCCCGCGTTTGCCACCACTCGCCGCACGCCGTTCGGGTGGACGGGCACGGAGCTCTGCATGGCGTCGGACGCCCCCGGACCGCCGTCGGCGCTCACCAGGAAGCGGACGCTGTCCTCCTCCGGGTTGCCGGTCCGTCCAGCCACCGCCACCTTCCACGTCACCCGCGCGATGCCGCCGGAGGGGATGCGGATCGTCCGCGACGGCTCATCCTGCACCTGCGCGCCCTCCGCGGTGAGGGTCACGCGCACGTCACGCTCGGTGCCGGTGTAGTTGTGCACCAGCGCCGCGGCGATGGCTTGATCCCCCTTGATGTAGAAGCGCGGCAGCACCAGCCGCGCCATCAGCGGCAGCCTGGCCGCCGTGTCGTTCTTCCCCTGCCCCGCCGATGTCTCGCGGGTCAGCGCCCGCGCGGTCGCGCGCCAGGTGGTCAGGTTGTCCGGCATGGTGAAGGAGACGGTCGCCGTGCCGTCCGGTCCGGTCTGCACGGAAGCGGTCCAGTAGGCGGTATCCTCAAACTGCTTGCGCACGCGGATGTTTCCGCCGTCAGCCCTGGTGCCCTCAGTCGGTTGCTGTGGGATATGCTGAAACGCCCCGCCCGGATAGGTCGCCGACAGCGAGAAATCCGTCTCCACGCGGTTATACTGCTGATACCAGAAAGCCGCGTACGGGTCGGCGGCGCTGTCCGAGCGGATGGCATACAGCGCGGTGTCCACCACCCCCAGGCCCACCTCCGCCGGCGCCGGCTTGCCCTGCGCGTCCTTAGTCGTCACGGTATACGTCGCCGTGTCGCCCGGCTGGTAGGTTGCCTTATCCGGCGTGATGGCGACGGTCAGCTTCCGGTCGGTCCGTGGGATGTTGAGCTGCGCATACGCACTGTAAGTGTCGCCGTCCGTGATGGCGGTCAGCCGCAGCGTCACCCCGCGCAGGTACTCGCGCGTCACCGGCAGCATGATTGCAAATTCCTTTTTCGCCAGCGGGATTACCCGCGTCAGGTATAGCCGCTCCCCTTCCACCGTCAGCAGCGCCGACGCACCGAGCTTGGTGGTGCGGATGCGCAGCTTCGCCGTGTCGCCGGGGGCGTAGGTTCTCCGGTCCAGCGTCATTTCCAGCGTGGGCCATTCCTGCCGTTTTTCCTCGCTGGCATACAGCTCGCCGGCCGTGAAGACCGGATTCTTCTCCGCATCCAGCGCCCACGCCTCCAGCCGGTATTCGCCGGGACGCGTCAATTTGAAAGATACGGTTCCCCTCCCCTCCCGGTCGGTGGTCACTGTGCGCTTCGTCCGCTCCTCGTAATATCGCCCTTCGCGGTCGCGCAGGCCTTCGATTATCGTCACCGTCACCGCCGTTGAAACCGGCTTGTCGTCGTAATCCGTCGCGATAACCTGCACCTTCGCCGTCTGGCCGGGCAGATATCGACTGCGATCCGGTTTCAGCGCAAGCTGGAAGGCGCCGGAGGTCAGCAGCATGCCGCCGGCGGCGGAGCGGGTGCGCAGCGACAGGTCTGTCACCTTCGCCTGCACTGTCAGTTGCCGGTTATACGGCACGCGCTCGGTGGGCACCTGGATCACCAGCTTGCCGTCGGCATCCAACTGACCTTCGCCTCTGAAGCTGTCCTCGACGCGCCGCATGGCCGCGCTACCCAGGCCGGCGGCGGTGAACACCTGCGGGGGGATGAAGCCGCCGCCGGCCTGTTCGAATTCCACCGTATATTCCACCTGCCCCTTGGCCACCGGACTGCCGAAGAAATAGGTTGCGGAGATGGTCACCGGAAAGGTGCCGCCGCCGACCGCGTGTTTCGCCGGCATGTCGACGGCCACCTGAAAGTCCGGCTTGCGATAGGCTTCCACCTCGAAACCGGCATATTCGCGGAACTCGCCGATGGCCATCTCCAGGCTGTAGGCGCCCAGCGGCGGTTCCTGCGCCAGGCTGAAATCGCCGGAGAAACTGCCCCAGTCGTTTAGCGGCAACCGCTCGTCATACACCACCGTGTCGCCGCGTGTTTTAATCTGCACGCGCACTTCCTTGTTTTTGGGCAGGGAATATTCGCCCCGCGTCACCGCGCGCACGGTGCCGCGGAAGTGCACCACCTGACCCGGGCGGTAAATGGGGCGGTCGGTATACAGATACACCTGGTACGGTTTCTCCTCCGGCGGGGAGGAGGCGCGGGCGAAGGCCGGCTCGTGCTCGCGCGCCGCCACCCACAACGGCCCGTGCGCCGTCGGTGTTTTGAAGGTCGCCAGGCCGTCCGCGCCGGTGCGCGCCGTCTGCGTCTTCCCCTTCGCGTCGTAAAGCGCCAGCGGCACGCCGGCAATCGGCTTCCCAGAAGTCGCATTGACCAGCCACGCCGTCACCACGTCCGGCGAGCGCTTCACCAGCAGCGCGTCGGAGGAGACGGCCAGCCAGGTGCGCTTCGTCACACCCCCGCCCGACGCCTCCACCACGTAGACGCCCGAAGGCAGCTTCGGCAGCTTGAACGGCGGGTAGGTCCACTGATTGGGATAATATTTCTTCACCGTCACGGTCAGCGTTTTGACGGGCCGGGAGAGCGACATCCGCGCCAGCCGCCCGACCACCGAATTGGGATTCTTGCGGTCGTTGGAGGTCTCCAGCACGGCGGCGTTCGGGATCAGCGACTCGATGTCCGTGGGGTAAATGCGGAGGGTGACTGACCGCAGATTATACAGCTCCAGCGTCAACGTCGGCGGCTTCCGCGGCGGGAAGATGCGCTGGTACACCTGCAGCGTCAGGTTGGCCGGGTCGAGCTTGGCCGGCGCGGCCAGGGCAGCCAGTGCGCACAGCAGCAGCAGGGAGAGGCTAATCGTTCTTAGCAGCATGGCGTTCCTCCTTCGCGGGAGCTTCCATGAAGCGGACAGCCTCCAGCCGGAAGCATTCCGCCGGATCGTTCTCGGACAGTTTTGCCCGGATGCGTCCCCACGCGAGCATGGTTTCGTTCTTCTTCGCCTCGCCGGGCAGCACCACCCCCGTCTCGCGCGGCCCGCGCACGGCCAGGCCGTCGCGCAGCGGATCGAGGGTGGTTGGGTCGGTGAGGGGAACGCTGTCGCCGACGATCGACACGATGACGCGAATGCGCTTCAGCTCTTTGGACTGCAGCGGCGGGAAGCGCTTGTCGGCGACGGCGGCCAGATACGCGTTGTTGATGATCTCCTCGGCCAGCGTGGGCGTTTGCGGGGTCAGCGTGCCCATACAGCAGCGCGGGGCGCCGGTGGCGATGAGCATGCTGCTGACGAAGACGGCGCCCCGCCGGCGCAGCAGCGGCGGCAATTCCTTCGGCAGCGGCAGCGGTTCGCGCGTCCGGCAGGAATACTCCAGCGCCCGGCGCGCCAGCGTGACGGCCGCCATCCCCTGCCCGCGCGTATCCCGCCCGAACGCCTCCGTGAGCTGGTTGGCATGACACGGCAAAACGAGCGCGAGTAAACATGCCAATGCGGTTGCACTAACCGTTAAACGAATCACTGAATTCCTCTTCTATCACAGCAGTATATGTCCTGCTGTCCGAGCTAGAGCACAGCCGTTTGTAGTTCTACAACGATACATTGAGAAGCGCTTTATTGCTTAGTCTTTGAATAATACGCGCCCGCTCCGGTGGTTGAGTAGGCAGGAAAGCTTCCCGATTCTTTCCATTGCTCTCGCGCCGTATCGAAACCACCGCGGGTATAGGAGAGCCTTTCGTGAACGGGCTTTTTCCGTGCGGTGGTTTCGATACGGCGCGAGAGCCGCGGAAAGTTGCGAAAAGGCTCACTTGCCTACTCAACCACCGGAGCGGGCACATTCATTAATATAGCACTTTCTAAAATGACGTTGTAGAACTACGAACCTGCCACAGTAGAAAAATCGGATCATTCGAGCCTGGATGATACCCCTTATTCCGTGTAGTCAGGTATTACTAACGGATTTGCCTGGTTACGAATGCCGGCTCTGGACTTCCATAGTCTTGCAGAATGAGATTAATAGACCATGACAAAGAGATTGAATTCCGAT
>Ga0315284_10005015_pt1 | contig 18814 bp, 15 predicted proteins | sample YL17G09_16_MG_FD_203696 | JGI IMG/M metagenome (GOLD analysis project Ga0315284, IMG submission 203696) | Sediment microbial communities from Yellowstone Lake, YNP, Wyoming, USA - YL17G09_16 | ecosystem: Environmental > Aquatic > Freshwater > Lake > Sediment | place: USA: Wyoming | collected... | reverse complement strand
CCTTCAAACCTCGGGTCATGGATTTCAGTTACCCTGCCGCAGGCCATAGGACAGGCAAAGCAGCCCCTCTTCCTTTTTAAAATAGTGTCGGCAATAGTTTCTCCACTGATCTTCTCCGCCCCTTCAAACCTGCCAGTCTGGAAGTTCCTCGTACAGAGGATACCGCTCTCATTGATGATATTCACGAGCACAGCGGTTCCAAAGAGAGGCAATGCCTGGGAAGTTACCTTGGCTGCGGCTGATCTGTTCTTCTCGATGCTGGCACGGATGATCTCCCGGTATTTATCACGATCGGTTACCGTGACCCCTTTTGATCCCTTCACTGCTATTGCCTTCAGATTTTTTGATCCCATGACTGCCCCGACTCCGGAACGGCCGGCTGCCCGGGCCTTGTCATTGATGATGCATGCTACGCGGGACAGCTTTTCACCGGCAGGACCGATACTGGCAATACGGAACTGCTCGCCCTTCCACGGTTTCCCTATCTCATCCCGGATGATATCTTCCGTCTCATGGGTGGTTTTCCCCCACAGGTGCGCTGCTGACCGGATTTCTACCGTATCGTCACTTACGAACAGATACACCGGCTCCGGGGCTTTGCCCTCAAATATAATCATATCGTATCCGGCATATTTGAGTTCCGGACCGAAATAGCCTCCAGAATTTGAACAGGCAATGCAGTTCGTCAAGGGTGACTTGGTAATTACCATATACCGGGATCCGGCTATAGCCCCTGTGCCGGTCAGGGGACCGGTAGCAAAAATCAGTTTGTTATCGGGACTCAACGGGTCAATGGCAGGATCAATTTCATCATACAGCATCCTGGTCGCAAGGCCTCTTCCCCCGATGTAATCTTTTGCTAAATCCTCATCTAAATCTTCAACGGCAAAACTTTCATTCGTCAAATCTACTCGTAAAATTTTACCAACCCAGCCATTCATGGTAATCCCCCTTTTCTAAAGATTAGTTGTCAAGTAAAAAGATTACAATTTGTTGTTTGTAATTGCCATGTCTTCTTTTTACATGTCTTTTTTTCATTTCTTCTTTATAGTAGGCCCTTTTCATGTTATTTTTGACACTCCCCTGGGTATAAAAAGGTCTTTTAAGCCTCCGTCAACTTATATGAGCACACCTACTATGAGAAAGCCAGTTTTCCAATACCTCCCCGGCCCTTTCCACCACCTCTTGGAGGGTCTTATTTACCCTGAGAGAAAGTCCTTCTTCGAAGGTATAAGGATCCTCCACCTCTATAGCGATTACCCTTATCTCCTCCGGAAGGTGTATACCAAACTTCCTTGCGATCGTCAATGAGAAAGGGAGACCTGCGTAATGGGGTGAGAAGGAAAAGACCTTAGGAAGCTCCTCTATATCGAAAGAGAGGATCTCACCCACCTTCAATCTCTCTGTCTTTATAGCATCAATTATAAGAACTTTCCTGTAGCCTGAGATGAGATCTATGAGGTATAGGCCACATTCTGCCGACTCCTTTATCTCTATCCTTCCAGCGAAGATTTCTTTTAGGCATCTTGCAGCATATATACCTATCCCGTCGTCCTTAAGCATCTCATTCCCGAGGCCAAGGAGTAAAATTATATCCATCTTTCCTCTGGAAAAGGTTTAGTGATTCCTAAAAGAGTAGAAAAGCTCTCCGCTTTTTTTGTACACGTTTATCTCAAGGGGGACATGCCCTGGCAGTAAGTGGGTACCACAGCCATGGCATGGATCATAGGCCCTGAAGGTAATCTCAATCAGGTTTAGGATACCCTCATCCACCTTTCCCTCTTTAATCAAGGCCTTTGCCGCCTTCTGGATACCCATATTTATGGCAGCAGAGTTATTCTGGGTTGCCACTATGAGATTTGCCTCTTCTATTATACCTCTTTTGTCTGTCTTATAGTGATGGATTAATGTCCCCCTTGGAGCCTCCACCACTCCCACGCCTTCTTCCGGGGTAGCGGTTGGGATTGTCCTTACTTTAGGATGTAAAATCTCAGGGTCATTGGCAAGCCTTTCCATGTTCTCTGCCGCATAAAGGGCCTCAATAAGCCTTGCCCAGTGAAAGGCAAGGGTAAGGTGGGAGGGCTTTCCACCAAGAGTTTTATACATCCTATCATATTCCTCATTTGCCCTGGGGGTTTCAATTCCATCTGATACGTTAAGTCTTGCAAGGGGGGCAACCCTGTAAATACCACTATCTTTTCCATCCACAAACCCTTTCCAGCCCTTATCCTTTAAGAAAAGGAATTTTAGATAGCTCCAGGGTTCCACATGTTCCTCTATATTCTTGAAGTATTCCTTAACCGGAAACTTCACATATTCCTTCCCTTCAGGATCCACCACTCTTATCTTCCCATCATAGAAATTCAATCTATTTTTCTCATCTACCAGACCCATGTAATATGTCCTGTGGGTGTATATATCACTTTTGATGAGATCCAGATACTCCTTATTCTTAAGGACAAGGTCATCAAAGACCTTAAGGGAGAATTGGGAAAACTCCACCCCTTCCTTAGCTACTTCCTTTATGGTCTTAACCACTTCTTTGGTTAGGGGCTTTGAGATTCCCCCCGGGAGTCCAAACACAGGATGGATTACCCTTCCTGCCATCTCTGTCATAATATCTCTTGCTTTCTTCCTTATCCCTATAACCTTCTTCCCAACCTCAAGCCCCACCTTCCCCAGCACCCCGATGATATTCCTTTCCTCCTTGGGAGCCTTAGGGCCTACCACAAAATCAGGTCCTCCAAGGAAGTAAAAATGGAGGGTGTGATCCTCAAACATGAAGATAGAATAAAAGAGTTCTCTTATCTTCTTTGCTGCCTGAGGAGGATCGATCTTGAAGAGGTCATCGAGGCATTTTGTAGAGGCCATGTGATGGGCAGTTGGACAAACCCCGCATATCCTTTCAGTTATTCTTGGCATATCCTCAGCAGGGCGCCCTACGACAAACTTCTCAAACCCCCTTAATTCGGGCACCTGGAGGTAGGCATTTTCCACATTTCCCTCATCGTTCAGAAATATCTCTATCTTCCCGTGTCCCTCAAGCCTGGTAATAGGATCTATTGTGATCCTTCGGGTCATTCTTATATCTTCCTTTCTCTCTTCCTTGGGATTAACGCCTTAGGAAGACTGAACCTATAGAAGGTTCCGGCAGGGTCTGCGATAGTATCCACGATCCTTTTTATCTCATCTTCATCTTGCGAGTCGATAAGGGAGGAAATAGCAGAGAGGGCCTTTGCACCCATATCCATAGCTTTTTCGGTGGGACCAAAGCATCCCTCGCAGGGCATGTTCCCCTCTATGCACCTTGACCCACACCCGTCCCTTGTGGCTGGTCCCAAACATATGAGGCCCTGATCCAGGAAACACTTTGCCTGGTCTATTATCACCTCATGGGGTCTAAAAAACTTCTTTATTCTGAGTTTCTCTGGCTTGCTCTCGTTCCTCTTGCACGATGCGCATAGGGAATTCGATGGGGCAAGAACAGAACCCTTGGGAGGGAGTTTGCCTTCAAGGATGGCCGTTAATGCGTTTGTGATAATGTCCTTGGATGGGGCACAACCGGGGAGATAGTAATCCACCTCTATCACCTGGTCAAGGGCATAGACCCTATCATAGAACTTGGGGATGGTGAGAATTCCCTCCTTCACTTCGGTCTCCACCTGGGGAAGGATGCCTTGAGGGTTAGAAGTGGAAAGGGAAGTGAGGTATACTGTTTCCAGGATCTCCTTTTTCTCAAAAAAGTTGGCAAGCCCAGGAATCCCCCCCAGATGGGCACAGGCACCAAAGGCCACAATCAGCCCTGACTTTTTCCTCAAGAGTTTTGCCATCTCTTCCTGTTCCGAAAGCCTCACCGCCCCACTGATGAAGGTAACGGCTATAGAGCCATCGGGCATAGCCTCCACATCCTTTGTCTTGAAGTCCATTGCTACTGGCCAGAAGACTATATCCACAGCCTCAATTACCTTGAGGATATCCTCAGCAAGGTCTACGATAGCTTCGTCGCAACCCCCACAGGAGGAACACCAATAAAAAGCCACCTTTGGTTTACTCATCCAATCTTCCTTCCCTGCTGAAAGGTCCCAATGCCTTAACCTTAGCTACCAAATCTTTAACCAAGGTAGCATATCGCGCCCCTTCAGCGGCAGAGACCCACTCAAGACACACTCTCTCTTCCTCTATACCAAGTTGCTTCAGCATCTTCTTCAATAAAGGGATGCGCCTTGCTGTTTTATAGTTTCCCTCCATATAATGGCAATCACCTGGATGGCAGCCACAGATGAGCACCCCATCTGCCCCAGAGGCAAAAGCCTTGAGGACAAAGGTGGGGTCCACACGGCCGCTACACATCACCCTTATTGGCCTTACATTGGGAGGATATTTTATCCTTGAGGTACCTGCAAGATCAGCCCCCGCATAGGAGCACCAATTACAAAGAAAGGCTACAATCTTCGGCTCAAAGCTCATAAAACTACAGCCTCTATCTGGGCCATGATTTCCTCTGTAGTGAAATGCCTGGCTACGATTACGCCGGAGGGACAGGCAGCGGCACAGGTGCCGCAACCCTTACACAAGGCTTCATTTATAAAAGAAACCCCTTTCTCTGCATTAAAAGAGATAGCATCATAAGGGCAAAGCGGTATACAGGTCTTGCAGCCAGAACAAAACTCTTCATCAATGACAGAGATGGCTGCCTCAATCGCCACCGTGCCCTTCGCAATCAGGGTAAGGGACCTGGCTGCTGCTGCAGAGGCCTGGGCTACCGTGTCCGGGATGTCCTTAGGCCCCTGGCAACATCCTGCAAGAAAAATCCCATCGCTTGCTGTGTCAACTGGACGTAACTTAGGGTGAGCCTCAAGGAAAAACTTATCAGAAGACTGCGAGAGTTTCAACAGCTGTGTAACTGCAGCGCTGTCACTTCTTGGAACCATGCCCACGGCGAGAACGACAAGGTCTGCTTCCACCTCAACAGGTTGGCCCAGCAGGGTGTCCTCTGCCCTCACGATGAGCCGATCTTTCCGCTTGAAGACCTCAGCGACATTCCCCCGCTTGTATGTGACCCCTTCCTGTTTTACCCGGTCGTAAAACTCTTCAAACCCTTTCCCGAACGCCCTCACATCCATATAAAATATCGTGACGTTGGCCCCCGGTATTTTCTCACGTACTATGTGGGCCTGCTTTGCCGTATACATGCAACAGACCCTTGAGCAGTATTCATTCCCGACAGCTTTATCTCTCGACCCCACACACTGGACGAAAACCACATCCTTCGGTTTTTTTCCATGAATCAGGAGTTCGCCCAGGTTCGGACCGGAGGCAGAAGACAGGCGTTCAAATTCCAGGCCGGTGATCACGTTGGGATACAGCCCGTACCCCAGTTCGGGCTTCAGGGTTGGGTCAAAGGTGTCAAACCCGGTAGCAACAATGATGGTGCCCACTTCAACCTGGATCAGTTGTTCTTTCTGCTTCAGGTTTATTGCCTTCAAGTCCTTGCAAACGGGCTCACACTGCTTACACTCTCTCCTCAAAGTGTAACGGCAGTGTTTGGGGTCAATCACAAACTTGGCAGGGACAGCTTGGGGAAAGGGGATATAGAGACACTTGATCTTGGAGAGATTCATGTTAAAAGGATCCGGCATTTCTACCGGACAGTAGGGTACGCATAGACCGCAGGCATTGCACTTCTCTTCGATAATGTACCGGGGCTTCTTCTTGATGGTTACTTTGAAGTTGCCTACGTACCCTTTCACGTCAACGACTTCAGAGTAGGAATGGAGCTCTATATTCGGGTGGTTACCCACGTCAGACATTTTGGGCGTCAGGATACACGCTGAACAATCGAGGGTGGGAAAGGTTTTATCAAGCTGCATCATGTGCCCGCCGATACTCGGTTCCTTTTCCACCAAATAGACTTTAAAACCTGAATCCGCGATATCAAGGGCTGTCTGAATGCCCGCAATTCCACCACCTATGACAAGTGCAGCGGGTATTACGTCAATCTCCTTTTCTTCGAGAGGTTCAAGGAGGCTTGCTTTTGCCACAGCGGCAGAGACGAGTGCCTCAGCCTTCTGGGTTGCCATGACAGGATCGTCATGAACCCAGCTACAGTGCTCGCGGATATTGGCCATTTCGAGGCAGTAAGGGTTGATCCCAGCACTCCTTAGTACTTTGCGGAAGGTAGGTTCATGCATCCGGGGTGAGCACGATGCAACGACAATCCGATTGAGGCCAAACTCCTCAATATCTTTTTTAATTAGTTCCTGGCCTGGGTCAGAACAGAGATAAATGTAATTTCTTGCAATAGAAACGGGGGGAAGGTCTGATGAAAATTTGGTAAGTTTATCGACATCGACGGTAGAATTGATATTAACGCCACAGTGGCAGATGTAAACACCGGTCTTGATTTTCTCCATCTTCCTTCCTATTCGATCACTTGATTAACGATTTCCATGATATCCAGGATCTGGATCTTCTCCTCAAATCCACCACTCTTTACTGCGTCTTCAAGCGTCAAGAGGCAGAAGGGGCATGCCACTGCCAGGATATCTGCCCCCAGTTCCAGTGCTTCGTTCACCCGGATAGTGGCGGTTCGTTCTTTTGCCTCGAAGGCTTCAATCCACATCCTTCCGCCGCCCCCTTCGCAGCAGAGTGCCCTTTCCCGGGCCCTATCCATTTCGATAAAGGTGAGGCCTGGGATGCTCTTAAGGATGGCTCTCGGTTCTTCGAAGATCTGGTTCTGCTTCCCCAGGAAGCAGGGATCGTGGTACGTAACCTTCTTCTCAAATTTCTTTGAGAATTTGAGTTTTTTCTTCTTGATGAGATCAGAGACTACCTGGGTATAGTGCTTTACGTCAATCGCAAGCTCCTTGTACTCATTCTTAAATGTGTTGTAGCAGTGAGGGGAGGTGGTTATGATCTGCTTGATGGGAAACTGGCCGAACATTCCAAGGTTCATCTCCTTCAGGGCATCAAAGGACCAGATATCTCCCATGCGGCGGATTTCATTCCCGCAGCAGACTTCATTATTCCCCAGGGTCCCAAAGTTTACCCCTGCCTTCTGGAACGTTTTCGTCAGAGCCCGGGCTATCTTTTGCAGCCTGGGGTCAAAAGCCGTCGTGCAGCATACATAGTAGAGAATCTCTGCATCTGCAATACTCTTTATGCCCAGCCCTTCCGCCCACTCAGATCTCTTTTCCTGCCCGATGTTCCATGGATTTCCACGGACTGAGATGCTTTTCAAGACATCACGTACCTTAGGGGGTAAATGACCGTCCTCCACGAGAACACTCCGCATGCTGATGATGAGATCTGAAGGATCGACCTTCTTGGGACAGCGTTTAACGCAGGTAGTACAGGTGCTGCAATCCCATATCATTTCCTTCTGATACGCAATCTCCTCCCCCTTTGAATTGAGGGTCTCATAGAGAAGCCGCCTGATGTTAAAATGGGGGGATATGACTGAGATAGGACAGGAACCGGTACATTTTCCACACTGGATACAGGGGAATAAAGGCTCTCTCAGGATATTTGCTAATCGTTCTGACTCTGTTGACATATATACGGCTCCCCCCATTCCCGAAGGAAACAGAGGGGAAATCTGGAGCAAATTATCTCAAATACATTACATACCCAATAAATATATCGACGACTTTTTAATGTAAAATCAACCAAAAGTAAAGTGAAAAAATTTCATCTTGAGCACTTTTTATTGACTGCCGTTTTTGTATGCAGTATATTTTTTCTGCTGATCAGAACAGTATTCACGACAGAAAAACATTCTTTGCCCGGTAAAAGGCCAACCCGGATGCTTAGACACCAGCAAGCTATAGTGTACCATATTATTCAGTCAGGGGCAACTCACTGTCAGTTCATCCCCGCTCAGCTTCTCATGCCTGAAGAGCGGATAAGGAGTTACTGTTATCAGAATATCTGCGGAAATTATCATAAACACTTAACCTGCCCCCCGCATACCGGTACGATCGCAGAAATAATGGAGAAGCTCAAGCCATTCCGCACAGGAATCCTGATCCAGTATTCCGAGCATATCGATGTCCGGAATGATCCGGAGGGCTTGAAGAGGACAAAACTCAATCTCCACCGCATCGTACTTGAGACAGAACGGTACCTGAAAGAAGAAATGAAGTATGAACACCTATGGGGTATGATCGGTGGCCGGTGCGACCTGTGCGATGAATGTGCCGGCTTCAGCGGTAATCCGTGTGCTCATCCTGATACGGCAAGGGTTTCCATGGAAGCGGTAGCGATAGACGTGGTGAGCCTGCTGAAGAGGTTACACCTGGACGCTGAATTCCATGATGACATGATAACCTGGACTGGCATTGTCCTCACCGATGAGGAAATCCGCTGATAAGAAATAAATTGACTTGATTACTCTGCAAAAAGCAGATAGAAAGAATAGGTTGAAAACTGAGAGGGAGAATGCTCTATGCACAAAGGAATCATAAAGCCAGCGTATATGATACTCATGGTAAGCCTGCTTTTTGGCTGTTCTACGATTGAGATCCGTTCTCCTATCGTATTAAAGAAACCAAAGCCGGAAGAGCCACCTGTTTCATCCCAAACAGCAACTGTTGCTACCGCCCCCAGAGACTCTGCCATGGGGGAACAAACACCGGCAGTCCCCTCCCCATCCCCTCAGAGCAGAGAAGGAGCGGCGATAGAAGAACCTGCTCCCGCAACACCCGGCATCACTGAAAAAACCCCCTCTCAGGAATATGCGAGCGCTATTACCTCCCCTGCCAGCATTCCTGTACTTTCACAGCAGGACCTAACAGACTACAGATTCTCGGTCCTGGGAAGGGTTGAGGCAAACAGTCCCTCAAAGGAGGGGTTTACCCAGGAAAAAGCGCTCCAGAATCTTAAGGTAGAGGCATACAAACGGTATGGCAACCTCGCACAGGGGATAATCAACGTTGATTACAAGCGAGGGGGTACACCGCTCTTGGCTAAGAAAGACCTGTATGCAGGAGTCTCCGCTGACGTAATAACACTGGTTAAAAAGGGAACCCCCGAGCAAGAAGGAGCAGGAACAACCCCAACCGTTCCCAGTACACCCGGAGGCATATCGACTCAGCAAACAGCAGAAGACATCCCTGCACTTGCACAGATCTCCCTTCTTCCATCAGACGACCTGTTCCGTCGCACCTTCAAGATCCTCGGAACCGTCAGTATATATGACGAATCGAAAAAAGGGTTCACTGAGGAACAGGCCATCAGAGGGCTAAAAATTGAAGCCTTCAGACTGTATGGTGTTCAGGCCAAGGCACTCACCAGAATTAAACTCATTAAAGAGTCGCCGGTATTCTACTATAAAAAAACTCAGTCCAATAAATCTCCCGGAGAATCAACGGCATTCTTCAAGGCCTCAGCGGAAGTGGTTACCTGGCCCTCAAATTAACTGAGAGACTAACCCTTCAAACAGGCTTCACAGGCGGAGGTCCTGACTTAATACAAACGCATTAAATGCTATTACATTGTCATTGCGAGCGACCAACGGGAGCGTGCCTGCACGCCGAAGTGCTGCGTTTCAGCACGCAGGCGTGGCAATCTCACCTCATAAACAAGAGATTGCTTCGTCGTTTCACTCCTCGCAATGACGCTTTACTTAATGCGTTCGTATTAGTCCAACCGGGAAGCTTACAGTCTGACCAGGACTATCCCTCCAATTATCCCGAAACAACGCTTCGCCCCCTGCAAAGAGGCTTAAAGAATCTCACTGATAAGACCGATAGTTAGAATATTCATCAACCGTGAAGAACGGGTGAGACAGAAAAAGTGCGTTGTAAGGCAGAGATATCGGATGTGTTATAACTGAAGGGCTGAAGGGAATATCATGATGCAGAACAGAGACATGAAAGAAGCACCGGTGGTGCTGGTCATTGACGATGACAATGCAGTAAGAGAAATCTCCCGCGACCTGCTGGAAGAGTCTGATTTTGTGGTCGAAGAAGCCCGTGATGGAGTAGAAGGGCTCTCTGTATTTAACCGCGTGAAACCGGACCTCGTGCTGCTGGATGTTATGATGCCGGGAATGGATGGCTTTACGGTCTGCAGAGAACTCCGCAAGCTTCCTGGTGGTGAACGGACGCCAGTCCTCATGGCAACCGGACTGGATGACCTTGAATCGATTAACCGGTCATACGAAGCGGGTGCCACGGACTTTATCACCAAGCCCATCAACTGGACAATCCTGGCTCACCGCATCCGGTACATGTTACGGGCAAGCAGGACCCTTGGCGAACTGCATAAAAGTGAGGGGAAAAATAAAGCCCTCCTCAATGCGATACCGGATTTAATGTTTCACATCAACAGTGATGGCACCATCCTGGACTTCAAGGCAGCAAAAGACTTTGATACCGTATTTCCCATCAGCGGATTATCAGGGAAGAAGCTCTATGAATTGCTGCCTGAAGAAGTAATTCCCAAAGCCATCCATTACATTGAGCGGGCACTGCAAACTGGCGAGACCCAGATCTTTGAGTACCAGTTCCATTTCCATGACACAACCTATACTCATGAAGCCCGCATCGTGGTGAGCGGAGAAGATGAAGTCCTTGCAATCGTCCGTGATATCACCGAGCACAAGCGGGCAGAAGAACAGATCATCTATTTGGCATACCACGATACACTCACCGGCCTGCCGAACCGTCACTCCTTTAAAAACCAGCTCACTCAGGCATTAACTCAAGCCAAACGGTATGATCGACCGTTAGCAGCGCTGAACCTGGGCCTCGACCGTTTCAAGCAAATCAATGAGACTCTCGGCCACACGGTGGGTGATCTGTTGCTGAAAGCCGTTACTGAACGGCTTGAAAATTGCGTGCGGAAAAGTGACGTCATTGCTCGTTTCAGCAATGAGCACATAATAAACACCGTGGCCCGCTTAGGCAGTGATGAATTCATCATATTACTGACCGAGATTGAGGATGCCCAGGATGCTGCCAAAGTTGCCCAGCGCATCCTCGAGGTCTTTTCCCATCCGTTCATCCTGGATTACCATGAGGTGTTTATCACCGCCAGTATCGGCATTACCGTGTATCCCTACGATGGCGAAGACGTGGATACCGTGCTCAAGAATGCCGGTACGGCAATGTACCACGCAAAGGATCAGGGGAGAAACAATTACCAGTTTTACAACCAGGCCATGAATGCCACCTCCTTAGAAAAGCTTGTCCTCGAAAACAATCTCAGGAGGGCGCTCGAGCGCCAGCAGTTCCTGGTGTACTACCAACCGCAACTTGACCTCCGTACCGGCGCGATTATTGGCATGGAAGCCCTGATACGGTGGCAGCACCCGGAGAGGGGGTTAGTCCAACCGGCAGCATTTATATCGCTGGCTGAAGAGACCGGCCTTATTGTTCCCATCGGCGAATGGGTGCTCCGCACTGCCTGTGTCCAGAATAAAGCCTGGCAGGCGGCCGGGTTTCTTCCATTCCGTGTGACAGTAAACCTCTCGAGTTCAGAGTTCAGGCAGGAAACACTGATAAGGACTATTGGCCAGGCATTAGATGACGCTGGAATGGACCCCCGTTATCTGGAACTGGAACTTACGGAAAGCAACATCATGAAAGATGCGGAAACAACCATTACTATGCTGCATGAATTAAAGTCCATGGGGCTGCGGCTCTCGATAGACGATTTCGGTACCGGTTATTCCTCCCTGAGCTATCTGAAACGCTTTCCTTTTGATACGGTGAAGGTTGACCGGTCCTTTGTGAAGAATGTCACTACTGATTCCGATAATGCAGCCATCACCACGGCAATCATTGCCATGGCGCACAGCCTGAATTTTGAAGTCATTGCTGAAGGCGTGGAAACAAAACAAGAGCTTGCGTTTTTAAGTAAACACCAGTGCGACGGGATGCAGGGTTATCTCTTCAGCCCCCCTGTACCCCCGGAACAGGCTACCCAATTCCTGAAAGAAGGAAAGCACCTCTAACCTCTCTCGAGGATTTTTACCTCCACACCCATCCGCATATGCCCGCTGACAAAGGGTATGTTGCCTTCCGCCATACTTATACTGATAAGTCGGGTTGTGTATTTTGAAACAGTTTAGCTATCTATTGTTTTTTACCTCACTCGAAGCGGATGCTTTCCTAAAAATCCCTGTCCCTTTCCTCAATAACCTACCCTTTGAAGATGCTGTAAGGTGAACATGTCAGGTTTCATCTCTCCACCGAATTTGGGACTACCGAAAGCATTAGGGCCTCCATGAAGTCTCTGTACGTCCACGTAATTATAGCCCACCGGTGCTATTACCTGGTTTCCCTGAACGCTCTTGTAGACCCCTATCTGTGAATCTAAAAACCTCCATAGCTTTCCCTGCCTGTCCCATATCTCCTTGTAAAGACATTGATAGGTCTCGGTATCCAGGTACATTATTGACTTGCTGTAAACATATTCCTTGTCCTTATTGACAAACTCTAACAGGTAGACCTTGCACCTCTCTCTCAGCTGTCCGCTCCAGAAGGCCTGTCCTTTTTGCCTGGTGAAGTTTTCTTTGACCATATGCCGGCTGCCGATCACCTCTTTTGTCTCCAGGTACTTCCAGGTGTTCCGGTTGACATGGTTATAGTAACCCGTGTGGTCATCATAGTTTTCATCCGTGCCGTCGATGGTGTCACCTCTCGCGGTGGTAGTGAGTTTCCTCACCCGTCTGTACATGGCTATCCAGATATAGGCATCGTTTTCCTTCCTCGGGTCCATATGAAAAACGTCCAGGTGGTGGGTGCCGTACATGTCTGCCGGTTCAAGTATCTCCATGTAGAGTGCTTGGCGAATTCCCCTCTTATTCGGTTGAATCATCGGGGTGGGAGGCATGTCCGTTCTTCCTGAAAACATTATTACCCACTGGGGTTGATACGCCTTCCGCTCTCCCCCTGTCCTGGCGTTCACGCTCGGACCGTCTATATACCTGAACCAGTGGTCACCGTAGTTGAGAGAGTCATAGTTCCAGGCCATCTCCAGGCCGGTCTTTGCCTTGGGAAAGGGAAAACCGGCACCTGTCTCACCTTTCTCATAACCCTCCAGAAACTCATTGGGATAAACCTCTCCCCAGGGGGTCTTGAACCCGTTCGGTGAAAATTTAATATTTGGGGAATACTTCTTCGTTGCCTCCGCAACCGTTTTGCTCTGGGGGACAAACTGGTAGGGAACAATCTCAAACCAGAGCTCTTTCGCTCCCCATCGCGCCGGTTCCTTCATCATGGTTACCAGGGTATCAGGCAAAAGGTTTTTCACCTGATCCACGTTAGCAGCGTTTACCTTTTTGCCCACCCAGGTCTTTTCCCACTCCCTTACCTTGGCAAGTTCGCTCTCATTGAAGCAGGGTGGAAAAACTTCCTCCGTCGTCTGACTGAGAACGGGAAGGGCTGACAGGAAAAAAACGGCCAGGGAAAGAGGCAGAGCACAATAGACAAATCGTTTCAACAAACATTTCATCGTTTACCTCCTTAATCAATTACCACTCATATTTCAGACGGAAATAGAAACAGTCTTTGTCAAGGCTGTTGAACTCACGAGAAGACGGATGCCACGATGTATAGGAATAAAAAAACATGGAGCCCGCCTCGTATCTCCAGTGGTCACCCGGGGCATAGACAGCAGAGAGGACATTATAACCGTAGCCGCTGGTGTCGTAGAGGGACTTCCAGACTGTGGTAAGCTCCTGCTTGAACCAGTAGGTCATAAGCTGGATAGTTAAGGAAGTGGTGTTCCTGTCTCCCTTTCCCCTGCCTGAGATGACGAGTTCCCGCTGGTGTCTCAGGATCCAGTCCTGAAAAACCTGGAAGGTGAGGTCAATCTTCCGCGCATCGTTATACTTCATCAGCCACGGCCACAGGATGGGACGGTCAATGGCAATGCCGTAGCCCACGGCATCCCTCTGTACAACCTTGTCTTGGAGAACCTGATCAATGTCCCCGGCTTTTGGATCCCACAAATTGTAATGCTTCCCGATCTGATAGCTGACCTCACCCCTGAGTATTCCTTTGACCCAGCGCTCCTCGGCATACTGAAAGGAACCGCCTACGTATCTGGTTCTCTCGTATGTGAAGTATCTATCGAATCTTCTGTCCGTCTTCCCAAAGCCGAAAAATCTCGTGGCCGCATTATTTAACCGGTCAGGTATAGCCGTACCGATAAAATCAACAGAATCAAAATACTGGAGGGTCCAGTCAACACCTTTGGTATACCCTCTCAGGCGCATACCCCATTGATAATATCTGAGGCTGCGGAGGCGCTTGGGCGCATCGTGTTTCCAGTTGTCCTGCAGCCAGGTAACCCAGTGGTTAGCAACGCTTGACGGCATATCTTCATTAAACAAACCCGATCCCCAGTTCGACCCTGAAACAGGGATCCGCATCAGCTGATGGTCTCCGGGGATAAAGATTGTCTCGAAGAGCAATTCTCCCGGGAGCTCGCTCTTGTAAAAGGTGCGGAGCATCCACAGCCCGATTTTCAGGTCCTCAAAGGGAGAGATTCCCGGAAAGCTGTAACGGAGGTCCATGGGGTTTATCACGTCGGTCGTCCTCTTCAGCTCGGTCTCACCCCAGGTAATAATCTGCTTCCCCAGTCGAAAATTCCATGGCCCTTTCACGACGTCAACGAACAGCTCATTCACCGGATCATCGTGTCGATATCTCGGGTACTCGTACTGATTCCGGTTGCCAGCAGGCAGGGCTTCATGCATCTGCCGGTCAAGGACGGTCATGGCTTCAAAGTAGTACCTGAATATTGACTGGATATTGATGGTAAGATCATCCTGATTCACCACGGTAAACATGGGCTCAACACGGATAGTATTGAGCATCATCCCTACATTGGAATTATGCCACTGCGTCTCCTGGCCGGGGATATGGGTCCTCACGATCCAGAAGGTATCAATGCTCCCTTTGAGCATGAGCCTTCCGTCCATGAGCGAGACATATGCCTTTGCCTCCTTCCCCCAGGGGAGGGCCACGATGAACAGGATGAAGGCCAACACCCTTGCTAACCACATGATGCTTTTATTCACGCTATTACCCCCTTTCTTTGGAAAAGGTTAAAATGATGATGTGGACCATCCTTCCAACTCTCAGATAAAAATATAAATCTTTCGAATTATGGGTGTAAGAAAAAGTGTCCCCCTCTTGACCTTCTTTTCCTTAAGCAGCTCGCAGTAAAACTTCAATTGAAGGGGCTTGTGAGTTAGCTTTATAAAGTGCGGGGAAAGCTCAGCAGTAAGGGGAGAAGAGCTTATCAGTTTCTTTGGTACAATGCGTGGTGGAAAAGTGCCCCTTTCACATTTTAAAGCTGTTTTATTGGCTTTTGAGAGGAATGTCAAGTCTTTTTTTTGAGCCTTTTGAGACCTCTGAAAAACAGAGTCCCTCGTTGCTCAACAACATTTTTTCGACAATTCTAAATCTCGCTTCACTGCAAATTCGAAACTCGCTTTCGCTCAGACAGCCGAATTTGCAGCCGTTTCGCTCAATAAGAATTGTTACCGAAAAAATCTTCAATTCGCACTCGGAACCCTGTTTTCGATTTCTTCATAGATCTCTGTTTTGACAGCCTTTTGTTTTGAGTAGTGCCTGGAGCCGGAATCAAACCGGCACAGTGCCAAGTACAGGGGGATTTGAGGCGCTTCTCTCCTGAAATAAAACCCAAAATTTTTCTTGCAGTTTCCGCTGGAAATGCTACAAATGCACATATCCTTACGACGGGATACAAGAGAACTGAATAGCAAATGCCCGGTCCAATGCTGATAAAATAACTACTATTAATCTTGAAACTGGGAGAAAGATAAGGAGGGAAAATCAATATGACATCTTCTACTCTCATGGCAATTGTGTCTATGTGGATTCTGATGACTCTTTGGCTTGTCCTTGTCGCTACCGCTGCTGTTCTGGCATTTAAAAAATGGCAAAAGACATACGATTTCTTGAAGAAACAAATGTTTTATATATGGCTGGGTGGTACTTTTGTATTCACCGGTGATTTACTCCACACCATCGGATATACGATCAGTGCTTATAATGGCAGCCCGACAGGGCTCTTAGAACTATTTGGAAGACCTTTTGAATCCCGGACCTTCTCCCTGTTTTTTGACGGGTTAGTGTTTATGGTCTATTACATGCTATGGGCGTTTTTCATCGTTGCCCGATATCAACAGGGGCAATTTAATAATCGAGATAAAACAACTGTTGGTCTGGCTATAGGGGCTATTATTCTTATGCTCCCCGGAGCTGTTCCTAATGCCTTTGGAATCTATACCCTGCAATATGATATTGCAATTTGGGCCCCTCACATCATCCTTTTCCTCATCTTTGGTTTGATGACGGTAGGGAAATTGACTCGCTGTTCCACGCATGCCCTGGCACAAGCATCAGACGGTTTAATAAAAACCCAGGAACGGGCATTGCGTACTATTGGAATCAGCCTGCTTTTCTCATTTCTTTTCTTTATCCTCACGTTAGCCCTTCTTCCCTTCAATGAGATGTCCGGACTTTTCATGATCCCCAAAACGTTCGCCTACATGGTTGCTTTCACTTATTTAATTAAAGGTGTAATTCTACCCATCCCGACAGCTCAAGCGAATGCAAAGTGACAGTTTTATCCAAGAAAGATTTTAAGGAGAATGTGCGATGGAAATTCATGAATTAACGGAAGCTGAAAGGGAACAGATGCTTGAACAGGCGTTCAGTAAGATGAAGATAGAGAGGAAGCATCTCTCCAAGGAAGAGCTGGAGAAGGAGATCATAGACTATCTCGGTAAGAAACAAGCATGTTCTTTGGCAACGTGTGGGAAGGATGGAGTACCGAGGATTTCAGTAGTAGACTATGTAAATGATGGTCTTACTATCTATGTTTTCAGTGAGGGTGGTAATAAATTTAAAAACCTTAAAGAGAACAACAAAGTGGCAATCGGGATCGGGACATCTGCCCAGACTTTCAGGTCTGTGAGAGGTATGAACCTATGGGGCATTGTTGAGGTCTTTACTGAGGACACTCCGGAGTTTGCCCATGGCATGAAACTTTTCAGTCACATTATAAAGGATATGGAGAAGGAAATGGGTACCCCTATCGAAATACCCAAAGGAATGCTGAGGATGATCCGGGTTACTCCCACGAAGATAATCTACTGTCACAACAATAAAGGGATTGCCAATGCCCATTGGGAGACAAGATAAGCACTATAAAGTAAAGTACCAGGCCTAACTTTTGACTGAGATTTGGTGCCTGGAGCCGGAATCGAACTGGCACAGTGCTGAACACCCAGGGATTTATTGGCAAACAATTCAGTTGTTCTTAAGGCCGTTTTCGCATCTGCCACCAGGTAAAGAAGACCACGCCCAACGAATCAATCGCAACATCACGTGGACTTCCAACTCGTTGAGAGACAAAGGTTTGATGATATTCATCAGATACGGCAAAAAGAATTGTAAAAATAAAAGCACAGAGAAGGGCTTTTCTCTTTGACAAACCATAATTTTTAAAGGCGCGGACCACCCATAAAAATAAAATGGCAAACACAACAACATGAGCGCCCTTGCGCAAAACAAGATCGTAGAGCCAGGGTAATCCTGATGATAATCCCGGCTGAGCTGAAAGATAAAAAATAAAACCAGCCCACAAAATTACCGGCAGCCAATACTTTAAAAATTTAAGCATCCTGGGTTTAAGAAATTTACTGTTATAAACGGCACAAAGCCTGTTAACTCCCCCAGTGCTCTTGCCAGTATTCATATTCGTAGGGCCAGCTATCCTTTTCCTGCGCAACCAACCATCGCATCATCTCGAAGCACTGCTCACGCTCGGCTTCCTGATCGGGGAACCGCATCCGGTTGCTTATTGCGGCAGCAAGCCTGCGCCCCAGACTGGCTGCCTCCTTCAGTGCCTGTGCTTTCTCCTCGGGATCTCTGAGCTGCACCTCCATCGCGGTGATGCTACCCACCTTCCAGCATCCGCTGTTGCCAATGACGTGCATCAGGTATTCCTCGACCTGCTGATAGAGCGGGCCCCCGGATGTTAAAACAGCGGCGCCGTACTTGCCCGCCAGCATCTGACAGTGGAACATGCTGAAGCTGCGGTCAAGCAGGGCTTTCAACTGGGCGCTGACATTGTAAATATAGTTGGGAGTGGCAAGCACCATGCCATCCGCTTCAAGCAGGGCGGCTTTTATCTTTGGATAGTCATCCTCGATCGCACAGGTGCCGATCCTCTGGCATACCCTGCAGCTCCTGCAGGGCTTGACCGTAAGCTCTCCCAACAGAAATACCTGCACATCTGCGCCTGCCTCTCGGGCACCGTCCAGCAGCGCCGTCAAGACTTGGCCGGTATTGCCTGATGATCCGTTCGGGCTGGCGTTAATGCCTATGATCTTCATACCTCATCCTCCCTTTCGATCACATGATGTTTGAAGTGTAGCTGGTCTTCCCCAATTGTACCACTCTGAAAATGAGCGTAAAGGTGAATTTTACAAGGCAGGTTTCTGAAATGGCCTCAGCTTCTTTCATGAGAAGTGGTGCCTGGAGCCGGAATCGAACCGGCACAGTGCTAAGCACCGAGGGATTTTAAGTCCCTTGCGTCTACCAATTCCGCCATCCAGGCACGCTAACTCCCTGTTCCAAAAATCTTCTGGAATATGCTGGGTTTCTTGCCGACCCGGAAGAGGTCTTCATTCTTCTCCATATGTTCAAGAAAATGTCTGGTGACATCCCTCTCCACCAATTCTGATGCAATTCTGACAGCATTCTTTATGGCAGTGGAAGAAGAACGGCCATGACTGATGATTACTGTTCCATCTACCCCCAGG
>Ga0315284_10005014_pt1 | contig 18814 bp, 10 predicted proteins | sample YL17G09_16_MG_FD_203696 | JGI IMG/M metagenome (GOLD analysis project Ga0315284, IMG submission 203696) | Sediment microbial communities from Yellowstone Lake, YNP, Wyoming, USA - YL17G09_16 | ecosystem: Environmental > Aquatic > Freshwater > Lake > Sediment | place: USA: Wyoming | collected... | reverse complement strand
ACCCGCTTTCAGATATTGGTATCACCACCGATCTGAATTTTGTTGAAGGATTCCTGATGTCTGTGAAGAATAAGGGACCTCAGGAAATCTACCTGAGAGAATGCGCATGTCCTCATACATGGGAAGCTCGCGGCTATACACCAATGGCACAGCGAAATAATTTTGATCTGAAAGATCTTAGTTCCAAAAATTTCTGGGATTTGGGGAAAGATGATCTTATTTTCAAAAAAGTTGATGGAATTGTCTTCAAAGAGATTGGTTTCATGGCTCCTATGAATGCTCCAGGCACATTTCTTATAAACATTGCAAAATTTAAATCCCACCAGATGGGAATTACTGCCTCTATAAAAAACCTCCAGGGAATCACAGCCAGAGAATTTCACCAGTTTTGCGGAGGTCATTTTAATATTTTCAAAACCTATGATAAACGTTACCATCCTTTCTTCCAGCCCGATTACATGGAAAAAGTTATCGAACTTCAGAAAAAACATGCGTTGGCTGGCATTCCACGCTGGAACAGCCGAATGGAAAGACCTCCATATGGCGGAGGTCTTTTTATGGAACAATGGGTTCAGAGAATGTTAGATTCTTTCAGTGTTACACCAACCGGAATAAATATAGTAGAAGGCATATACGGTCACGATGGTGACGGTTTTTCAGGCGGACCACATGCAGGAAAGCCTATGGATTTTATGAGTAATAACATCATATTCGGGAAAGATGCTTTCAGGGTAGATATTATCACGCACTGGATAGCTGGTCATGAACCGGGTAATTTTGGCCTGTTCCATATAGGCATTGAACGTGGTCTTTCAAATGTTCTTGACCCCTTCGATATTCCTGTTTATATTTGGGAGAACGGCCAGGCAAAACTGATAAAACTGGATTCTTTAAAACGGACACCTCTCCTTACCTTGTATCTCCGGAGAAATTATGACGGATTAAACGAAGATAAATATCATCTTTGCGATGAACCTTTCGACTATACTTCATGGAAAAAAGGCAGGCTTACACGGACTGAATCTCCTTCTATCCGGGCACTTGGTATGGATTCGGTTGACAGAGTGGTACTAGAGGTTTCGGTTCCTGAAAAGGGTGATGTTTATGTGGATATCCTGAACCGTAATGGTGAAGTTGTTTGGCGTCTCGAAGCCGACGGACTGGAACCAGGAAAACATGAATTGGTATGGGATGGATTCTCACAACCAGGGCTTTACAACATGTATGTAAAAGGCATGGGCTGGGACGCCGAACGGCAAATGGTTATATATTCATAAAGAAGCTTTTATCAGCTCCTCCCGGATACGGTTTGCTACGATTTTTTCCTGACCTGGTTTTAACATGAAAACAGTAATGACAATGCTATTATCGTTACCACCTCTCACCTCGATGGAAGGATTACCCATTCGCAATCTTTCCTGAAATTCATCCCTCGTCACTTTTACTTTGTTGATATCCCAGGATAAATTCAGTGTAGGTGTATGGTTTGCAATTGGAGGAATTGTGACTTCGGCAGTAACCCCATTAACTCTCCTTGCAGCGTTTTCAATTAAAGAAATCCTTTCTTCCCAGATCTTCCATTCCTTCTCATGATCCTGATTAATGTACCTATCCAGAGCCACGTACATACCAAAAATCTCTTCTTTATTTACTTTCATTCCACGACCGATATTGTCTCCCCGTGGAGGTGCATTTAAACGGGCAGCAGCAATAAGATCCTTCCTTCCCATAAGTATCCCGGCACTTTGCGGACCCCGCAAGCCTTTACCTCCGGAAATGCATACCAGATCAAATCCCATATCATTATATCTCCAAAGATTCTGAACGGGTGGAACATCCGCAGCCATGTCAATCATCGTAGGTATATTATGTTTTTTACCCAAAGCTACCCATTCTTCATGCTGAATCTTACCATTCAGGGCGGCATAATTCAGGAACCACATCATGGCAGTTTTTTCATTGATAGCATTCTCCAATTCCTGAGCCGTTTCAATTTCAACCATCTTTACCCCAGTATTGGTAAGTGCATGAACATATCCTTCATTATGGCTTTTCTGCACAATTACTTCTGATTTCATTCCTTCGAGTTTGGGCAATTGTGCAACCTTTTTAGTATCCATGCCTGTAAGCACTCCTGCAGTACCCAGAACCAGGGCTGACCAACAACCGGCAGTTACGGTAGCTGCTTCAGCATGACACATAGCTGCAATTTTTTCACCAACTTTATCCTGTACTTCGTCCAGAAGAACAAATTCCCGGGATGTCGAAACAATGGCTTCTACAACCTCATCAGGCATCAAAGAGGCTGTCATAAATGTATAAGTGCCGGCAGCATTAATGAACTTCCGCAATCCCAGCTCTTTAAACAAGTCACGCTTAGGAGCTGAAGAAGTCGCAGGAGCAGATATTGTATAATCAAGTGGAAAAGAACTTCCAATAACTACTCCTGCTACCGGCAGAATAGATATACTTTTAATAACCTCTCTGCGTTTCATGTCAATTATTTTTGGATTTATATTTATTAGAAAAATATTTGATCCTAAATATAAGCAATACAATCCATTTCAACCAGGGAATCTCCTGGCACTCCGCCTTTAGCTACAGCAACAGTAGTGCGAACGGGAGGCTGGTTGCCAAAATGGCCTTTATATGCCTCATTCATACCCTGGTAATCTGCAATGTCATTAAGATAAACATTTACTTTCAATACTTTTTCCATTGAAGAGCCGGCTTTTATAAGCTCATCCTCAAGAGCCTTAAGAACAATTTCAGTATGAGCTTTGATTTCAAATGGTGCAACATGTGCGCCTTTCCCGGCTACAAAAATGAGATTTCCAAACTTGGTGCAGCCCGAAAATAAAGGAGCATTCTGAAAGTTGGTAACATTCATTGCTTCCTTTTCTTTCGAAAAACCATTTTTTGCATTAGCTGCTAATCCAAGTCCAGTCAGACCTACAGCAGAGGCAAACATTTTTTTAAGAACGGAACGTCTTCCTGTTTTCATGATAAATAGATTTAATTAAAAACTTTAAATAAAATTGAAAGTTATTTACTATATTAATTCGTTAAGAACTCATGACTAATATATTGTGTTAAGCTTGTCATTTATTGTACTTATACACTTTAATTGACAGGTTTCCTGCCATAAAGAGTCACAGGTTCTGCAATACCATTTAAGTCATAAACAATCTTTCCGGCTCTTATTGTCATTTCACATTCAAGCTTTTTATCAGCTTCTATTTTATAGCCGGTATAATCAAACAAGCCAAACTTGCCCTTTCTGACGTTTAGTACAGCTATATCGGCTTCTGATCCCAGCGAAAGAGTGCCCAGTTCCTCCCGCTTTATAACCTGAGCAGGGGTCCATGTGCTTGCTTTAATAACACTTTGGAGATCCATTCCCATGGCCAGAAATTTAGACATTGTAGTAAGCATATCTTTCATGGCGCCATTCATACTGCCAATATGGAGATCAGTACTGATCGTTTGCGGATAAAGTCCGCTTTTAATTGCCGGGATACCTTGCGAAAAAGCAAAGCTGATACCGCCATAACCAACATCGAAAATTATACCTCTTTTAACTGCTTCCCGCACAAAAGGCTTTACACTACTTGTCTGAGGATCAACAATTGACTCTCTGCTTTTTCCCAGCTGAGCAAAACAATGTGTGAAAATATCTCCGGGACGAAGATGCTGCATAAAAAGCTCCTCAATGGAAAGCGGAGGATTACTCCCTCCAAAATCGATCATTACAGGAATATTTGTCAGTTTCCCTGCTTCAACGGATCTGTCAACTGGCGTCCAGTCAGGACCTTCAAAATGTGCCAGTTTAATCCCGACAATATCACTTTTGTTATCTAAAGCAAATTTAGCAGTTACCTGAGGATCCATATCTTTGAGATTCTGCTCAAAAGGATTCCCTCTCATACCTTCACCCACGATATTCAGAAATGCCAGCACCCTGGTCTGAGATCTGTCAATTGTTTGCCTTTTGAATGCAGGGAATGTTCGCCATCCGGCACATCCGGCATCTACAACCGTGGTAACACCCACCCGGAAGGTAAATCCATCAGGTACTACTGAACTCGGACCATTCATATATTGCTGATCAAGATTGGTCCCATTAAAAACATGCACGTGTATATCAATAAGACCGGGTGTAACATACAAGCCTTCAGCATTAACAACCTGGATACCTTCCTTAGCATCAATATTTTTTGCAATCACCGAAATCCTGCCATCTTTAACAGCAATATCCATTACATCGTTGATGTTGTTTTTGGGATCAATAACATGACCACCCTTAATTACAATACTATATGTTTGCGCTTTTATTAAACCTGTCATCAGAAATCCGATAAACAGCAGCAAAAGAGATATTTTTTTCATTGTTATGGTTTTATTTTCTTTGCATTTCCCATTCACGGCCTGGTATATCTACACGGAAACATTCAAGGTTACCCTGATCCTGAAGTGTAACGTACATTGTCCGTCCGTCATTTCCACCAAACGCAACATTGGTAGGTCTTTTACCAGATAAAGGTATCTCGCGGATTATTTGACCCTGAGGTGAAACCACTACTACCGTACCTTTGCCAAATCTGGCTATATATAAGTTACCTTTAATATCACATCGCATTCCATCCATACCAAAGTCGCTGAATCCGACAAGCACGCGTTTATTGCTGATATTACCTTTTGGTGACAGGTCATAAGCCCATACCTTGTGTGAGGCATTCACATAAAGTGTTTTTTCATCCGGGCTCAGTTCAATGCCATTTGTAGTTCCGAGGCTATCTAGAAAAGTGACCTTCCTATCAGTATCAATACGCCAGATACGTCCTGTACCAGCCTTAAAATCAGGATCACTGGCATACAGCCGGTCTTTACTGTCGATAGCAATATCATTAGGCTGGTTCATCCGGGGTTCATGGGCAAAAATGGTCAGCATTTTTGTATTCATATCTACCTTAAGTATATTGTGGTTGGTATAATCTGCAATCAGCATATTACCCCGGCTGTTGAAACGTATACCATTTCCGATGCTCCCATCCGGCAATTCAATAAATATACTTGTTTTACCTCCGGGAGCAATTTGACCTATTGTACCCTGACGGGCCAGATTAACGGCATAAACTATTCCTGTTTTATCTACTGCAGGCCCTTCTACTCCGTTAGTAAAACTATTTACAGGTGTTAATACAGAAGATTTAAATAATTCAGAAGACAAAGAATTCTGAGCACTTGCTGCAAAGGAGAGTGCTGCATAAATCATTGAAAATATTAAAATACGGGACATCAACCTTAATATTGTTGTTTTAGTTTGATAAAGCGGTAAAGATTGATCATCGTTCCACAAATAACTCAACCCTAGCAACCTTTACTGTGATCGTTCTGGTTGATAACAAATATAATTATTTTCCTGAACCTCAGGCAAACATTGGATATTCCAGTTTCCAAAATCTGTTTCAATAATTTCCATCAGAGAGTTATGGCCTTTATTCCGGTCAATTCACAGAATGCTTTTAACTCTTCGTAAAGATGAGCTCCGTAGCCCAGGCATGCATATTCGTTATTCCATGATTGCAAGAGAATATCAATATCACAGTGAGCTTTAACAAAACCGTGGGGCCAGAAAGGAATACCGCATTCATTTTTCCTTTTTTCAAGTTGATCTGCAGACGGCTCAAAAATAGTGCAACGCGTAATTACCATCTCAAATTGCCCGTCATTTCTTCCAAGCCTCGCAAGCACACCTTCTCCAACCTTACAAACCAGTTTTATGGAGAGACCTCCTGCTTCGCCCTCGGTCGGGATTCCATGTTCTGCAAAGCCTGCCGGGCCAAGTTTACCAGCAAGAGAAGGCGGACAAGCACCATCACCAATGATCTTTATTTCATTGTTTGATTTATCAATATGCTGTAAGTCACCATAATAAACAGGTTCCTTGCTTAGATCTGTTAAACATTTAACAGTAAGTGCTGTATTGAAATCTCCCAGAGTTGAAGTGCCCATTCCATCTTCCAGCATCATGCTCTGTGCGAAACAGGTGGCACTATATTCATCACCAAGACCGGGGAAAGACTGGATAGTGTAGAAATCCCATTCATTCTTCTTAACAAGCTTCTTTAAAGCCAGGTAAAGCCGTATGGAACGTTCAGACTGGTCGTTAACAGGGATTGGTTCTGCAAATAGTTTCTGTATCCTGACTTTAGTATCTTCAATCTCTTCTTTAGAAATTTTCTTTGCAGTTTCAAGTAATTCTGAAGTATCCCGGGAATCGATATCCACGCCGAAGACTTTCATCCATTGTGATGGATCGGCTGCGCCGCAGGTCTGTCCCATGCCTCTTCCTCCAAATGTCCCTATCGTGCTCATATTCAACCTGTTTTTCATGGCACTTGCATTGCAGTAAGAGGTGATCTTTTCAATCTCTGCGGGGTCCTCATAACTGCCATAAACAAAACGGTGCTTTATTCCAATCTCTTTCAAAGCACCCTGCAATACTAATCCTCCTACGGGTCTCCATCCCTGGCTGCCCGGATTAGTCCAGATAAGAATACCCTTACCTGACATGGCAAAATCACGGATAGCACCAATCAGATGCGCCGCCCAGACCCATGTGCCGGAGAAGAGGACAACAGAATCAATCTCATTCATTTTTTTGAACCGGTCAAAGCAATCTTTAGCTTCCTTCTTGGAGGCAATTACAATGTTGTGCTCCACAAGTTCAATTCCTGCATTTTTCAAAGATAATTTTGCACCTGACACTATCTTGTCATCGATAAATGGTGCTCCCATAGGGTCCAGGAGCATATCCTTATGGACACCATAGACAATAAAACCAACTTTTGCTCTTATCATAATCAATTTTTTATTTAAAATTTATTACTGACTTTAGTGATGGAATGATCTTGAGTATATTTTCATAGTATATTTTTCTGAGAACTTCTTTCGGAAGGCCGATGCCGCAGACCGGCCATCGTGCTCTCTCAAAGGTACCGTCATAATCAGGCGAATAAAAGGATTCATCAAATGTTTCAAGGAACCTGAAATAGGTCCTGTACATCTCGACAGAATCGTCAGTATTTGCAGGCATATCGGTTCCAAAAACTATTCTGTCCTGATGCCTTATAAAAAACTCCCTTGATGAATATGGTTGTCTGCCCAATTCATCAATTCTTGCAGAAAAATCGATGTACACGTTCGGATTTTCCGACAATAAATCAGATACATATTGAATATTTTCTGCATAATTAGCGAAATGTGGTAAGATAAAAATTGTATCCGGATGCTTTCTGATAAGCTCATCGCGCCTTTTGAGCAGTTCGGTTTTGCGTGGGAATTTCGGATCAGCAAAGCTCCATGAAGGGTACTTTTTCAGACTTTCATAATGTTCATTTTCAGGAGTAACAGGTTCAAAGAAGCCTGACGGATCAGCCTGATGGATTAAAACAGGAATTCCAAGACGGCCAGCCTCTTCCCAGATAGGAGCCAGCCGTGGATCTGTGCAACTAATCAGCGTTCCATCCAAATCGCGATAATGCAGACCTAATTCCTTTAATATTTTCAGACCCTTTGCTCCTAGCTGAACATGTTTGTTTAAGGTTGCAATGCAATCATCTACAAAACGTTTATAATCAGAAAAAAGCGGACTGCCTGATGGTTGGGCAAAATTGGCCATGGTAAAGCAGTAAAACCGTCCCGGATATTTCAATGAGCAATTATCAAAGAAATCAGAGATATTTCCGGAACTGATCGAATAACCGCCCTCTGAGAATTCTATTTTTACATTACCGGTAAGATCGCAGTAGCCTATAACACCAACCTCATCCATTGTCTTAATAATCCTTTCGACCTGCCGGTTGCCCCAGAGATGGTTATGAGCATCAATTACAGGGAAAGAAGCTTTCTCAATAACTGTATGCTTTGTTACAAGATATATATTTCTAGTCACCTCTTCTATTTTATCTTAAAAATATTAATTAAAACGATCAAAGACAATTAATGATCATAAAAGTACTTTAATCCAAGAACTTGCAAAAGTCTGAAACTGCAACAAATTAGATTCCTGAAGATATAAGTTGTTCGATTATACGGACATTTGCATCCTTCTCATTCTCAGGTAGAATGAACTCTTTATCATTTTCAAACAATGCCTTGCTCCATAAAAGACTTTTATTATCAGGAAAATCGCTGATCTGCCGGTTGATAAATGACCCTGCTTCATTTTCCCTGTTCAATCGTTCAAGAGCCCAGGCAGTTACCAGTGTATTTGCCGGGGTAAAATTTCTGACTGTGTTGTCGATACGCGGTTGAAAGCTTACTATCCGGTTAAGTATCTTTTCAGCTTCAATAGATTTCTTCAGGTTCTGGAAGCATAAGTAATTCATCCAGTCCTCGAGTCGGGTATCAATATCTTCATCATAAGGTTTTCCAACGCCCAAATTTTCAGGCCATAGCCTTGCTTCGCCTATAAATTTCAGAGCTTCATTAAATTTTTTCTTCCCCATTGATTGTACAGCCTGCAATTGTAAAGCTTCAATATTGAAACGGTTGAAATCAACTGCACGCTCAGCATATCCCATTGCCCTCCTGAAATCCTTTTCTAAAAGATATATCCGGCTTAAACCGGTATATGCCGCACTACGATACTCCGACGACATTGTTGCAATGTCAAATCCGTCTTTGGCATCTACAATATTTCCAGCTGCAAAGTTAACCAGTCCATAATAATAATTTGCTGCACCGTCATGAGTATCAATACTTAAAGCTTTCTTTAACAGATCAAGAGCCTGTGGGTACATCATATTGCGATATTTCAGCTCTGCCATTTTAGTTATGGCGGGCAGAAAATTATGATCCTTATCCAGAGAAGCCTGTAATTTGGTTTCAGCTAACGGATACATTTTCTGGTCCATTGCTTCCTTCCCCTGAATGTATAATCCATAGGCACTGGTCCAGTCAAAATCAGCTGGTGCTTCAACAGGTCTGCTTAATACATTAAACCGGGGATCTGAATGATATACCATCTTGTTTATTCCCAGAGTAACCGTCAGATCTTTATCATTGCCACTGAATTTTATTGAATCCATGAAAGTCTTTAAAGGAGATGAATGAAGTTTCCTGCTGTAAATTATCTTTTGTCCTTCCCTGACTTCAAGCGTATCATCAATAAATTGTACAGGACTGAAGAATAATTTCAGATATCCTTCTTCATTTTTCACATTCAGGGCACCAAACTCATTTGCCTCCACAAATCCTTTTGTATGTAGTACAGGGAAAAAATATTCAGTCCATATGTCAGTGGCATAAGGGGCAAAACCAAGGTGCTTAAAAGGGGTAAATGTTGCATTGGGGCTATTCTGGTTAAACAATCTGCCTGATTGCATTTCAACGTATTGGCCGTCTGTGTCAGTCAGCAGGTTTTCCCAGATCATTCCCTGCCTGGAAAGACCCCATATCCATATTTTCTTTCCGGCTTTATCATCATGTGAACCATATCGTACCATCCCAAAGTCATCATCATGCCAGTATCCTCCAAGAAAATTAGTATATTTCCCAAAAACATGGTATGATTTATAACCTCCGAAATCATTGGATTCATAGAATGAGATATTCTTCCCATTGCTCTTATTTATAGGCCATTCGTCATATTCACCACCATGTCCGATATAAGTGGTACCGGGGTAAATAAATTCCAGATTGCCACCGGCTTTATAGCCGCCATTTAACCAGTGATAATAGGGCTGACTTATAGGCATCGAGTTGTACCAGAATGTCCTGGTTATGAAATAGGCTTTATCTTTTGGCAGTCTGATTTCAAGTCTCCAGTTGCTTCTTGTCAGCAGATCCAAAACGCCAACGATACAGCTTACACTGCCGTCGTCGTTATTTTTTATAATGTAATCAACAGGGGTTGCACAATTGGGAGTATGGCCTATGATCCCATAGTTGAGTTCCAGCCCTCCGCTCGTATATGGTCCGCGCATGGCGATATCACGGAATTTAACAGAATGGTTATAATAGATAAAAGACTGATTTGTAAATTTCTCAATAGCAGTCCAGATTTTCCCGCCAATTTCAGGTAGTATCATAACCTTAATATAATCATTTTCAAGTTCAACAACTTTCCAGGCTTTCTGAACCGGTTTGTCGGTAAAGCCATCGTACCTGAAATAAGGATACAGAGAAGTAAGCCGAGGAATTGGATTTGGATCGGAATATGGGTAAGTCGTGAAGAACTTCCCATATTCCTTTGCAGTTGCTGTTTGTGTTTGTGAAATACCTGTCGTAAAAGAAAAGAGCAAGAAAAAGCAGATAATCAGTTGCTGTGATTTAAAAATGATATTAGCCATATAATCAGGATTAGTGAGCATAAATTTTGATGTATTAACAGAAAGGATTAATAACAGAACAGCATCCCATAATGGGTGTATTTTCAGAATGAATTAAAATCAGATTACCATAAAAATACTTCTTAAAATTTCTGGACATGGAAAACATCTCTTCATAATGGGGATGGTTACAAAAATTGACCTCCTCCCAAAAATCGAGACCATTATAAATTATAGTTTTCGGGCAATTGTTACAAATTTAAAAACAATAATTGTCATGAAGAAATCAAAATTCACAGAGATATATAGATAATATGAACCACCCAGGCTAAACAACAGATATGGGAAAAAAGAGGAATTTATATCTCTTGTTTAATTTCTATTGCTAAATTTACCTGATCAAGAAGATGCATTTGTGACATAAATTCATTCTCATTAAAATAACCTCTACTTATGAATATCTTTTTAAAAAAGTACTACACTCTGCCTATGTTGGCTCTTGCTTTGATCAGTGGTACAGCTTATGGTCAAAACCTGGATGGCTATAAGTACAATGACTCCTTTAAACCTGATGAAAATGCAGTAATTACCAATTTTCAATTTAACGGGTACACAAACTACTGGCATGACATCGACCGTGACTGGATCCGCTATGGAAATCTTTTTAAGATCGCAGTTCCCAATGTGGATTACACTATCGCCCAGAGCAAGGTAGATATCGCTGACGACTTGAAAATTCCCGGATTATCTTTGCAGGAAGGATTTCTCGGTACCCTCCTGAATGAGCAGTATGTTCTACTGGATCAGCCAACCTTGCAAAAGGTGGCTGAGTCTGCCGGGAATAATAATGTTCTGGTCTTAACTGATCCTGATTCAGAGGCTGGTAAAAAACTGGCTGAGAAACTTCTAAAAGATGATGGATGGAAAGAAAAGCTGAAAAGCCATCAGTTTGGTGCTAAAGATTTTACAGAGGTAAATGCTTTCTATCTGGAAAACGATACAAAGAAAATATATGTTATCTCATCTAAAAGTAAAGAGCTTCGTGATAGAGTTTCAGAGCTTATTGACAGTACAAAAATCCTATTGGGCAAATATGACTTACGCCGTGGCTGGTTTGGCGCTGAAACACTCTTAAAAAGTGTTACATGTACAGCAGGCCATCCTTTGGAAGTGATCGGAAAGGGAATGAATGAAGGGAATACCTGGTTTACATTTAGCGGTTACATGGATTTTCTGACACAGAAAGAACTCGAAAACTGGTTAGCCAAAGTAAAGTTACCTGTTGTGGCCGATGTCGGATACGGACAGATATACGGATGCAAAAATTATGACGGACTGCAGGTTCAAAGCATGTTTACAACTGAGTCGTGGGTCAACTTTGCACATGAGAAGGAAGGTTATGTGTTCCGACAGGTATTTGACACCGCTGCTGATCCTTATCATTATGACGGTTATATTGCCGGCGAAGGAAACAAAGAGCAAATTGATCAGGAAAATGTACCTTTTGTAACTACAACCGGCACACTGGATAATGATGCTGTGCCCTGTATGGTGCTTTTTGTAAAAAAGGGGGAACAGATGACAAAACAAATCATGTGGGAGTCCATAATGTCCAGGCGTGAAGTGGCTGTGCTTGGTAACGGAAAGATGATGGGACCTGCATTGTACCGAAACGCACTTGAACTATTGCTACTCGACCGCGTTTTTCTGGAGGAGTACTTCGGTGACCGGGTCAATCTTGAGGCATATACTAAAGATTATCAACTTAATGTGACTATCAACAATACTTATACACATGCAGTTTCCGGTACACTTGAAATTGTACTTCCTCCGGAATTGAAGATCGCTGGCACTTTGACTACACAGGTTAATCTTCCGTCTAACACTTCTAAAACATTACATTATGATATTAAGCCCCTGTCAAGTGCCATGAATGAAACTAATCCGATAGCTGCGCATTATACATGGGGAACCAATAAAAAAAGTACCCTGACAATGCTGGATCTGCCTCGTGCAATTTCTGTTCAGCAACTGCTTTATGGTCATACTCCAAAAGTCACCTATCCGGTTACTATTCATAATTTCTCTGACAAATCAACATTTCCTGTGAAAGTTGAGGTGCTGGACAAAAAGAATTCGAAGAAAGTGGTTTACAGCAGTTCAAAATCATGTACTACTGAAACAGGAACATTTAAAAACATATCATTTGACCTGGAAGTACCTGCTGGAAGCTATAATGTAAAAGCCTCAGCTTTGGGGGTTGAAAATATAAGCCAATTGGGTGTGGGTGCTGCAACCGGAGCTCCATACTTATATGAAGCTGACCTGAACAGTGATGGCATCATGGAATACAGGATGGAAAACGATAGTGTACGTGTGACACTTCTGGCAACAGGTGCCCGGGTAATTGAGTACATCGTAAAGTCGCGAAACGATAATGTGTTATTTAAACTCTGGCCGGATAAGGCCGGTGATGATAAACGTCCTTTCAGAAAGAGAGGATATTATCCTTATGGTGGTTTTGAAGATTTTTTGGGCCAGGGCAGCATGGAAACACATAAAGTATATGATGTTGAAATACTCAAAAAGGAAGGTGATTACGTGCGCCTAAAGATGTCAGCAGATTATTATGGGAATAAGCTTGAAAAAATATTTACCCTTTATGGGAATTCACCACTTTTGGAAATTCAGTTTGCGCTTACATTTAAAAATCCTGAAGCCAATGTGATTGGTCCACAGCCAATACTCCAGCTCGGAGCACAACATGGGACCGAAGATGTATTCACAGTGCCTGAAAAAGATGGATTGCATGAATACAGAATGAAGCCGGAAAAATATTACGGCAGATTATTTTTTCTGAAAGAAGGATGGAATGCAGGTTATGATACCAAAGAAGACATAACCTTCGTGGGAGCTTATCCTGTTACAGAACCATTATTCCTGCACATGTGGATGAATCATCCCTCAAACGGAGATGCGCATTATTATTACGCCGAGTTCCAGCCATGGGTCCCGATATATCAGAAGAGCACCATGTATTTCTCTTATTATATTTGGGGAGCAGGCGGTCCATGGCAAAATGGGGTAAAGTCTTTAAGAGAGAGGAATCTTATAACTGAACAATAGCTGATAACAAACCAGACTGATATTTGAATACGAATAATCGCTAATCTAACAAGACAAAAATATTACACTAAAGAATTCATTCTTCATGAAAAAATCAAAATTGTTTCTGTCAAAAGTATCATTCATGTTCCTGTTAACGATTATGATTGCATTGACCTTAAACGCTCAAAAGCCGAAAGAGGGAAAGGAGCTTAAAATCACCAAAATTGAACTGGGATATCCTTGCCCGGGAATACCTTTTTATCACTTTAAAGCAGATATTGAATTACCCGAATCCTCAATAATTGAGGTTGAGGCAGCAGTAGATGGAAATGTTTTGAGAGCTACAGATCTCCGCAGGGAAAGTGATATGGAGGACATGAACAGGCCTCCTCTGTCTGAACGTCCCCCTTCTGGATACAGCTTGTCACAGGATGGAACACTTTACAAAAACCTCAGTATAGTTGGTTGGGTAAAGTGGCAGCCCGGCCAGGACTACAATATTAGGATTTCTGTCCGCATGAAAAAAACAGTTCATGCAGCAAATGATGATGTTTGGATAACTTCTGTCAAAAAAGTCATTGCTCCAGAAGGTGTCGCAGTTTTTGACAAAAACTGGAAAAGCTACAAGTCAGTTGTTTTAAGTGAAACTGCAGGAATCAGCAGGGCAAAAGAAGCATTGGAAATACTCCTGGCGTTTTATCCTGACGAAGCTCAGCAGCTTACACGCGATATTCGCGTAGTTGCTGTTGATCCAAAAACACATGAACTTACTGAAGTTGCTTCCCAGGTATATGATGTCCAGGAATATCTAAAAGAAGATGATCTTGCTCCCGATAAAAACGGTAACCCTACCCGTAAAGTTCCACTCTGGTTGCCGACAGTAAGCGCCAGGGTAGCTTTTCTTGCAGATGTACCTGCAAAATCAAGCCGCGTTTACTTAGTCTATTATAATAATGCAGACGCAATGGTTAAAACATATAAGACTGACCTGCATATTCAGGGAGAAGCACCCGGACTTCAGATTGATAATAGTGTATTTTCTGTTGTTTTGCATTCCAATTCAGGTCATCTTGATCAGATTACATTGAAAAGTAAACCCGATGATCCTTTCTTTCATCGTCTGGAAACAAATGGGGCAATGCACTGGAATCCTGATATTTATGTCCCTCCACGTCCATGGTCACATACCGCCGATTGGAAACCGCCAAGAAGTATTAAAACAGTTGCCGGTCCAGTCATAGCAAAAAGTGAAGTATGGGATAACCTTCGTGGTGTGCCTGAGGTTGACGCTTCTGTGAGTTATGAATTCTATCCAGGGGTGCCCTATTTTATTGGTTCAACCTGTATGAGGATCAATGAAACAGTTAATTGCCTGGCGCTAAGAAATGCGGAAATGGTTTTCAAACGTGAACTTATTACTCATGCGGCCTGGTATGATGCGGTAAGGGATTCAATTATAGTTTACGATGTCGCTAATATGCCCGATCTGACTGATCTGAAAATGGATGCAGATGTCCCCTGGATTACGTTTTTCAACAAAGAAAAAGGTATTGGTTTCGCTGGTATTCAGCTCAGTTATGCTAATGCAGGTATCGAATCATCACCAAGACTCCTTAATCCGTACTTCTATATCACTGCAGGACCGTGGGTATACTGGGCCCGTGGATTGTCTCACCCCTTCCTGTCATCAAATATGCAGCAGGTAGTACCGGTTTTAAAAGGTAATATATTTTACGAAAAATGGGCTTACATGGTCTATGAATTAGACAAAAACAATGAACCTTTTACCGCTATCCTTAACTGGCAAAAACTTCTGACTCACCCGTTAAAAATTCAACTGGTTGAAGAAGTTGACAACCGTGTATCAAAAACTTTGCAGGAGGTATTCATGGATAAGGGAAAGAGCGGTTGGGAAGGCAGGGAAACTCATAAATAGTTAATTTAAATACATACATTTATGCTTAAACGGAATTTGCTATTTGCCTTTTTATTTTTGTCTCCGATTCTTATAGGCCAGAAAGCATCCATAACGGTCGAATCGAGAGATATACTGACTTATCCCTACAGTGACCCTAATCCTGTGCCAATTCTGGCTGAAGGAAGAGAGCAGATCTTTCCATATTATTCATTCAACGGTTACAGTCTGAAAGGACAGATGCAAAAATGGAAGGTAATAAAACTCGAGAATGACTATATCGAAGTGTATGTTCTTCCTTCAGACGGCGGCAAAGTGTGGGGAGCAATTGAAAAATCTACAGGCAAGGAGTTTATTTACAGGAATGAAGTAATGAAATACAGAAACATCTCCATGCGTGGTCCCTGGACATCCGGAGGTATTGAATTTAACTTTGGATATATCGGGCATCACCCTTCAACCTGTGTTCCGGTGGATTATAAAACCTCTGAAAACGCAGATGGAAGTGTGAGTTGTTTTGTCGGGAGTATGGATTTACCATCCCGCACAAAATGGACTGTTGAAATAAGGGTTCCGAATGACAGAGCATATTTTGAAACAAGAGCAATGTGGAGTAATCCTTCTCCGCTGCCTCAAACGTATTATAACTGGATGACAGCGGCAGCCGTCGTTACTGCTGATCTTGAATTCTCATACCCGGGGAACAACGAACTTGAACATAGTGGCGAAGCTGGTCCATGGCCGGTAGACAAGCAGGGACGTGATTTATCAATGTACGCCAACAATGCTTTTGGATCTGACAGGTCTGCCCACATAGTGGGCGAGTATAATGATTTCATGGGAGGTTATTATCATAAATCGAATTTCGGTTTTGGTCACTGGTCCTTGTATGATGATATGCCAGGACATAAACTCTGGCTATGGTCGCAGGCACGGAGCGGCGGAATATGGGAAGATCTGCTGACAGACTCCGATGGCCAGTATATGGAATTCCAGGCGGGTCGTATGTTCAATCAATATGGAGGCACTTCTGCATTTAAAACTCCGATATCACAGACTCCGTTTACTCCTGGCCTTACTGACTGGTGGAAAGAAATATGGTTCCCTGTTAAGGAGATAGGCGGGCTTACCGATGTTTCACCCATGGGTGTGTTGAGTGTTAAATCTGAAGACGTGAAACTGCAGATAGGGATCAATTCCCTCTCTTTTGCACAGGCAAAGGTGACTGTTAAATCTGAGGGTAAGGTTATTTTTACCGAAGATAAAAAATTCAAACCGATGGATGTCTATAAAACTTCAGTTCCATTGAGTGCTAAAGCAGACTATGAGATAGTTGTTGAGGGTATGGATCTGCAGTTTAGTCCATCAAAAAGAAAACTGTTAAGCAGGCCTTTTTACTCCACAATGCCAACTGATATCACCACAGCGGCATCTCTTTACCAGGAGGGTAATCAATTAAAAGAAGAGAGAGTTTACAGGCAGGCAAAAGAGCTCTATAAAAAGTGTCTTCAGAAGGATCCGCTTTATATAGACGCCATGGCAGCTTTAACGGAAATTTATTATCGCAGCAATCAGTATGATTCTGCTCTGTATTATGCCAATAACGCTCTTCAGCTCGACACCTACCATCCTGCTGCAAATTACTTTGCAGGTGTAACCTACCATGCACAGGGAAACCTGACAGATGCACTTGAATCTCTTGGCTGGGCAGCCCGTTCGCAGGAATACCGCTCCACGGCTTATGCGCTGATGGCCGGAATTGAACTGCAACTTGAAAACAAGGAACTTACCGAACATTATGGCAATCTGTCACTTGATTACAACCGTACGAATTTTAATGCACTTGAAGTGCTGACAATTCTTTACCGGAAATCAGGAGAGACAGCGCTTGCAGATAAGTATATCGAGACCATCAGTAATCTTGATCCATTAAATCATTTTGCTGATTTTGAGCGTAATATCGTGCATCCTTCTGCTGAAAATTATTCGCGTTTCACTTCTGCCATAACGAACGAAATGCCTTATCAGACGTATCTCGAGTTATGCATGATATATTATGGATATGGATTTAAGAATGATGCTTTTCTGGTATTGGATAAAGCACCATCCCAACCTGAAATTGCGTTATGGAAAGCTTATCTCAAAGAGGATCCCACAATGTTAAATGAAGTGGCGTCGGCATCTCCGGCTTACGTGTTCCCTTATCGTACTGAAACTGTTTCGGCACTCAAATGGGCTGTGTCAAAGAACCCAAGCTGGAAATTCAAATACTATCTTGCAATGAATTATTTAGCTACCCAGCGTGACGCAGATGCCATGCAGCTATTTCAGGCCTGTGGTCAGGAACCAGATTATGCACCATTCTATCTGGCACGTGCTGCCCTGTTAAGGCCAAAGAACGAAAAGCAGGAACTCATGGATCTGCAATCAGCAAAAAGACTGGCACCGGGTGACTGGCGTACAGCATACAGGCTGATCGATTATTATGATGCCCGTCAGAACTATCAGATGACTTTGTCTCTTTCAACAGAAGCATTTAAAAAACACAAAGGTAATCCTGCCATTGGGGTTCAATATGCTATTGCCCTTATTAACAACGAACAATATGCAAAGAGTCTCAAAACGCTGGAAAGCATGAACATTTTGCCCTCGGAAGGAGCAAGGCAGGGAAAGACCATTTTTGAACAGGCTTGTCTGTTCTTGTCTATTGACCTTATAAAGAACAAGAAATATGCAGAGGCGATGAAGATGATCGAAAAATCAAAAGAGTGGCCTGAAAATCTGGGAGTAGGAAAACCATATGACGTGGAAACAAGAATCCAGGATTATCTCGATATTTTCTGTCAGGAAAAACTTAAGAGACCAAATGAAACTGAAGTCCTCAGAAAATCCATAATTGACTACACGAATATAGACTCATCGCCATCATTCAATAATATACTGGCTCTTAAACTACTTAAAGAAAAGGGAGAAACTGAAGCAGCAAATACCTTAGTTCAGAAAATGGAAAAATCAGGAAGGTCGGGAAATCCGGTTAATCAATGGGTGATCGCAACTTATAAGAATGATCAGACGAAAGTTAATGATCTGGAAAAAGGATTTGCGAAAAACAATTATTTCTTAATTGCCAAAAAAATATCCGAACTGAAATAAATGGACTTTTTTTGAGTGTTATGCCTTTTGAACATTTTTAAGTAATTCGAGTAAATTCCCGGAAAGTATTTTTTACTTTTGTTCCATAGTCAGGAATGAGTTCCTGATTCGGGCTATAACAGTGCTGGGATCATTAATGCTAAAGTCGGAACCAAAAAGAATACGATCGGGCCGGAATTCGGATAAAATAATTTCCTGTTTTATTCCCTCACGAACAATTTATAATATTCCGACTGGAGCTTATCTATATTCAGGCTTTGCGCATCTCCATTGTGTATAATTACTCTGTACCTTAATACAA